>Ga0114959_10000589_pt1 | contig 34427 bp, 36 predicted proteins | sample C_130625_EF_Meta_FD_87317 | JGI IMG/M metagenome (GOLD analysis project Ga0114959, IMG submission 87317) | Freshwater microbial communities from Lake Croche, Canada to study carbon cycling - C_130625_EF_MetaG | ecosystem: Environmental > Aquatic > Freshwater > Lake | place: Lake Croche, Canada... | reverse complement strand
TTTTTTGTGGTAGGGTTAATTACTTAACTTCTACTTCAGCACCTGCTTCTTTTAATTTACCAGCTACTTCATCAGCTTCTGCTTTTGAAACGCCTTCTTTAACTGCTTTAGGAGCGCCATCAACTAAGTCTTTAGCTTCTTTCAAGCCTAAGCCAGTCAATTCTTTAACGATCTTAACAACAGTTAATTTGCTAGGTCCACCGCTAACTAAAATAACATCAAATGCAGTTTTTTCTTCAACTGCTGCTGCTGCTTCTCCACCACCTGCTGCTACAACTACTGCAGCTGCTGCTGGTTCAATACCGTAATCAGCTTTCAAAACGTCTGCTAATTCTTGTACTTCTTTAACTGTTAAGCTTACTAATGATTCAGCTAATTGTTTAATGTCTGCCATAATATTTAATTTTTCCCGCCTTCATGGTTATCGTTTAGGATACTCCGGCGGATGGTTTAAAAAAATTGCCTTTATTTTCCCTCAGGCCTGGGATATTTTTACTTGCGTAATAATTTAATTATGCTTCAGCTTCTGGAGCCGATGCTTCTGGAGCAACTTCTGGAGCAACTGCTTCTGCAACAACTTCTGCAACAACTTCTGCAACAACTTCTGGAGCAACTTCTGGAGCAACTGCTTCAACTACAACTTCTGCAACAGCTTCTGGAGCCACTGCTTCTGGGGTTGCTTCAACTACAACTTCTGCAACAGCTTCTGGAGCCACTGCTTCTGGGGTTGCTTCTATTACCGCTGCAACTGTGCTATCCGCTTGCTTTTCGTGGTGATGCAACAATGCTGCAATCACACGTTTAGCAGGTGATTGTAACAATCCAATTACTTCACCAATCAATTCATTCTTAGTTTTGATTTGAGTAAGTGCTTTCAGATTTTCGTTACCAGTATACACATCTCCATTAATAAACGCTGCTTTTAAAACAGGCTTATCAGTTGCACTTGCCTTACGGAAGGAAGAGATAATAAGAGCTGGTTCTTTAGGGTTCTCAGAGAACATTAAAGCAGTAACATTGTGTAAAGAATCGTAAATGCCTGCATACTTTTCAGTATCCAATGATTCCAATGCTTTACGAATCAATGTGTTTTTTGCCACTTTTAATTCAACTTGTTTATCAAAACAAGTGCGGCGTAATTTAGATACCTGAGCAACCGTCAAGGCTTCTGTATCTGTAATATAGAAATTATTATATTGTGTGAACTTCTCTTTCAAGAGTTCAATAACCTCATTTTTTTGGTCTTTGGTCATAACTAATTTTTTTATCAACCCGGGTCATTTCATACTACTTGCGTAGAACGATCACCAGGATTAGTTGATTAATGATTTGGTGTCTAAAGTAATACCTGGGCTCATTGTACTAGCCATGCTTACAGCTTTAAGGTAGGTACCTTTAGAAGCAGATGGTTTTAGTTTTAAGATAGCGTTGATCAGTTCAGTACTGTTCTCAGAAATCTTTTCAGGAGCAAATGATATACGACCGATAGAAGCGTGAACGATACCTGCTTTATCTACTTTAAAAGCAATCTTTCCTCCTTTAACTTCATTTACAGCGGCAGCAACATCATTGGTAACGGTACCTGTTTTAGGATTTGGCATCAAATTACGAGGCCCTAAAACTTTACCTAATTTACCAATTTTAGGCATTACAGCAGGAGTAGCAATGATTACATCAATGTCTACCCAACCACTTTCAATTTTTTGGATAAATTCGTCTAAACCAACATAATCAGCACCTGCTTCTTTAGCAGCAGCTTCTTTATCTGGCGTACACAATACCAATACTTTTTTTGTTTTACCAGTACCGTGTGGTAATGATACAGTTCCACGAACTTGTTGGTCTGCTTTTTTAGGATCAACTCCTAAACGGATATGCAAGTCAACAGAACTATCAAATTTTGTACAATTGATTTCTTTTACAAGGTTAGCTGCTTCTTTAAGGGAATAAATTTTTGTTTTATCCACCTTAGTTACTGCTACTTTTCTTTTTTTAGTAAGTGACATTTTCTAAATGATTTAAGGTGAATAATTAATTTTCCCAAGGAGCTTTACCGTCAACAGTAATACCAATACTACGAGCAGTACCTGCAATCATGTTCATTGCGCTATTTATCGTAAAGGCATTTAAATCAGTCATCTTGTCTTTAGCAATAATTTCAACTTGTTCCCAAGTTACTTTACCAACTTTAGCACGATTACTTTCTTTAGAACCTTTTTGAATTTTAGCAGCTTCCATTAATTGAACAGCAGCAGGTGCAGTTTTGATTACGAAGTCGAAAGACTTATCGGTATAAACTGTAATTAAAACAGGAACTACTTTTCCCATTTTGTCTTGAGTTCTAGCATTGAATTGCTTACAGAACTCCATGATGTTGACACCCTTAGAACCAAGGGCCGGACCTACTGGAGGAGCTGGATTGGCTTGACCGCCTTTCACCTGCAACTTTACGTAGCCTGAGATTTCTTTTGCCATTTTTTTGATTTTTTGGTGATATCGTTCCGGATTCATTCCGAAACTCCCAATGTCAATCATTCTTAATAAAAAGAACTTTTGGGGCGGCAAAGGTATGTATTAATAGCAATTAATCAAATAAATAGAAGTAATTTTTTCTGAAATCCACTTCTTTCATCATAAAAAAAAGGCCATATCAGAAATGATACGGCCTTTAAATAGTATTTTATTGTAATTAATTCAATTTTTCTACCTGCATATAACTTAATTCTACAGGTGTTGAACGACCGAATATTTTTACAGTAACTTTTAATTTTTTCTTCTCGTCATTCACATCCTCAATCACGCCATTAAAGTCGTTAAATGGTCCTTCAATGATTTTGATTGTTTCGCCAACAATAAATGGTTCACTCATGGTAACACCCATATCATTCATTTCGTCAACCTTACCAAGCATTTTGTTTACTTCAGACTTACGCAATGAAATGATATTTCCTTTAGATCCTTTTCCGTCTGTTAAGAAGTGCATTACGTTACTGATATTGCTAATATGCTGTACAATATCATCCGTTAATTTACCATCTAAAACTTCCATCATTACATATCCTGGAAAATAGTTTTTTTCACGCATTACTTTTTTACCGTTTTGCACTTTGTAAACTTTCTCCATTGGAAGAAATATCTGTTTGATCGTTTCTGTCCAACCATTTCTTATCAAATCTTTATCTAGATATTCTTTTACTTTGCGCTCTTTACCACTCACCACGCGCAAAACATACCATTTGGTGTCCGCTTGCGGACCTTGTGGTGCGATTTGTGCTTCTATTGTTTCAACTGAATCCATGATTGGTTACTTGAATAATGAATAAATCAATTTAAGCAATTGGTTGCTGGAAAAATCCATGATCCAAACCATTGCAGTAATGATAACAGTTGCTACCAAAACAATCACTGTGCTTTGTTGGAGTTGCATCCAAGTAGGCCAGGTCACTTTCTCCAACAATTCGTGGTAACTCTCTTTAAAATAAGTTGCAATCTTGTTCATGTTTTCAATTTATCAATTTCGAATAATCTGCGTATTTAATTTTTATAAATACTGCAATTTTAAATTTCAAAATCATCAGCACGGGCACTAGGATTCGAACCCAGATCAAAGGTTTTGGAGACCCGTATGCTACCGTTGCACTATGCCCGTAGAAAGCTAAAAGCTATCCCGCAAACGAGACAGCTTTTAGTTTATTATATTGCAAATGTATGTGAAAACATTTGCTTAAAGCTAAAAGCCTTGGCTTTGAGCTTATTTTAAAATTTCAGTAACCTGACCAGCACCTACGGTACGGCCACCTTCACGAATCGCAAACTTCAAACCTTTCTCCATTGCAATTGGTTGGATCAACTTAACACTTAAGTTAATGTTATCACCAGGCATTACCATTTCTGTTCCTTCTGGTAAAGTACACTCTCCAGTTACATCCGTAGTACGGAAGTAAAACTGAGGACGGTATTTGTTAAAGAAAGGAGTATGACGTCCACCTTCTTCTTTGCTCAATACGTAAACTTCACCTTTGAATTCTGTATGCGGAGTGATAGAACCTGGTTTGCAAAGAACCATACCACGACGGATTTGAGTCTTTTCAATACCACGTAATAATAAACCAGCATTATCTCCTGCTTCACCTTCGTCAAGTAATTTTTTGAACATCTCAACACCAGTAACAGTTGAAGTTAGTGGAGCTTCCATCAAACCAACGATTTCAATTCCTTCACCCACTTTAATACGACCACGCTCAATACGACCAGTAGCAACAGTACCACGACCAGTAATTGAGAATACATCTTCTACGCTCATCAAGAAAGGTAAATCAACCGGACGAGGAGGCAATGGAATATAGCTATCAACCGCTTCCATTAATTCGTCGATTTTTGCAACCCATTTTGGATCTTCAGATAAAGCTCCTGTTGCAGAACCTTGTATGATTGGTGTGTTATCACCGTCAAAGCCGTAAGAAGTTAACAACTCACGAACTTCCATTTCTACTAATTCTAATAATTCAGGATCGTCAACCAAATCTACTTTGTTCATGAAAACAACGATTTGAGGAACGCCTACCTGACGAGCCAACAAGATGTGCTCTTTGGTTTGAGGCATAGGACCATCAGTGGCAGCAACCACAAGGATAGCTCCATCCATTTGAGCAGCACCAGTAATCATGTTCTTCACATAATCGGCGTGACCTGGACAGTCAACGTGCGCATAGTGACGATTAGCTGTTTGATACTCAACGTGTGCAGTATTAATAGTGATACCACGCTCTCTTTCTTCTGGAGCGCCATCAATTTCATCATAATTCTTAGCAACGTTACCCATTCCTTTTTTAGCAAGGATCATGGTAATAGCTGCAGTTAAAGTAGTTTTACCATGGTCAACGTGACCAATGGTACCTACGTTTACGTGAGGTTTTTCCCTCTTGAAGGTCTCTTTTGCCATTTTTATCGGTTTTTAGTTGTGTTTTAAAAATTGAGGACCTTGTTAGATCCGTTTAAAATTATTTCGATGCAAAACTACTATTATATAGCATGCAAGGTATTCTTTGTTTTTCAACCAATTCTGCCTACGCTCATTCAAATAAACCTAGCACTCAAAAAGAGCCGTTGGTGAGAATCGAACTCACGACCTCTTCCCTACCAAGGAAGTGCTCTACCCCTGAGCTACAAAGGCTTTTAAGTTGCTTACCTGTAATTAAACAGCGAACTGTTTTCATTACTGGAATTTACCAACTCTAGTAAGAGCGGAAGACGAGGGTCGAACTCGCGACCTATAGCTTGGAAGGCTATCGCTCTACCAATTGAGCTACTTCCGCTTTTTTTAATTCCTATTCAAAAGCCAAATTGATTGAATTTTGAATGTTACTTAAAAGAACTATTGCACTGTAAAATTTTCACTTTAACGTGCTTGTGTGGGCAGAGTAGGGTTCGAACCTACGTACACGTGAGTGAACAGATTTACAGTCTGTCGCCTTTAACCACTCGGCCATCTGCCCATTTTAAAAATGCAACCTTTATTTTTTTAAATGATAAGAAAATCTTGCCATATAAAACAACCAAACGCTACACATTTAGAGCCGAAGATGGGACTCGAACCCGCGACCTGCTGATTACAAATCAGCTGCTCTACCAACTGAGCTACTTCGGCATTAAAAAAAGAACTAACCCTTTTTAAGGACGGCAAAGGTAATGGAAAACTTTATTCGGCAAAATTTTGTAGCAAAATTTTTACAACAGTTTTTAACATGTTTAAGAAAACCCTTGTGTAACGGCACTATGAGGGCAAAAAAAAGCCCCGAAATAGTTCCGGGGCGGTTAGTTTATTAAGCGGCAAGCTTATCTTTTTTTCGTTTTATTTGTGAAATGATAGAATCCATTGCATTATCAAATGATTCTTCAAAGGATTTTGAGGATGTTTTTACAAAAAAATCGTGCCTAGGCACATGCACTTTAATTTCAACAACTTTGTCTTTGATAACATGTACCACGTTATCTAATTTCAAAAACAGGTCTACTTTTAGAATTTGGTCGTGAAATGTGTTTAATTTTTCGAGTTTTCGTGTTACATAATCTACCAATTTTTCATCTGCATCGAAGTGCACTGACTGAATGTTAACGTTCATAGTAACTCACATTTAAACGGTTAATGAATAAAATATTTGAAAGAACTTCGCGCCAAAATTTGGTAAAATTGGCCCTTTAGAAACTCCTAACAAGTTACAACTATAAATAATGAAATAACCTGCAATTTTTTGTTTTATTTACTATTTTAACAGTCTGTAAAACTAAGCTGTGCAATTGCTCTTAAGCCTTAGGATGCGCTTTATTAAAAACCTCTTTTAATTTTTCAATGGTATTATGGGTATATACTTGTGTGGCAGCCAAACTGCTATGCCCCAATAGTTCTTTCACCGCATTCAAATCAGCGCCATTGTTCATTAGATGGGTTGCAAAACTATGTCTTAAAATATGCGGACTCTTTTTTTGAACGGTGGTTACCTGGCCCAAGTATTTCTTTACAAAAGCATATACAGCCCTAGGTTGGAGCATTTTTCCCTTTGTAGAAGTGAATACGTTTTTAACAGTTGCGCTCTTTGTAGGCCGGTCTAATTGATAGGATTCTAATTCTTTTACCAAGGCGGCATCAATTGGAATGATTCGTTCCTTATTTCCCTTACCCAATACTTTTACTTGTTTTAACGAAACGTCTATTTGTGATTCTTTTAATTGAATCAATTCGCTCAAGCGCATTCCTGTTTGATAAAATAGCAATAATACCAATCGTTGTGTTCTTCCGTCCCAGGTATCAGGAAATTCAACGTATTCAAATAAAGTATGTACATCTTTTTCTGATAAAAATACCGGCAGCCTTTTCTTTGTTTTAGGAGAAATAATAACCCCCATTGGCGATGTTTTAATCAAGCCAGTTTTTAATTGGTATTTAAAAAAAGATTTTAGGGTAGATATTTTTCGATTGATAGACTTGGCACTGATTTCGTTTTCTTTAACGCTAGCCAACCAACTTCTAATAAACATGGCAGTAATTTGGTCTAATGCTGGATTATCGAATTGATTAACTAAGTATTGAAAGAATTGCGCTAAGTCTGTTTGATAGGCTACAATAGTATGCTTGGAATACCGCTTTTCGAATTGCAGGTATTCTAAAAACGGTGCGATTTGCGGATAGTCAGTTATGGGCATAAAAAAGTAGTCTGAAGATATAACATCAGACTACTACTAAATATTGTGGAAGCAAAATAATAAAAGATAATAATTAAGGAATAATCCTTGAATTATCCTTCAATTTTTCCGCTAGCAATTTGTTGCTTGTAAATCGCTTTAAGGATTTCACCTCTACGTCTTACCGACGGTTTAATGAAAGCTTGGCGCTCTCTTAATTGCAATAAAGCCTTAGATTTTTCGAATTTCTTCTTGTACTTCTTAAGTGCTTTGTCGATGTTTTCGCAGTCTTTTGAATCAATAATTAACATATGTTGTATACCTCCTCAGGCGTTTTTAGGACGGCAAAGATAAGGTTTGATTTGAAAATTCCAAACGAAAAAAAATAAGCTTGAAAAAATCTTATCCCCATTCAATTTGCAGATTTATCTTGCAGCCATGTTTACAGGAATCATTGAAAGCACTGGAAAGGTTATTTCTATTGAAAAACAAGGTACTAATACCAGTTTTTGGATAGCATCCCCTATTTCAAGCGAACTAAAAATAGACCAAAGTTTGAGCCACGAAGGTGTTTGCCTTACAGTGGAAGCCATAGAAAATGGACAACACAAGGTAACCGCTATTGAAGAAACGCTGCGTAAAACCAATTTATCAGGCTGGATTGTTGGCAATTCAGTGAATTTAGAACGTTGCCTAGTGATGAATGGCAGACTCGACGGACATATTGTTCAAGGACATGTAGACGCTACAGGCACTTGCACCCAACTAACCACACTTGAAGGCAGCTGGGAATACCGGTTTTCATTTCCGGAATCATTTAAACATTTGATGATAGATAAAGGATCCATTGCGGTGAATGGCACAAGCTTAACCTGTTTTGATGTTACAGATAATGCCTTTAGTGTTGCTATTATTCCATATACTTTTGAACACACAAGTATCCACCAACTACAAATCGGAAGTATCGTTAACCTTGAATTTGATATTCTAGGCAAATATGTTCAGCGCTGGTTGCAAGTAAAAAACTAAATAGACTTTCCTTTTAACGCACCGCTTACTGCGGCATCCATTGCGCGTTCAGCAAATGGACGTGAAATTTCATTTAACTCTTCTATCTTATTCTGAATCAAATTCTTATCATTCATTGTTACTGCCAATTGAAGCGCTTGCATAGCCCCTGCAGTTGCCAATATTTCTTCTGAAGTTAATAGTTGCTGGTTCTTAGATATGAACTTTTCGGTTACTGCTAATATCTGTTCTGCCTCTGTAGTAGCTTCTACCAATGCCCTTATTTGCATATCGTCTTTGGCATGGGTTATACTATCCATCAACATCCCTTCTACTTGCTCATCGGTTAATCCATATTGCGGCGTCACTTCAATAAACTGCTCTATTCCACTGCGTAACTCTTTGGCCTTTACCACCAATATTCCATCGGCATTGATTAAAAAACTTATCTCCACTTTTGGCATACCTGCAGGCATTCCTGGTATACCGGTTAAATTAAACTCGGCTAGTTTACGATTATCCTTTACCATGTCTCTCTCACCTTGGTAAACAGAAATACGCATACTGCCCTGCCCGTCTTTGTGCGTAGTATATTGGCGTCCAACACTAGTAGGAATTTTTGAATTTCTTGGAATTAAAACATCCATCAAGCCACCCATGGTTTCTATACCTAAACTAAGTGGAGTGATATCGAGCAATAAAAAGTCTTTATTATTGCCTGCAAGAATATCGGCCTGAATAGCTGCACCTAATGCAACTACCTCATCGGGGTTTACAGAATCATTAACCGGTTTTCCAAAAAAAGCACCCACCGCTTTTTTGATGGCTGGAACACGGGTACTACCACCAACCATAACTATAGAATCAATAGCAGCAGTTGTTAGCTTAGCATCTTGCAAAGCACGTCCGCAACAGTTAATTGTTTTATTGATTAAACCTATTATAAGTTGTTCGAAATCAATTATTTTAATACTTAATACCTCGCCATTCCAGTCAGTAGAAAAATGATCATGTGTACTCAAATGTTTTTTAGCTTCCTCTGCTTTTAAACGCAATGATTGCAATAAAGACTGGTGCTGCTGGAGCTCCTCCATGGTTATTCCGCCTTCAGTAAGCCAATACTCCATAATAGAACGGTCTATATCATCTCCGCCTAAATAGGTATCGCCATTGGTACTAAGCACTTCAAATATCCCATTACTAATAAGCAAGATGGAAATATCAAAAGTACCACCCCCTAAATCATATACGGCAATGGTTTTTTCTTCGTCTTGCCTTAAACCTAAACCATAGGCCAAACTTGCCGCAGTTGGTTCATTTACAATTCGTAAGACGTCTAAACCTGCAATTTTACCTGCATCTCTTGTTGCCTGTCTTTGGGCATCGTTAAAATAAGCAGGCACAGTAATTACAGCTTTAGTAACTGGGGTTTTTAAAATATGTTCGGCCCTGTTTTTTAGTTCTTTTAATATGAAGGAAGACAATTCAATAGGCGAAAAAAACTGGTCTCCTACTTGCACTTTTACTAGCGATGCTGTATCGTCATCAATTACTTTATAGGTAAAGAACTGGGCATTGTCTTTAATATCTTGGTAACTTTTACCCATTAAACGCTTGGCACTAAAGATGGTATTTTTAGGATCGGTCTCTAAGAAAGTTCTAGCCTGCTCTCCTACGCTTGGATTGCCAAACCCATCAAAATGTACGATACTTGGCACCAAACTACTAGAATTAAACTCTTTTAATGCCACAGGCTGTTTGGTATCGGGATGGATAATGGCCACCAAACTATTGGTTGTACCTAAATCTATTCCTACAATCATTTCTGCTTGCTGCAAACTGCCTGTTGCTATATTGATGCCAATCTTTGCCATAAATTAAAAAGTCTTTGTTGATGAAAGCAAAATGCTCATCTTTTTAGAGGGGCAAATTTAGAACAATGCATTGGGCTGAAAGTTGCGAATTCAGGAATGATTAAGCGTTGGATCATTTAAATTAGCATTCCACCACCGTTGTTTTGCTAACCAAATCGTGCAATGGTTTGCCTAAAACTGCCATAAATAAAAAATCAATAAGGGTTAATCGAACCAAACTTCTTATGAGTATTTGCACAAGTAAGGGCTTATTTCCATCTAAGCGAACAACTTTGGTAGCAGTGACCCATTTGCCTGGTGTTCGATTAAATGAAGTCTCCCAGAAGGAATAATACACAAAAAGGGCTCCTGCAACAAACCACCAAAAATTAATGGGCTTAAAATTCCAGTTGTATACATAGAAGTTCCAAAATCTAAAAGCAAAAAAACTCAGAAAGAAAACAAGAAATCCATCAATGATGAAATTGAGTATACGGGTACCATCGCCAACTTTATTCATAGTTTTTAAATTGCTGTAAAATTATTGGCTTTATGTCATTAATTTTTCAATTAGCATCCAAATGAAGTAATTACTTTTGTTCAAACACAAAGGAAGATGGATTTAATTGAAGAATTACAGTGGAGGGGCATGGTTCAAGATATTATGCCTGGTACAAAAGAACTATTAGCAAAAGAAATGGTATCGGGATATATTGGCTTCGACCCAACATCCGACAGTTTGCATATTGGCAGTTTGGTGCCTATTTTATTATTGGTGCACTTACAAAAAGCAGGACATAAGCCTTTTGCCTTGGTGGGAGGTGCAACAGGAATGGTGGGCGATCCTAGTGGCAAAAGCGAAGAACGTAATTTATTAAGCGAAGAAACCCTACAATTTAACCAAGAAGGCGTTCGCAAACAATTAAGCAAATTTTTGGATTTCAATAGCAGCAAAAACAATGCAGCAGAACTAGTAAACAACTATGATTGGTTTAAAGATTTTAGTTTTTTAAATTTCATTCGTGATGTTGGCAAGCATATTACCGTGAATTACATGATGCAAAAAGACAGTGTAAAAAAACGATTGGATGGCGAAACGGGCATGAGCTTTACAGAATTCACTTACCAGTTGGTGCAGGGTTATGACTTTTATTGGCTCTATCAAAATAGAAATTGCAAACTACAAATGGGCGGTAGCGACCAATGGGGAAATATACTTACTGGCACAGAACTTGTTCGACGCAAAGCAGGTGGTGAAGCATTTGCATTTACCTGCCCATTAATTACCAAAACAGACGGCGGCAAGTTTGGCAAAACTGAAAAAGGAAATGTTTGGTTAGATCCTACAAAAACAACCCCTTATCAATTTTATCAATTTTGGTTAAACGCCAGTGATGAAGATGCTAAAAAATGGATTAAAATTTTTACCCTCCTACCAAAAGAAATAATTGAACTATTAATAGCCGAGCACGAAATAAAACCAGAACTAAAAGTTTTACAACTTAAATTGGCACAAGAACTGACTTGTTTTGTTCACAGTGAAGCGGCATACGAACAAATTATTAAAACATCAAAAGCCTTGTTTGGCGGAGATGCATTGGCCTTTATTAATGAAACCGACAATGCAGTTTTAGAAACAAGTGGGCTTCCTGTACACGAATACAGTGGCGAATTTCCTGCGAATATTGTAAGCTTTTTAGCGGATAGCGGTTGCTTTGCTAGTAAAGGAGAAGCAAGAAAAATGGTACAAGCTGGTGGCCTTAGTTTAAATGAAGTAAAAATTACTGATATTAATTACCAAATTGAATTGGCTGAAAAATTAAAAGGCAAATACTTATTAGTTAGACGCGGAAAGAAAAACCTCGATTTAGTTATTGCATAAAAAAATCTTCGCAGCGTTTCTAATTTGATTCGCTGCGAAGATTTTAATTTGACACTAACTTTTTAGTTATTTAACCGCCTTAATTTCTTCCCACATAGCATCTGCTACAAATTGTTGGCCTGCTGGATTTAAATGCACCCTATCTGAGGTTAAAATTCCTTTTTCTTTATTTTCTGGATTGTGTTGTTGGTTGTAATTAAGTAATCCTGCTCTTAAATCTACCAACTGCAATTGCTTACTTGCTGCAAAACTCCTTATCCATTTGCAATACATATTCAAATCACCATCTTGTTGGTTTGTATGATCGGTTCTTTCTCCAATTGCAGCAGGTGTACACAAAATCACTTTGGCTCCTTTAGCTTGAATTTTTTTTACGATGGCTTCATAAAATTTACCAAACTTATCATAATCAGTTCCTGTACCAGAACCTGCTTTATGCCAAACATCATTTACACCAATATATATTAAAACGATATCTGGATTTTTTTGCAACACATCTTCTTCCATTCTCAAATACAAATCATATACTTTATTCCCACTAACACCAGCGCCTACTAAATCATATTGATTTGATAAACCTGCTTTTTGAATGATGGTATCTATCAAACGAATATATCCACCAGGGTTAACGCCTGCTGCCGTAATAGAATCTCCAAAAAAAATTACTTTCTTTTTCTTTTCAGTTCTAAAAGACATAATTAGCATTGCTGTTACGAAAAGACCTAATAAAATCAGTTTGTTTGTCATATTTCTCTTTTTGGCTTTTAATTATAGGACTAAATATAAACATTCGACTTGAATCAAATAACAAGTTTCGGATGCATTTAATTTAAGAATGGCAATTATTTTCAATAACGAGATCTATTTAAGTGATATTTCTTTTAAAAAATTTGGAACAATTGGGGTACAGCCCTATTTTTGCAGCCCATCCAAAACAATTGGAACGGATTGCCTGATAGTATAATGGTAGTACGACTGTTTTTGGTACAGTTTGTCTTGGTTCGAATCCAGGTCGGGCAACCAAAATTTAAAATAACTCATTGGTTTTCAATGAGTTATTTTTTTGCACCTACTCAAAATGGTATTTTTCTGCCAGATTTTCCACCAAAATGAAGAACTAAGGAGTTATTTTTCTTTATTTTTTTGAAATGAAATTTAACTACCGAAATCCCTTCTTATTGTTATTCTTAATTAATAGTAAAAAATGAAAAATTTGGTACTTATAGTTCCAAATTAAGCTTTTTTCGAAAATTATCTTTAACTTTTCTCTACTAGATTAAAAAATAATTACAATGAAAAAAATATTAATTACCCTCCCTTTCTTGATTTTGTTTTTATCAAAATCAGTTGCACAATCTACCATTCCTGAATCAAAATGGTCTTCGCATGAAATTACTATTGATGGTTCAGACAATGAATGGAGCAAGCCATTTAATTATGTAGATAGTATCAGCGGATTAGCTTTTACTATGAGTAATGATAAGGATAATATTTATTTATGCGTATCAAATAATAATAGAAATAAAGCCACTAAAATGATGATTGCTGGATGGAGTCTTGATTTAAAATCTTCAGAGAAAGACAGGAAATTCCACGCAAGTATTGACTTCTCAAAAATAGCTGAAATCCGTTACGTTTTTAATGCAGATATTAAAAACCTAATAACGCTTTACAAAGCAATGATTACAACAGTTACAAGAAAAGGGTTTCTAGCCAACAATGGCGTTCAAGATTTGATGAATGCGAATGGAATGAATATTGGAATAGGTTTAGATGAAAAGGAAAATATTATTTACGAAATAATGATTCCTATTAAAGATTTGATACCTCAAAGCAAAGCTACACTCACTGAATTAGTAAACGTTGAATTTAGAGTAAATGCACTAGAGAACCCTTATGAATCAAGGGATTTTGGTTCAAGGTCAGAACCTAATAGTATGGGAAAAAGTAGAATAGGTGCAGGTGCTGGACGTAGCGGCGGAGGCGGCGGTGGACAAAGACCAGGAGAATCATCAAGTAATGCTAACGCAGCAATGAGTGCCCTTTATGAAAAACAAAGTTTTACACAAAAAATAAAACTGGTAGACAAGGAATCAAAGTAAGCAGAAACATTAAAACAGTTTATTGATACAGTTTTGCAAACTATCTAACCAATGGATAGTTTGAATTCCGTAATCATTTTCTAAACCAGTTGTATCCATTACCGAATAAGCAGGTCGCTTTGCTGGAGTTGGAAAATCGGTGGATGGAATGGGCGATACGATTGTTTTTTTATTGGATTCTTTTGCAATTGCTACTGCAAAATCATACCAAGATATTACGCCTCTATTACTGTATTGATAAATGCCATAGTGCGCATTTCCTTTTTCAATTGATTGAAGAATAGAAATGATTGCTGCGGCTAAATCTGCGGCAGATGTTGGTGATCCTATTTGGTCTGATACTACATTTAGGGATGGTCGATCATTCATTAAACGCAACATGGTTTTTACAAAATTATTACCATGTGTACTATATACCCAAGAGGTTCTAATAACAATAGATTTTTTACAATTGCTTAAGGCCAACTGCTCTCCCATCCATTTACTATAGCCATAATAATTAATGGGTTTTGTTGCGGTAGTAGTTAAATAAGGTGAAGTGCCATTTCCATCAAACACATAATCGGTAGATATTGTAATAAGCACTGCATTAATTTCGGCACAATGCTTGGCAATTAATCCAACAGACGCTGCATTAATGGTATAGGCTAATGCTTGCTCTTGCTCGGCTTTATCTACGGCTGTATAGGCGGCACAATTAATAAAATAAGCTGGCTTATATGTTTCAAAGAAAGGTGCAATGCTTGCCGGATTTGATAAATCTAGTTCGACCCTTGTAGTAAATAAAAAGTTGAATTGTTCGCTATATTGTTGAGATAGTTGTTCAATTTCCCAACCAAGTTGCCCTGTTCTTCCTGTTACTACTACCAAAGGTTTTAACATAATTAATTTTTTATTTCACATTACAATTAACTACTTGCTTGAATTCAAAAATTCCTTGGGTAGTTTAGACCATTCTTCTTGGGGTAATGATTTAAAATATTCGTAGGTTCTTTTTAGTCCTTCTGCTCTTTCAATCTTTGGCTCCCATCCTAATAATTCCCTTGCTTTAGTAATATCTGGTTGACGTTGCTTAGGATCATCAACAGGCAATTCTTTGTATATTATTTTAACTGTTGAACCTGTGAGTTTTAAAACTTCTTCTGCAAAATCTTTCAGGGTAATTTCATTTGGATTGCCAATATTTACTGGCATTGTATAATCACTCATTAATAAGCGATAAATACCTTCAATTAAATCATCTACATAACAAAATGAACGGGTTTGTGAACCATCGCCAAAAACGGTTAAATCTTCGCCACGTAATGCTTGACCAATAAATGCAGGCAATGCTCTACCATCGTTCAATCGCATTCTAGGACCATAGGTATTAAAGATGCGAATGATTCTTGTTTCAACACCATGAAAAGTATAATAAGCCCTTGTGATTGATTCCATAAAACGCTTGGCTTCGTCATATACCCCTCTTGGCCCAACAGGATTTACATTGCCCCAATATTCTTCTGTTTGTGGATGCACCATTGGATCTCCGTATACTTCACTAGTTGAAGCTACTAGTATTCTTGCTTTTTTTGATTTGGCTAATCCCAAACAATTATGCGTTCCTAGTGCACCTACTTTTAAAGTTTGTATTGGAATTTTTAAATAGTCGATAGGACTTGCTGGAGAAGCAAAATGTAAAATATAATCAATGTTACCTGGCACATGAATAAACTTAGATACATCATGGTGAAAAAACTCAAAGTTCTCTAATTTAAACAAGTGTTCTATGTTTTTTAAATCCCCTGTAATTAAATTATCCATCCCTATTACATGGTAGTCTTCTTTTATAAAACGATCACATAAATGCGAGCCTAAAAAGCCTGCTGCACCTGTAATTAAAATTGTTTTTCTAGACATAGCATATATTTATGGTCTACCAATGCTTTCGTAATGGTATCCTAGTTCTTTCATTTGTTTTACTTCAAATAGATTTCTGCCATCAAACACTACTTTTTTGCGCATTTTAGATTCAATGATTTCGAAATCTGGTGTTCTAAACTCACTCCATTCTGTAGCAATTATCAAAGCATCTGCATTAGCCAAACAACTATATTGGTCAGCTGCATAATTTATTATTGAGTGACCAATTTGATTTTGCACATTCGGCATGGCTTCAGGATCGTATGCGGTAACAGTTGCTCCTGCTGCTGTTAATGCTTCAATTAAATACAAAGCTGGCGCTTCGCGAATATCATCGGTATTTGGTTTAAAGGCCAAACCCCAAATCGCAAAATGTTTACCTGTTATATTGCCATTAAAAAATGCTTTTATTTTTGGAATCAGGTGAAGTTTTTGATTTTCATTAACTGATTCAACTGCTTTTAAAATTTTAAAATCGTATCCATATTCTTCCGATGACATGATTAACGCTTGTACATCTTTTGGAAAACAAGATCCGCCATAACCTATACCTGGAAATAAAAAGCGTCGGCCAATTCTATCATCACTACCAATTCCTTTACGCACCATATCAACATCTGCGCCAACTCTTTCGCACATTTGTGCAATTTCATTCATGAATGAAATTTTAGTAGCCAAAAATGAATTTGCTGCATATTTGGTTAACTCTGCTGATTTTTCATCCATGTAAATAATTGGATTCCCTTGACGCACAAATGGCGCATACAAATCGCCCATTAATTTTCTAGCACGTTCTGAACTAACCCCAATAACTACCCTGTCTGGTTTCATGAAATCATCCACAGCAACACCTTCTCTTAAAAACTCCGGATTGCTTACTACATCAAATTCTCCTTGGTAATTTTGTGCAATTGCTGCGCGCACTTTTTCGGCAGTACCCACTGGTACAGTACTCTTATTAACTATTACTTTATAATCAGTTAATAATTTGCCTAGTTCTGTTGCCACTCCTAAAATATATTTTAAATCAGCAGAACCGTCTGCACCAGGAGGTGTAGGCAATGCTAAAAATATAATTTCTGCCTCTTTAATTCCTTCAACTAAATTAGTCGTAAATTTTAAACGTGTTTCTCTATTATTACGTAAAAATATTTTTTCTAAGCCAGGCTCGTAAATGGTAATTTCTCCGCCTGTAAGACGCTCCACTTTTGCCGCATCAATATCTATACAAGTTACTTTAATCCCTGTTTCTGCAAAACAAGTTCCTGTAACCAATCCAACATATCCCGTTCCTACAACAGCTATTTTCATGCGATAATTATTTTATATTAATTATTGATAAAGTTTAAAACGTTTTCTGTAATAAAAGAAAGTTGTTCTTGATCCATTTCGGTATGCATTGGTAATGAAATAACACGTTCCGTTAACCAATCGGTAATGGCTAAATCTAGTGTTGGCAAATCAAAACCACTGAACATTTTTTGACGATGCCCGGGTACCGGATAATAAATCATTGAAGGAATTTTCTTCTCCGCTAAATAAGCGCTGAGTGCATCTCTATTAACATTGTGTAATTGCAAAGTATATTGGTGATACACATGCGTACTATATGGTGCAACATAAGGCACTGTTATTTTTTCGTTTTCTGCAAATGCATTGTTATAAAAATTGGCGGCATTTCTACGGGCATTCGTATAATCGTCTAAATTTTTTAATTTAATATTTAAAACAGCTGCTTGCATGGAATCTAAACGAGAATTACAGCCAACCATTTCGTGGTAGTAACGCGTTTGTTGGCCATGATTGGCAATCATTTTCATTTTTTGAGCCAATGCTGCATCGTTGGTAAATATGGCACCACCATCTCCATAAGCACCTAAGTTTTTACTTGGGTAAAATGAAGTTGCTCCAATAGTTCCAATAGAACCTGTTTTCTTTTTACTTCCATCTAAAAATGTATAATCGCATCCAATTGCTTGGGCATTGTCTTCAATTACATACAAACCAAATTCAGCAGCTATTTGCATAATCTCTTCCATAGGTGCTGCATGGCCGTATAAATGTACTGGAACAATTGCTTTTGTTTTTGGTGTAATGGCATTGCGAACCGATACTGGATCGATGCAAAAGGTTTTAGGATCTACTTCTACAAAAACCGGTGTTAATTTTAATAAAGCCACTACTTCTGTTGTAGCAATATAGGTATATGAGGGTGTAATTACTTCGTCGCCAGGTTGTAAATCAAGTGCCATCATGGCAATTTGTAAAGCATCCGTTCCATTGCCACAAGTGATGGTGTGGGCAGAACCTTGGTAGGTATTTAATGCAGCTGTAAAGTCTTGAACTGGTTTACCATTGATATATGCGGCTGAATCTAATACCTCGTGAATTGCATCATCTACCGCTGATTTAATGTTCAAATATTGACTCTTAGTATCTACCATTTGAATGGGGCGCATAATACAATTCATTGATTCGGGGCAAATCTACTGAAAATAAGCGCAAATAAGGTTTCTCTGTAATATGAAATCTGTGAAATAAGCTAGAAATTATTGCTTTATTTTGTACCAAGAAAAAGGCAATTGAAAATATTCTACGAAATCTTTATTTTTTTATATCCAAAAGCTGCATGGCTATTAGGCTGTTATAATGAAAAGGCAAGGCAATGGGTCAATGGTAGAAAAAATGTTTTTCACAAACTCACCAAGGCTTTTGCACAAAATGTAGCACCTGTTATTTGGATGCACTGCGCTTCATTAGGAGAATTTGAACAAGGCAGACCAATATTAGAAGCACTCAAAGAAGCGTATCCCAATCACAAAATATTATTAAGTTTTTTTTCTCCATCGGGATATGAGGTAAGAAAAGACTACACCGGGGCCGATTATATCACCTACTTACCTATTGATTCTGCAAGCAATGCTAAACGTTTTTTTAAGATTGTGAATCCTACCTTAATTCTATTTGTTAAATACGAATTCTGGTACCACTATGCTGCACAAGCAGCCAAAAGAAATATTCCATTGGTATTGGTTTCTGGTATTTTTAGAGAGGGACAATCTTTTTTTAAATGGTATGGTAAATTCTATAGAAGCATCCTTAAAAACTTTAGTTATTTTTTTGTACAAGACATTGTATCAGCAAAACTATTAAATGCAATTGGCTTTACAGATACTGTTGCTATCAGTGGCGATACCAGATTTGATAGAGTGATAGCAATTGCTGACCAATTCGAACCCATCTCAATTGTAGAAAAGTTTTGTGACAATCATACAACCATAGTTGCGGGAAGTACCTGGACAGAAGACGACGAAGAATTAGACCAATTTATTAATTCGAATCCATCTATTAAATGCATTGTTGCACCACACGATATTAACGAAGACAGACTTAAAGAATGTTTGCATTTATACCACCGATCGATGCTGTTTTCTGATTATGAAAATGCCATCAAACATCAATTACCCATACCAGAAAACTTACAAGTACTCATTGTAAATAATATGGGAATGCTTACCCGATTATACCATTACGCAACAGTTTGCTTAGTAGGAGGAGGATTTGGTGGAGATGGCGTTCACAATGTGCTAGAAGCTGCTGTTTACGGCAAACCTGTGGTAATAGGGCCTGTATTTGAAAAGTACATTGAAGCTGTTGAACTAGTTGAAAATGGCGGCTGTATTAGTGTTGAAGATGCTATTGAAATTGAACAGGTATTCAATAGATTATTAGATGCAAAAGATTCACTCTATGCAGAAGCTGCAACTGCTGCAAAAAGTTTTGTTTACAATCATGGAGGTGCCACTAAATTAGTCATGCAGCATATTCAAGAAAAACGTCTATTAACTATTTGATCAAACTGCGCAACAATTACAGAAGATTCATTCCAGCCCAATTTTACTTTTAATTCTCTTTGAATCCAAGACTGTGCTTCTAACAATGTATTAAACCCATTAATGGTTTTTAAACTTCGTTCATACATTACTTCGTCGCCCCTGAAAAGCTCGTTGATAAAAACATACCGATCATTGAGCACTATCGCTTTATTTAAATCTGTGATGGCTTCTTTGTGAAAACTATCAGATAATGCTATATTGTTTGGTTTCAATTGCTCATTTAAACTTGGCAGTCCTTCATGCAAAATATCGTTTAGTTCAAACACTTCTTTAACAGGTAGTTTTGTTGTTTGGCCTTCTATAATTAGATCTGATACTTCGGGAAGGAAAATACTTTTGGAGAGCAATTCATTGTCTGGAACAGCTGATACAGTTTCCGTATTTTTTATTTCTTCAGCAAAATCAAATAACCAACCTGTTAAATCATCTTTTTTACTACGCGTATTACTTGAGATTTTAGAAATCTGGCTTTTTTGCTGTAGTTGTAATTCAGCCAATAGCAATTGGGTAGTAGCCAATAAATCGGCATTTTCAGCCTCCTGAATAAATTGTTCTTTGAGTTTATCAATCAGGGTACCCACTCTTTCCATTGGATGTAATACATTTGAGGTGTTTATAAGACTAGTTCGAACTAGTATGAAACGATATTTTTTATCATTTATTTTACAGATGTTTATAGAACCAAATATATCGGGCGACAAACGTGGATGGATTGAAGTGATTTGTGGCAGCATGTTCAGCGGCAAAACAGAGGAACTAATTCGACGATTAAAAAGGGCCAAAATAGCCAATTTGAAAGTAGAAATTTTTAAACCCGCTATTGATATTAGATACGACGAAACGCAGGTAGTTAGCCATGATGCGAATTACATACAATCAACGCCAATTGACAATTCACAAACCATTTTATTAATGTCAGAAGGGGTTGATGTAATAGGTATTGACGAAGCACAATTCTTTGACGACCAAATTATGAGTGTTTGTGAAACCCTTGCTGCTAAAGGCATTCGCGTGATTGTTGCCGGATTAGATATGGACTATTTGGGTAAGCCATTTGGTCAAATGCCTAACTTATTGGCCATTGCTGATTATATTACTAAATTACATGCTATCTGTGTTCAATGTGGCAATATCGCTAGCATTTCTCACCGAAAAACTGCTGGAGGAAACCAGGTTTTGATTGGTGAAAAAGATGTGTATGAACCTCGCTGCAGAAAATGTGTACATGAAAAACCCTAACCCAATTTTAGCACTAGTTAAAAAGGAAATACTCCTTGAAACAAGGCAGCAGTATACCTTGTATGGGATATTTTTATATGTAGCTTCTACTATTTTTGTGGTTTATTTATCCATGGGGCTTCCCGAAGACAAAGTATGGAATGGCCTTTTTTGGGTGATTCAATTATTTGTTTGTGTAAATGCTGTAGCCAAAAGTTTTTTAGCAGAATCAAAGGGGCGCATGCTTTATTTTTATTCCATTGCAGGTGCGCGAGACTTTGTTTTATCTAAGCTGATATTTAATTCGGTATTAATGTTGCTAATGAGCTGTATTAGCCTTGCCATCTTTACGCTTTTACTTGGAAACCCTATTGAATTTGGATGGCAGTTTATTGGAATAGCCTCTTTGGGTGGTATTAGTTTGAGTTTGGTTTTTACTTTTTTAGCAGCCATAGCTGCAAAAGCCCAACAACAAGCGGCTTTGATGGCCATTATGGGCTTTCCAATTATTATCCCTCAACTATTATTACTAATGAAAATCTCTACCGCAGCCTTCTCTGCAGTGGTTCAAGCTGGCTGGTGGCAGATGGTTTTTTTATTAATTGGACTAGATATTTTAGTCATTGCACTAGCCATCATTTTATTCCCATTTCTATGGAAGGACTAGGCTATTTTAAAAACGTAGATGCCTTACTGTTTGCCCTTTATTGATCAATTGTTTTAATGAATCGATGCCTATTTTTAGGTGTTTGTGTACAAATTCCTCTGTGACTTGTTTGTCACTAGCTTCTGTTTTTACGCCATCTGGAACCATGGGTTGATCGCTCACTAAAAGCAATGCGCCCGTAGGAATTTTGTTATAAAAACCTACCGTAAAAATGGTTGCTGTTTCCATATCAATTGCATAAGCACGAACATTGGTAAGGTATTCTTTAAATACCTCGTCGTGTTCCCATACCCTACGGTTGGTGGTATAAACTGTTCCTGTCCAATAGTCTACTTGGTTATCTCTAATAGATGTTGAAATGGCTTTTTGCAGTGCGAAAGCAGGCATTGCTGGCACTTCGGGAGGGAAATAGTCGTTTGATGTACCCTCACCTCTAATGGCCGCTATTGGTAGTATTAAATCGCCCAGTTTATTGCGTTTTTTCAAACCACCACATTTACCCAAAAATAAGACTGCTTCTGGGGCAATTGCAGTTAATAAATCCATGATAGTAGCAGCTCCTGGGCTTCCCATTCCAAAATTAATAATGGTAATTCCATCGGCTGTAGCGCATTGCATAGGACGGTCTTTGCCTATCACAGGCACCTTATTCCACTCAGCAAACATGGTTACATAATTGCTGAAATTAGTTAACAAAATAAACTTGCCAAAATTCTCTAATTGCTCTCCGGTATATCGAGGCAACCAATTATTTACAATCTCTTCTTTTGTTTTCATATGCGAAGTTTATACACTTATCAAAACTATCTTTGAAAAAGCCAATTGTTTAAAATTACAAAAAAGCAAGCGCTTAACCATTGTTTTTATGATTCAAATTCATTTTCCACCATTTCCCTTTAAAATAAAAGAAACCGAGGGCAAGGAATTGATTTTCGACGAAATCAGAAAACAATGGGTTCGTTTAAGCCCCGAAGAGTGGGTACGTCAAAACATCCTTCAATATTTTTTACAAATAATGAACTACCCGAGTTCACTGATTGCAATTGAAAAAGAAATTAAACTGGGTGAGTTAAAAAAACGCTTTGATATTTTAGTTTACAAAGATGCAAAACCTTGGTTAATGGTTGAATGCAAAGAAATGAATGCACCTATTAATGAAGCGGTACTCAAACAAGTATTAAATTATAATATCAGTTTAGAAGTGCCCTATATTCTTATTACCAATGGCAATCGCAGTTTTGCATACGAACTATTGAATGGTAAAATACAGCAACTCTTTTCTATTCCTAATTATTAACCAATTGGGTTAAGGAAAAATACCCAACTCGGTGTAACTAATAGCCACTTTGTTTATAGCACTTACATAAGCAGCAGTTCGCATATCTGGAATTGCAGGATTAGACAACCATATTTCCATAATTTCTCTAGTAGCTGATATCATTGTTTCTTCTAAACCACTATGCACTAAGTCTACTTCTTCGGCACCATGCGTAATAAAATCGCGCTCTTTTTCAGACACAGTTTTTCCGGTCAAACCTTCTATTTGGCCTAAAATATGTGCATTCATATTTTCTGAAAAACGCTTTTCCATTCTACCATACCTAACATGGCTTAAATTCTTTAGCCATTCAAAATAAGAAACAGTTACACCGCCTGCATTTAAATACATATCTGGTACCACTAAAGTTCCATTGGCAATAAATACTTCATCTGCTTCTGGGGTTAATGGACCGTTTGCTGCTTCAGCAATTATTTTTGCTTTTACTCTTGTTGCATTATCTCCATTGATTACATTTTCTAATGCTGCAGGAATTAAAATATCGCAGTCTAATTCAAGTGCATCACTATTATGTGCAAGATTGGTTGTTCCAGGAAAATTTAAAATAGAACCTGTTGCTTTTCTGTGCTGAAATAAGTCTTCTTCATTAATACCATCTGCAGAATAAACAGCTCCTTCAAACTCTGCAATCGACACAACAATTGCACCATGTTCGCGGAAAAATTTAGCACAATGGTATCCTACATTTCCCAATCCTTGTACCACTACTTTTTTTCCTTCAATTCCCAAACTCAAACCTAGTTTACCCATTACAGCTGGCATATTACATACTTCACGAATGCCAAAAAAAACACCTAATCCTGTTGCTTCTTTTCTTCCTCGAACGCCACCTTGCGTAATTGGCTTACCTGTTACACAGCCTGCGCTGTCTATATCTCCTGGCTTTAAAGATTGATAGGTATCAACTATCCAAGCCATCTCTCTTTCACCTGTTCCGTAGTCTGGTGCAGGTACATCAATACCAGGACCAATAAAATTTTTCTTTACTAATTCGGCTGTATATCTACGTGTGATTTTTTCTAATTCATACGCACTATGACTTCTTGGACTAATTTTAATTCCACCCTTTGCACCACCAAATGGTACATTTACAATAGCACATTTATAAGTCATTAAAGATGCTAATGCCATTACCTCATCTTCGCATACTGCTAGGCTAAAACGTATACCTCCTTTACAAGGTGTTTTATGTTGCGAATGTTGCACACGGTAGGCTTCAATTACTTCAATCCGACCATCATCCATTTTTACTGGAAAGCGCATACTATAAATACTATTACAAGCTTTAATTTGTTCGAGCAAACCTTTATCCCATTTGGTTAATTGGGCGGCTTTGTCAAAACTTTTTTCAACACTTTTAAAGAAACTATACGGTTCTTGATTTGTCATTTTGAAACAGTTTTAAAGGGTTTGTTTGGAATATGATTATAGTAAACTTTGATGTTTATATAAAAGTTTTTTGCCTTATTTTTTTTCTAGTTGACTGATTTTTCTATCAATACTTATTACATACAATAACAAGCCTGTCATGATTACCACAACAATGGTCATCACCAAATAAATCTTGCCATTACTACGCATGAAATCAGTTGCAGGAGGGGCTGTTATTTTAGTTTGTGCATTTGCAATTATTTGTATTAAACTGCCAATAAAAACTAAACTGATTTTTTGAAACTTATTCATTATTTAATTGCTTTTCGTTTAAAATTTGATATCTAACTTTTAAGGTGCTAATCCATACGCCAAGTAGCGTCCAACCAATCACTGCAGGATAAAAAACAGTACGCATATTCATATCCATATCCTTTCCATTAAGGCCTGGATTTCCATCACTACCCTGACCTCCAGGATGCAATGACTCTGTTAGTCTTGGCAGAATCCAAAGGGTTGGGAATAACATAAAAAATGCAAAAATATTATAGACAGCACCAATGCGCATTTTCTTTTCTTCGTCATGCATACTGCCACGCAAAACAAAATAGGCTAGGTAAATTAAAATAGCAATTGCAGCACCATTTTGTTTGGGATCGCCACTCCAAGGGCTTCCCCATTGGTAATTGGCCCAAATTGCTCCGGTTGTAATTCCTAATAAAGAAAAAATTGTACCTGTTGCGGCAAATGCCGATGAATAATAATCATATAAAGGATTGGGATTGCGCAAGAACTTTACTGCATAATACACAGACACAAATAAAAGAATCATCATGCCAAACCACATGGGAACATGAAAGAAGAAATTTCGAACGGATTCTTGCATTCGATCATCGAGTTTGGGTACTTTAACCAAAAAACCATACACACAGGTATATAACAACAAAATTACCGATAAGCCTTTCCACCAATTTTTTCGAATCATACGTACTATTTTTTGTTGCTTTTGCCTAAACTAACAACTGTAAGTGCAAATTTAGGTGAAAGCTTTTTAATAAAAACAATCAAATGTTAGAATTTAAATTCATAGAAAGTATTATAATCTGATTTTTTAACTTGAATACTACAAAGAGAAGCATTTGCTGCTTAAATTGTGACACTGTTATGACTAAACCATTACTAGAAATTAAGCAATTATCGGTGGATTTTGTAGCTGACGGAAAAAGTTCCAAAGCATTAGAAAACATTAATATCACTGTAAATAGAGGCGAAATTTTGGCTATAGTGGGTGAGTCTGGATCGGGCAAATCTGTTACCGCTTTATCTATTTTACAATTATTACCTAGTCCTCCAGCAGTGTACAAATCAGGTGAAATTATTTTAAATAGCGAAACTGAATCTATCAATCTTTTAACATCAAGTTCACAAGAATTACAATCTATTAGAGGTAGTAAAGTGGCGATGATATTTCAAGAACCCATGACATCTTTAAATCCGGTACTCACTTGCGGGTTTCAAGTAATGGAAGCCATTTTGCAACATGAGTCGATAAGTAAAGAATTGGCAAAGAAAAAAACAATTGTATTATTTGAACAAGTACAATTGCCATCGCCAGCAGAGATGTTTAACCGATACCCACACCAAATTAGTGGCGGACAAAAACAACGTGTAATGATTGCTATGGCCATGAGTTGTTCTCCTGCCTTACTTATTTGCGACGAACCTACTACTGCACTAGATGTAACGGTTCAAAAAAACATCTTGCAACTCATTAAAAATTTACAGATTCAAAACAATATGGGGGTACTATTTATTACCCATGATTTAAGTGTGGTAGCTGAAATTGCCGACAGAGTGGTGGTGCTTTACAAAGGAAAAATTATTGAAGAAAAAACAACGCAAGCAATCTTTGATAACCCAAGCCATCCTTACACCAAAGCCCTTTTGGCTTGCAGACCATTGTTGCACGAAAAAGGCACCAGACTGCCTGTTGTTTCGGATTTTATGAAGGTTAACGAAGCAGGCAATTTTGAGAAAATTATTTCTACACCAAGTATTGTACATTCAACGAGTTCACAAGAAACGAATCAGTCTAAAAAGAATCCATTAGTTCGTGTTGAGCATTTAAAAATTTGGTATCCTGCAAAAAAAACTTTCTTAGGCAAACCCCTTAGTTTTAACAAGGCCGTAGACGATATTAGTTTTGATATTTATCCGGGAGAAACCCTTGGATTGGTTGGTGAGTCTGGTTGTGGCAAAACAACACTTGGAAGAGCATTGTTACAATTAATTCCTGCAACTGCAGGTAGCATTTATTACAAAGACGAAAACTTGGCAAATACTAGTGCTAATCGAATGAAAAATTTACGAATAGAAATGCAACTAGTTTTTCAAGACCCCTATTCTTCTTTAAATCCACGCATGACCATTGGAGATGCGATTGCCGAACCCATATTGGTGCATCAATTAGCGCCGAATGCAAAAGCCCGAAAAGAAAAAGTTATTGAACTGCTCGAACAAGTGAATCTTTCTGCCGATCATTACCATCGATACCCGCACGAGTTTAGTGGTGGACAAAGACAACGCATAGTCATTGCTCGTGCCTTGGCTGTAAAACCAAGTTTTATTATTTGCGACGAAAGTGTATCTGCACTAGATGTTAGCGTTCAAGCACAAGTATTAAACTTATTAAATGACTTAAAACAAACCTACCAATTCACTGCTGTTTTTATTTCGCACGATTTGTCGGTAGTTCGCTATATCAGCGACCGAATTATGGTAATGAACAAGGGAAAGGTTGCGGAAATTGGCTTTGCAAATGAGGTGTATTTAAATCCTCAATCGGACTATACTCGAAAATTGATTGATTCTATTCCAAAAGCACATTTTTCGGCTTAAAGCCTTGGTTAATTGGGCTAATTCTTAAAAATTGGAATACTGCGTAGTTTTAACTTGGCATTTAAGCTAGTTTTCTGTACTTTTGCACACTTCTAAATTCATGCCGTAACATGAAGCGAGCTGCCCTGTAAGGCGGCGGCAAACTGAATGTGGCTATCATTTAAATAAGGAATAGACACATGAAACTATCACAATTTAAGTTTGACCTCCCGTTAAACCTTATTGCCCAAAATCCAACAAAAAGAAGAGAAGACAGCCGAATGATGGTTGTTGATCGTAAAACTGGGCATATGGAAAACAAGTATTTCCGCGACATCTTAGAATACTACGATGACAAGGATGTATTTGTAGTAAATAACACCAAAGTATTTCCGGCAAGAATGTACGGCCGCAAAGAAAAAACAGGTGCTAAAATTGAAGTATTCTTATTGCGCGAGTTAAATAAACCCAACCGTTTATGGGATGTGATTGTTGATCCCGCAAGAAAAATTCGTGTAGGAAACAAACTTTATTTTGGAGACAATGAAGAACTCGTTGCAGAAGTAATTGACAACACCACTAGCCGCGGACGTACCATTCGTTTTTTATGGGACGACGACGACGAGAGCTTTAAAAAAATGTTGGAATTTTTAGGAGAAACACCTTTACCTAAATACATCAAACGCAAACCAGACGAAGAAGATAAAGAACGTTACCAAACTGTTTATGCTAAGCATGAAGGAGCTGTTGCAGCCCCAACTGCAGGTTTGCATTTTAGTAAGGAATTAATTAAACGTTGCGAAATTCAGGGTATTCGTTTTGCAGAAGTAACCTTGCATACAGGCTTAGGCACTTTCCGCCCAATTGAAGTAGAAGACTTAAGCAAACACAAAATGGATGCTGAGTACTACCAAATTAATGAAGAAGCTTGCAAAATAGTTAACAAAGCAAAAGAAACTGGAAAACGTATTTGTTCTATTGGAACTACTACCATGCGTGCTATGGAAAGTAGTTTTACTGCAAACAAATTATTAAAATCAAGCGAAGGTTGGACCAACCATTTTATCCACCCTCCTTATCATTTTAATGTTGCTGATAGTTTGGTTACAAATTTCCATTTACCTAAAACTAGTTTGTTAATAATGACTTGTGCTTTTGCAGGGTATGATTTAGCAATTGAAGCGTATAAAAAAGCAATCAAAGACAAATACCGTTTCTTTAGTTATGGTGATGCTTTATTGATTGTGTAACCTAATATACTTTCTAAAAAAATAAGCCCTTGCAGTTTGCAAGGGCTTATTTTTTTGTATGATCAATGAAAATAAAAATGATTGTAGATTTTTAATTTGAAATCCATTTCAACATATTACAAACCAAACAAACCAGCATTTAGCAGTTGCAGTGTTTTAGTTTTATATGCACTTGGCAATAAAATGGAAATATTATGATGACTCCCTCCATAACTAACCATCGTTACAGGCACTTCTCTAATTGCATCAAACAATTTCATTAACACATCATCTGTTTGCGCAATTTCATTTCCTACAATAGAAACAATCGACTGTTCTTTTGCTACTTCTACTGTTCCAAATGGTTCTAATTCTTTGATTATTTCTGCCAGTGCAAAATCTGAATCGATGGTAACAGAAACTGCTACTTCGGATGTAGTAATCATATCTATTGAAGTGCGATATTTTTCAAATACTTCAAATACTTTCCGCAAAAAACCATAAGCCAATAGCATTCGGCTACTTTTTATTTTAATAGCAATAATGCCATCTTTTGCAGCAACAGCTTTCACGCCAACACTTCCTGCTTCTTTGGTAATAACCGTTCCTGCAGCTTCTGGCTGCATGGTGTTTAATAATTTCACTGGCACATTTTCTTGTTGCGCTGGCCAAATACAAGTTGGGTGTAAAATTTTTGCGCCGAAATACGCTAACTCAGCAGCTTCATCAAAACTCAATTGTTCTATAGCAACCGTTTTGCTTACAATTCGAGGATCATTATTGTGCATACCATCAATATCTGTCCATATTTCACAAACAGTTGCTTTAATTGCTGCAGCCAATAATGAAGCAGTATAATCACTGCCACCACGTTTTAAATTATCTACTTCTCCGCGAATATTTCTACAGATATATCCTTGGGTAATAAAAATATTTTTATCGGTATGTGCGGCAAGTAAGGCTGTTAATTTTGAACGAATAGCAGGTAAATTAGGCTCTTCATTTGCATCAATGCTCATGAATTCTAATGCTGGCAACAACAAATGATCAATGCCTTGCTCGTCGAGGTATACACAAAAAAGCTTGGTACTCATTAACTCTCCTTGCGCTAAAATATCTTTGTTTAATGCTTCGCTAAAAGAGATACGTAAAATGATATTTAAAAACTCAAAATGTTCCGATACAATGGTATTTGCTTTTTCAATATTAGCAGCCTGTTTAACCAAGTCAAGTATAAAACTGCGGTAATGCGCTTCGAGTGCATCAATCTTTTGTTTGGCTGCAATTCTATTGCTTTCTGCAAGGCTATTGCTAATTTCTACCAATGAATTAGTAGTGCCACTTAAAGCACTTAATACCACTATTTTTGATTCTGCATCCTTGGTAATTAATTGTGATACTTGGTGCATACGCTCTGGCTTTCCAACACTGGTTCCACCAAACTTCATTATTTTCATTAGTTCTCTATTTATAAGAATGAAAGATCCATTCAATCAAAGGGCAGTATTCAATCTGAATCCTTTAATTGGTTGCAAATGTACAAGTTGAAAATAAATTTACACCTAGTATTTTGTTAACGCATGTTAGTATTAAGCGGCTAATAATTATTGACCAAAAGGCAATTGGTTAGCACAGTTGGCATTAGGACCTTGATTTACTTTTAAATAGTTGCAGAAGTATTCATAAAATTCATACCGAAACTTTGTATTATCTGAATGGTTTGTGCCGCATTCTAATCCGCCATTAATTACATTTACTACTGCCCCAAAACCGGCAAGTCTATTTGCTGCAATATCTCTAGCGTTTGGCTGCCAGTTACCTGTAATAATATCATGGCAGGATGGTTTTGGATATTGCTTACTCATCCAAAACCAAATAGCTGATGCAAAACATAATACAGGGTCTTGTAACAATAAACCAGGATTATTTAAGAGCACTTGTTTGTTTGAAAAATAGGCTTCACTAAATTGTCCATAATTGTAATTCCAACTAAGTTGCAATGGACCTCTACCATGATATGATTTTCCTTCAATTGGCATCCAATTTCTACTATTAAAATCACTGTATTGGTTGTTATTACCTGGAAATCCATTTTCTTGAACAAAATACAAACCCCATTTAATATCGCCTCCGGGTGCGCCATCCCATCCTCCATTTGTTTCGTGCGAGATATTGGCTAAGAATGCCGCCAGTTCACGCTTTTGCGTTGTTTCATCGCCTTCTGATAAAAATTTTGGAAATAATTTTGCAGCTGCAATAAATGCTTTAAAACTATAAAATTCTGTAAGCGGCAACCCTTTAAAACTTGAGTCGGGATACTTAGAAATATTAAAACGATTGGGAAATAAGAAAGCCCATTTTTTAGCAGATAAAAATTTAGACACATTTGTTCTAGCGTTGGTAGAATCAATTATGCTATTGGTATTTTGAACCTTAACAATTGCATTATTTTGTTGACTAAAACTCCAGAAAGGAATCAAACAAAAAAGCAAACCCACATGCAGGAATTTTTTCATGTAGTAATGCTTATAATGTTAATTTAAAATTAGAAGCTACTAATATTAAATCTTGCTCAACTGCATCCACTAATGGAATACCATCTTTCATTCTAATTGTTTCCATTTCTCTTTCAGGATCTCCTGGAATTAACACTTTTTCGTGACCAGGTGCAGGAGTTGCATTTCTGAATCTTTCAATCCAATGATCCATATGGTCTTTAAATTCTTGTGCTGGTCTGAACGCATCAATACGCATTGCTCCTAAAAAATGCCCAAGCCCTTGTCCGGGTTGATTTTCGGGCATTGGTATATAGGCAGGAAATGGTGGCGCCCAAGGACCATAAGAAGCGCCACTTAAAACAGCAGAGAAAATATCTACAATACTTCCTAGTGCATATCCTTTGTGACTACCGTGTTCTCTGTCGCTACCTAAGGGCAATAATGCGCCTTGTTTTTTTAGGATATTGGCATCAGTAGAAGCATTTCCTTCTTTGTCTTGCACCCAACCTATTGGTGTGTCTTGATTTTTTCTTTGTAAGATTTCTAATTTACCATTTGCCGCAGTAGTGGTGGCAAAATCAGCTACAAAACTTGGTTGATTATTTGCGGGAATCGCTACTGCAATTGGATTGGTGCCAAGCATTTTTTCTACTGAAAAAGTAGGCGCCACTAAAGCAGAAGCATTTGTCATAGCCATTCCAATCATCTCTTCTTGCAAAGCCATCATAGCATGGTATCCTGCTATACCAAAATGATTAGAATTTTTTACACTCACCCAACCAGTTCCAACTTGTTTGGCTTTTTCAATGGCTATTTTCATAGCAAATGGTGCAACAACCAAACCCAAACCAGCATCGCCATCAACTACAGCAGTAGAGGGTGTTTCGTGAACAATCCGCAAATTTGGTTTGGCATTAATTCTACCCGCTTCCCATAGTCGAACATAGCCACTTAAACGTGCAACACCATGGCTATCAATTCCCCTTAAATCGGCAGAGAGCAATACTTTTGTTGCAGTGATGGCATCGGCTTCGGGGCATCCCATTTTAATAAAAACTGCTTGTACAAATTGAACCAATCGATCGTATGAATATTTTGCCACTATGCTATTTTTACTTTCCAATGAATAATTATACTTACTGCAATTTAACGCTTTCAACTATGAGCAAGCAAAATTGCAAGTATTTATTCTTGTAGCTTATCTTTATTAAATGAAATTGATATGGCTATTTGTTTGTTGTTTTTGTTCTGAGATATTAGTACAGGCTCAGTCAGCTAGAGATACAATTCATACAGATTTTGTATTGTATGAAAAACGGACTAGTTTTCAAAACAACTTAATCAATCAAACAATTACTAAAAATTTCCAACTCGATTTAGATAGTAATACCGAATCAAATTATCGAGAAGCTTGTTGGGCTATTGCGCAATTTTTACTTCGATCTAAACAAATTGAATTAGGATTCAATAAAATGTTTTCGAGTTATGAGTCTTTAGAAATCAATTCCAAGAGAGCATTATTAGAAGCTGTTTACGCCACTTATCCAGTTGAATACAAATTGCAAATTCAGCAATTAATTGCCAAAGAAAGACATCCAAAATTATTCTCTATGCAGGCTTTATATTTGTATAGAATCGATACAAGTTCGGCCAATATTCAATATTTGTTACAAACAATTTCATCTCGTTTTTTAAGCAATACTTCGTTGCCAATATTAAAAACCTTAGCTAATTATTTACAAAATCATACTGCACAAATAAAGCAAGCAACACCTAGCATTGTTGCACTGTTTAAGTACCAAAAAAATACAGCACAAAAAACCATTTATTCCTTTCAAAGATGGAACAGAGATTATCCTGGCATTGCAGTTATTCAAAATGCTGATGGACATTTTTTGCGTGATAGTAATGGATCGATTGTTTTTATAGAACAGTTGGCCAGAGCGGGTTCTAACCTACCCTATTTTATTACCAATGGCAATACACCACAAGGAATTTATAGTATTCAAGGAACCGAAGTGTCTCATAATTTATTTATTGGACCTACCCCCAATTTACAACTAGTGATGCCATTTGAGGCGGATAATGTTTTTTGGCATACACCCTATGATGCCAGTAAAGATTCATTGAGTAATTATAAAAACTTATGGCCGGTTGAATGGAGAAATTATGCACCAATTACTGAAACTTTTGATGCTGGAAAAATTGGCCGTACCGAAATACTAGCGCATGGCACAACAATTGATCCTGATTATTTTAAAGGGATGCCTTTTTATCCATTAACTCCAACACTTGGGTGTTTGTGCGCCAAAGAAAACTGGAATATTTTTACGGGAACATTATTACTGAGCGACCAATTTTCTTTAGCAAGTGGTTTTTTATCAACTCCTAACAACACCGGCTATTTAATGGTGGTTAATGTAGATAATCAAATGAAAGCCGTTAGCAAAGAAGAAATTGAGTCATTGATTATACAATTCGAAAAAAGCGTACAATAAATTTTCAAAAAAAATCGCTAACAAAAAATCATTTTAGAAATTCTGTTAGCGATTTTAAATAGGTATTTGACTATAATAAATAGTCTATTCAGTTTTTAGAATAGATCGATTTACTAAAATGGCAAATCGTCTAGTGCAGGTGCTGCATCATTCGGATTAACCGTTGTTTGCGCAGACTGATTGTAAGATGGACCACCATCAGATAAACTACCATCCGATGAACCAGCACCACCTTCTGAAGGTTTTCCGCCAAGCAATTGAATATTTAATGTTCTAAGGGTTAAAGAAGCACCATTGCGTCCGTCGGCAGTGGTATAAGTGCGTACATCTGGCGTTCCTTCTACATAAACCATTGTTCCTTTCTTTAAATAAGGCGCAACTGCTGTACGATCTGTCCAATAAGCACAATCAACCCAAGTGGTTCTGTCTTTTTGAACGCCCTGTGCATCTTTATAACGCTCGGTATGAGCTACGGTGAAATTGATTACATTTTTTCCGTTCACATTATTTAGAACGGCATCCTTTCCTAAATTGCCAATAACTTGTAACTTAATCATAACTATTTCATTTTATTGTATGTATAAGTTGAAATTAGTAAAATCTAATTGGTTTTGAACTTGATTTTTTTTAGTACCTGTGGATAACCTTCAATTAAAGGCCCCAAACCTGAAATTTCGCTTTTCGACACAAATTAGCCCAGGTCAATACTTCTGATACGATGCGCTTCGGCTGAGTTGTTTTACTTTTGCTGAAAATGCTAGTTCATGAGTCGTAAAGGAAAGGTATTGGTGGCAATGAGTGGCGGTATTGATAGTACCGTTGCGGCGCTAATGCTGCACCATGAAGGATATGAGGTAGTTGGTATTACCATGAAAACCTGGGATTATGCCACTAGCGGAACCAGTAGT
>Ga0114959_10000588_pt1 | contig 34442 bp, 52 predicted proteins | sample C_130625_EF_Meta_FD_87317 | JGI IMG/M metagenome (GOLD analysis project Ga0114959, IMG submission 87317) | Freshwater microbial communities from Lake Croche, Canada to study carbon cycling - C_130625_EF_MetaG | ecosystem: Environmental > Aquatic > Freshwater > Lake | place: Lake Croche, Canada... | reverse complement strand
TTACTTTTACTTTTCACAAACTTCCTTATGGTGGACCTGGCGGGAGTCGAACCCGCGTCCAGAATGCCTTCACTTTGAAGGGATTACAACAATACCGCTATTATACGGCATATTATTTAGCCTGTCTAGATTTTTGGCTTTCAAAACTAAATACTAGTATATTAACAAGCCGGGAGCGAATCGACTTTTAGTAGCGACCCCTTGAGAACATAATCCAAAAGGAGCGAAAAATGGCAGAAGAAAACAAACAAAGCGACAAAGGCGCATTTATAGAGAAACTACTGTTTGCTCTATTACCACTACTAATTGGTTCAACAGGATACTTGATCAGTGCTCTAGGAGCGATACAGCACGATGTGACTATTCTAAACCAGAAAGTAAGTCTAGTAGTGACCACAGACAACAAGCAGGCCAGCAACAGTGGTGCTGAACTAGCCCGTGAGAAACTGCGTCAAGATCTTGAAAAAGAAATCCAAAAGAACCGTGATGCTATCATGGAGAACCGTCAGCACATTGCTGTCTTGGAAGATAGACAGGGATTTGGTCCAAAGAAAATTGGCGCAATGAAGGAATAGTAACATGGCACTTATTGACTCAGTATTAAATTTAATCAACAAAACACCAAAAGATCCGGACGCACCAAAGCCACCAGTTGGCTCACGTAGCGAACGCGAAGCAAAGATCAAAGACAAAGCAGGTATGGTTATTTCTATATTTGCCTTAATCTTAGCTGTTAATAGTTGGTATGGTGGTAAGTTAGGCAGTACAGTATTAAACAATACTATTTCTGCTAATAACGTTTGGGCATTCTATCAAGCAAAATCTATCAAGCAAACTCTAACGGAGATGCGTTATGATGATGCCGTAGCCGCTAAGGATGCTAAGAAAGCCGAAGCCCTAAAAGCTAAGATTGAAAAATACGAAAGCGATCCAGAAACTGGTGAAGGTAAGAAAGAACTTATGGCAAAAGCTCGTAAGTTAGAAGCCGAACGCGATCAAGCTAAGAAAAGCACACCTTGGATTGGTTATGCTAACACACTATATCAATTGAGCATTGTTGTTCTATCTGCAAGTATACTAGCAGTTAGTATGAGTATGTTCTGGGGTAGCTTTTTTGTAGCAGGTCTAGGTTTACTTTTATCAGCACAAGGTGTGTTCCTCTGGTTCTAAGGAGCCAGGTGTGTGGATCCATTAACACTCTTTGCCCTAGCTAACGGAGCTGTCTCTGCAATTAAAGCTGGCTGTAAACTTTATAAAGATATAAAGGGTGCGGCCGGTGATGTCAAAGAAGTTCTTAAAGATCTTGATAGTCAATTTCATAATGCCTACGAAGCCAAAGGCAAGACACCTCCGCCGGCCGCAGTAAAACAATTAAACGAAGAAAAAGCTCGAGTAAGAGAACTTAATAAACAAGATAGCGGTGACATATATTTTGAGCTAGGCCAACAGCTAGGTATATTCTTTGACAATCAAGCAAAGTGCATTGCAGTGTTTGAAGAAGAAGACCGTAGGTCTTATCAAGTATATACTGGAACAGCATCAGTAGGTGCTAGAGCATTACAGCGAGTTCTAATGAAGAAAAAACTTGAGCAAATGGAAATTGATTTGCGAGAGTTAATGATATATCAGAGTCCTCCTGAACTAGGTGCTCTTTGGACTGAAGTACAAGAAACTTCTAGATTATTAAATGCAAGACAAGCAGTTGCATTAAAAAAACAAATACAGCTTAATCATATAAAAGAAGTAGAACATCGAAAATTAATGAACGCTATTAAAGGCTGGTCATACTGGGGTGTGGCAATTCTTTTTGTAGCAATTTTTATGGGCATTATGTTTGCCATGGTTGTAGAAGATCGAGTAAAAAAATATCCACATTTAGGAACTGAATGGACTCCTAAAACCGAACGTCAGCGTCAAGAAGAACGAGAACCTAAAAGGTACGTAGGTAGGTAAATATAGTAACACCCTTAGGACCGCACTAGTTGCGAGGGTAGGCGACTGCTGCCTTGAGATTGAACGATTCGCTACCTAGTAGATCTCTAAAGTGAGTTTTATCAAAATCTTTTTGCAATAAACTCAGCTTCTGGAATACGTGTATGTGTATTCTTACTAACCCTATCAATAATAACCAACGAAACATCATTTTTTATTTATTTTAGTAAATTCTTTAAGTATACCAACTATATCAGTTTTAATACTTTGCATTTCATTTCTAATATTTCTTTGATCTGCTCTAAATATTGTCCATATAATCCATAACACCAAGTATAACATAATTAACAATATTGATATAACAAATATTTTGTAAAACTCAATGTTAATGTATTCCATTTATTTCTCCTTAACCCAAAAGATACTGAATTAGAAAGTATTTACTTGTTGGTTTTAAAGATTTATACTACAGTGTTATTTTTCTTACAGTGTAAAAAAATTTACATGTAAAAAAATTTACACTTCTTCTTCATCTTCGGTTGGAGGAACGTAAGGTGTATATAATTTTTGTGTTGTCGGAACTTCTCTAGCTTTAATAACGTTATTAGTCAATTGTGGGAATTGACGTTCTAGTTCTGCAATAACACCATCTTCAGGAGTTCCTGCTTTACGTAAGTCAAATGCTACATTAGCTATCTTTGGAATAATACGTCTATCTGTTACTCTACGTTGATCAGCAAAGCGAGTTGCCCAACCTAAAAAAGCTTCACGTTGTTTTACTTCTAGTGGCGCTTGCCCACTAGAAGTAGTTGTAAGTTTTGTATTACCTTGTTGCTTACGTTCAAAAGCACGTTTTTCTGCTTCGCGTAATAATGGGAAGAAATCTTTACCTAAATTAAACTGATGTGTTAAACGCTGTTCACTTGGTGTTTTAGCACACACTACCCATATCAATGTTCTGCCAGTATCTTTATCGATCCAATAAATTGTTGGGCGTTCACCAGAACCTAAGTTTACATCTAAATTAATTACATTTGCCAAATCCATTAGTAAATGTGGTTTTAATTTTTCGTATGTACCATTAGCATCAAACTTTACATATACTAGTGTTTCGTCGCCTGCAATACCTTTTTTCAAGTTAGCAAGAAAATGATGGATATAATCTGCTTCGCCTTTATCGTTTAGACTAGCCATACGTTCTTGCAATTTATGCCATGTAAATTCATACATCAAGTGTGACGCTTGTACACGTTTTTCAAAGGCTTTTTTGCCTGCTATTGTGTTTACTTTACCGCCTTCAATAAAGCCTGCAACTGTAATTGCTTCTGCCGCAAGTCCAGTATCTAATCCAATGATCTTGTAAAAATCTTCCCAACCTTCTAATTTGTTACCCGGAGCTTGATCGTACCATTTTGCACCCGCGGCTTTAACACTTAGGCTAAGACTCTTAATATTCTTTTCTTTAAGTTTTGGATCCATACCTTCGTGCCAAGCTTCGTTATCGCGACTTGCTTGAATATCTGTCTTTAGACCGCCGATACCGACTACAGCAATTTTAATAGGATCTCGCTTGTTGTTGTTTTTAAACAAACGGGTATATTTGTTAATGTCATTTTCTTCGTTAACATATTTTACAATACCTTGTAAGTTGCCCCAAGCTTCTGTGTCAGTTGGCGTAACTAAAACTGCTCGTTTGAAAGACGGAGTACTTAATGCTACTTTAAGTGTTAAATGATCTTGAACTTGTTTGTTAGCATCTGGAACATCTTTAATATACACAGCAAGAGTGGTTGGACTGTTAGACACTGCTCCTGTTTTTTCATTCTTGCTATAGGTTATTTGAGAATTTTCATCCGCTAGCTTTCCTACGGCAAGAACATCTTCTACAGTAATCTGTTCCTTTTCACGCATTATTAGTTTTGCATACATAGCAAAGGCTTTTAATGCTTCGACAGTTGGACCTAGATTAGCTTTAGTATAATCCTGTTCGCCGCTAGCATCTCGTGCGATCTTTCCGCCAAATTCGTTAGTTTTTTGTAACGTACTTAGTCGGACACCTCCGATTGTATTAGGAACTGTAAATGGTTTAACTGGTTGTGCTTTTGGACTTGGATCTTTGGGATCGAAGTTATTTTTTAAAAAATCTTCAAGTTCTTTAATTTCAGCAGGTGTAACGTCTGAAATTATAATAGGATCGCCGGACAAGGCATGAAATGGCTTTTTGTGTTTTAACTTGTCAATAAGGTTTGCAAGTCGATAACGCTCTTTAAAATCCTTTGATTTTAAATGGTCTTCTGTTAAGATTGATTCTGATAAAATGTCAATTACACGCATAGTACAATATTTATACTATTTCTGGGAACAAACAATCCTGAATGAATGCCTGCACATCGGCTTCGTTTAAGCCTAAACTAGCCATAACTTTAGGTGTATGCGGGTTTTGTTTTTGATTACTACAGTAAAAATTCTGTAATTCTCTAGTATCTCTTGCTGTATTGTTAGTTTCGCTTACTGCTTCTAGATAATGATCAATGCCGTTACGGGCCATTGCCATGATCTGTTCAAGTTCTGTAGCATCACTTACATTACCTGCGGCAACCATACTTGAGCTGAATATACGTTCTGCCCAGTCTGGTAATTTTCGAGTCTTATTCCATTGTAGGCGTATTGCTTGTTCTGCAAACCATTCTAGCATTGGATGATCAATATTACCTGCTGGGCTAAAATCATAAAAGCATCCAGTGATCTTATTCTTACCTGCAATTACATCAAATCCAAAAATAGGAGCAGGATTATGTGTATAAGGAAAGATACAGCAATGCATCATCCATAGGCCTTTGCTCTCCCGAGCGTCGACGACATCTATGTGCGCCCTACGATAACGACTGCTTTGCCACACTTTGTTGACCCAGCCAGGTTGATTAAAACGTTCCATACCCGGTTCGTGTATAATACTACCTGTAGCATAGAATTTTGATTCAAAATATTGTTCAACTTCTATTAGTGTGTTCCATACGTCACTCATCTTTTACCAACGCTTTCATAATTTTAATTGCCCACGCAAATGCTACACGAGCTTCGTCACCGAGATCGTCAGTAAGTTCTGCACGTATGGCTGTTTTTAAATTTTCTGCATCTTTAAATTGATAGAAACGACCCGAGCCAGGACATTTCTTAGCAATAATCTGTCCACCAAACAAATCGCCCATATGGCGGCAGTATAGGTGTGCTTTGATTAAGTGTCTACGTTCTGGATCGTAGTTTAATTCAAGTAGATATTTGTAATAGTCAATAGTCTCAGGTAGCCATTTAAGATTGTGATGTATGCCCACTAGTTCCATACAGTCCTGAAATATCTTGTGTGCTCTTTCAATATCAGGCAAATTCTTTAGCATGCCTTGACTATTAGCGGCAGTTTCTATGCCGTTGTATACTAAAACCATTTGCCAAAGATAGTTAGCATACTCGTCTGCGGTGAACGAGCCTGTTACTAACTTTTTGGCAAATATTGTGCGTTCTGCGTCTGCGTGTAAATCGTGTGTTATATCACGTAGGCTCATTCTTCCTCCAGTTTAATTTGGAGAGGCCAGCCGCTAGTACGAGCCATCGACGTAGATTCAACTGCTTTTGCTTCGGCAATTTCAAAACTATAAACACCTGCAACACCTGAGCCAGTTTCATGTACTGCTAGAGTAATTTCTTGGGCAGTAACAGGAGTATGCCTAAACACTTCAATTAACAAACTTATTACAAAATCGACAGGAGTGCTGTCATCATTAAGTAAGATAACCTTCCAACGAAGTGGCTCACTTACTTTTATCTTAATTCTCTCATCTATTTTAATATCGGTGCTTGACATGTTGTTTCCTTAAATGCAGGGGGAGTTTCCTCCCCCATATTGTTATTTAATTATTTTATTATTTTATTTCTATTTGACGTGGTTTAAGAGCCTCTGGAACAATACGCTCAATTTCAATTTTAAGCATACCATCCTTAACTTCTGCGCCTCGAACTTCCATATACTCGGCTAGAGTATATGTTTGTTCAAAATCACGTGCCGCAAGACCACGATGCAGATACTGATATTCTGGATCAGCAGGAACATTATGTTCTCCACGGACAGTAAGTTGGTCTTGATCAACTTCTACTGTGATTTCTTCTTTACTAAACCCGGCAACTGCTATTTCAATACCATAATGACTTTCGTCATATTTTACAATATTGTGTGGAGGGTAGTTACCGTTAGTGTTTGAAAAATGCCCGTTAAAATAACGGTCAAATCCCACAAGTGCTCTGCTAAGATTAGCAAGATGAGCGGCGTCAATAGTTCTTAGTTGTGTCATGATATTTCTCCTTTAATAAGCAAGAACTGTGTAGGGCCCGACCATCGGCGCCCTACTTGTTTACATTATATTACTTCTTCTCTGTTGCGTCAACTTCTGTGAAGCTCGCATCTACAGTTTGTTCACCAGATTCAGCAGCCTTTTTCTCAGCTTCTGCTTTAGCAGATTCTGCGGCTTGTTTCTTAGTCATAACTGGACCAGCGGCTTCAAAGAATTCGCTAACTGATTTTTGGATTGCTTCAGGATCTTCTCCTGCACTAACTTCTTCCAATGCCTTAAGACCATCTTCAAATTTAGTTTGCTCCTCTTCAGTTAATTGATCCTTGTACGTATCATAGTCTTTCTTGATAGTATGTTTAGTACTTTCGGCTTGATTACGTGCATTGATCAATTCTGCTGCCTTCTTATCTGCTTCAGCATTTTCTTCAGCTTCTTTAATCATACGTTGAATTTCAGCTTCAGTTAATCCTGAATCAGACTTGATAGTGATCTTGTTTTCTTTGCCAGTGTTTTTATCCTTGGCACTTACATTCAAGATACCGTTAGCATCTATGTCTAGGGTAACTTCAATCTGTGGCATACCACGCATTGCTGGTGCAATACCTTCTAGATTAAATTCACGTAGCATCTTGTTATATTTGAAGATATCACGTTCACCTTGTGCAACCTTAATAGTCACAGCTGGTTGGTTATCTTCTGCTGTTGAAAACACTTGGCTGTGTTTAGTAGGGATAGTTGTATTCTTTTGAATCAACTTGGTAAACACACCGCCCATTGTTTCAATACCTAATGTTAGTGGTGTAACATCTAACAATAGAACATCTGTCTTGTCGCCTGCTAGAACGGCGCCTTGAATTGCGGCACCTGCGGCAACTGCTTCGTCTGGGTTAACGTCCTTACGTGGAGCCTTGCCAAACAATTTCTCAACTGCTTCTTGTACTTTAGGCATACGTGTTTGTCCACCAACTAGAATAACTTCGTCGATGTCAGCGGCTGTAACCTTAGCATCTTTCATAGCAATCTTACATGGCTCAATTGAACGCTCAATTAGTTTGTCAACCATTTGTTCAAACTTAGCACGACTAATAGTTACATTCAAGTGTTTAGGACCACTTGCATCCGCAGTTACGTATGGAAGGTTAACTGTGGTAGTTGTAGTGCTTGACAATTCAATCTTGGCTTTTTCTGCGGCTTCTTTTAGACGCTGTAGGGCAAGCATATCTTTCTTAAGATCAACACCAGTGTCTTTCTTAAACTCATCTACTAGATGATCCATAATAGCTTGGTCAAAGTCTTCACCACCTAGGAATGTATCTCCGTTTGTGCTCAATACTTCGATTTGCTTGTCGCCGTCGATGTTGGCAATTTCAATAATTGATACGTCAAATGTACCACCACCTAGGTCATAGACAGCAACTTTACGATCTTTTTTATCTGCTTTGTCTACACCATAAGCAAGTGCGGCCGCTGTTGGTTCGTTGATAATACGTAGAACTTCTAGGCCAGCAATCTTACCTGCATCCTTAGTTGCCTGACGTTGACTGTCGTTAAAGTAAGCTGGAACAGTAATAACTGCCTTAGTTACTTCACTGCCAAGATAATCTTCAGCAGTCTTTTTCATTTTGCGAAGTACTTCAGCTGAAATTTGTGGTGGTGCTAATTTTTGTTCATCTACTTGTACCCATGCATCGCCGTTGTCAGCTTTGATAATGCTATATGGCATTAGATCAATATCTTTCTGCACAGCCGCTTCATCAAACTTACGTCCGATTAAACGCTTACTTGCGTAGATTGTATTTTTTGGGTTTGTGACTGCTTGTCGTTTTGCTGTTGCACCAACTAGGATTTCGTCCTTTGTATATGCAATGATTGATGGTGTTGTTCTAGCACCTTCGCTGTTTTCGATTACTTTTGCAACTCCGTTTTCTAGAATTGCTACACAGCTATTTGTTGTACCTAAATCGATACCGATGATTTTGCTCATAATAATCTCCTTTAATTAAGCAAGAAAAATGTAAGACCCTTACGGCGTTTTACATTTTTATTTATCTCTCAGATAGTTTCTTTATTGAAAATATTTGACCACTTTTTAAGTTTTTCGCGCTTGGCTTCTGCGGCTTGTTCGATATTAGTCCAGCTAACTACATCTAGTTCTTGCAGGATTTCAATCATAGCATACAAATCTCCCAATTCTTCTTCCAAGTGTTCCCTATTAGTTTTAGGTTTCCCTGGCTTAAAATTATCGAGACCAAAGCGACTGATTTTACTTATCGCCTGTATTACTTCGGCACACTCTTCTTGAAGAATGTCCATTACTTCTTTAGTTTGATTATCCATATATTACCTTTGGTTTGCAAATGGGGTTATATAATTACCTTGACTAGTAGTGCTAGTCCGTAATGTATTGTAAACGTTTTGAATACCCACTGCCTGATTCCAAGCATCTTCTAAGGCATGGTGTGCTGTCACTGGAGGACGATGTGGATTAATACCTAGATCAAAAGCTGTGCGTACATCACGTACTTCCCAGAATTGCCAAGGGATCGCTCGACCAATTTTACGGAATACGTGCTCGCATATGATGATATCAAAACATGCACCGTTAGCCCATACACGTTTTGCTCCCCAACAGAATTTATAAAGTCGAGCAAATGCTTCTTCAATATCAATTCTGTCTTCAGGACTAAATGCGGCTTCTTGAGCTTCTTTGCTTTGATTGGCCCACCAAGCAATAGTGTCATCGCTAGTAGTAAGTCCAATTCTATCACAACTGTCAATATCTACTTTACAGTAGAAACTATCCATATCTGATTCTTTTAATTCAGAACCAAATGGATCAAATTTAACTGCGCCAATTGTAAGTATTGTTGCGTCTGGAGTAGTGTTTAACGTTTCCAGGTCAATCATTATATCTGTTCTAGCCATTAAGTTCTTTCTTTATTGTGACTTAACAGTATAACAGATTATACTACATGTGTCAATATAATTTAGGTGGTAATTGATCTTTTTCGAGCTTCTTGCGCCAACGTGCTTTGGCAGCACCTTTGGCACGTTTACGAGTTGTAGTTGGTTTTTCGTAAAACTCTTTTTTGCGTAGGTCATCTAATGTACCTGCATCTTCTACTTTATTCTTAAATCGACGGAGACTTTGGTTAATGTTTTCTCCTTCTCGAACTGTAATACCAGTTCCTTTATTCTTCTTCTGAATCATCAGTGTCCTCGTTATCTTTTAGTTGATCTACAATCCAATCTAAATTATATATCCGATTTTTGCTTATTAGGTTATATGGGGTTGTTTCATCACTAGTAATGTAGTGTGCATTTGGATGTGCAATAATAAAAGAAATGAATTTTTTAGTTATTTCATCGCAATTGTCAACATCAATTATAACAATATCGACTTGTTGTGATACATCTAATAGCCAGCTAGTGTCGTGATCTTCTGCATCATAGATAAACACATTAAGATCATCTAAACTATGGCTTAGAATTGCTTGAAATTGTTGTTTTACGTGAACACTTGGTTTAACTAACAAGTAACTTAATGTTAGATTAAACAACTTATCAGGTGGAGTAATTACTGTTATTTTTCCTAAGTTCATAAATCTTTCTTTTTAATTCGTTGCCATATCGACTTTTCAGATTGCTCTGAATTTTGTACATAACTTAATCTCTGGTCTTTATCTGTATTGATCCCGTTGGATCCTTGATCATATAACTCTTTTTTTTTGAGTCTTCTGATTCAATAACTTCTGTAAGATTAGGTTTAACTCTGCCCTCTGGTATTACGTATGTAGCAGTATCAACCCATTGACTTCCATTGAATGTAAATGAACGAGCAGGTTTAAAATCCTCTCTTAAACATACATCACCTTCTTTAGGGTTTTCAGGAAATGATGTTGTCTTTGCTAGTTCTTGTGCTAATTCTGGAATAATATGATATTTTCTTGCTTCTCTCTGTATTGTAGATTCTTCTACAATAACTTCTGAAGAATCCGCAGTTACCGGTGTGGGTTCTTCTGCTGGCTCTGTTGCATCTGGGAATGGCCAATACACATCTGTTTCTGGATATGCAGGGGAAGCTACTATATGATTTAGAGATTCTTCTGGCGTAATTACCATAGTAACTTCTAACTTAGGATCTGGATAATCTGGTTCGTGATGTTCGTCTAAAATAGTATAGGGAATTTCAGGTTCTTCCACTTGTTTAACTTCCTCAGCCGTAGGCTTTTCACCTACGTCGGCAACAAATGCAGAATCATTCAATTCTTCAACTTGCTCGTCAATCCATGTAGATTCTTTTTGTTCTCTGTACCAACCAAACGTCATTTGTGCCGCTAGTAACATAATAACAGCCAATGGATCAAACACAATAACAATAAGAATAATAATCCATGTTACTGCACGTTCTAACATATTTTCGTCGGCACCGTGATCGCCATATAGAAACTTGGCTATGTATTTGATTGGCCCTACTTCAGCTTCAACCTTGCGTACCTCTGCGGCAATTGGCGCTCTTTCTTCGCTAAGGGCGGCAATAGTTTTCTGTTCGGCCGCAATCTCAGATTGAAGGCGGACACGTTCTTTTTGCTGTGCTCTTCGGATGCCAACAGCTTTATCGGCACCTTTTTCATCACTGCTTCGACCCATAACTTGGTCCACAGCCTCATCCATCTGTTTAAGCGCCTTCCGGTTCGCATCAATATTATCCTTTGCTGTTTTGATCTTTTCATCATAGATGGCAATTCTACTGGTTACATCGCCTGATACTAGATTTTGATCGTTGTGTGCTTTGGAAAGGAATCCAAAGATACCCATTGAAGTGATCAGCATTAACACAGATACGGCTGTGATCATGTAGTACTTCATGAAACGTGGAGCACGTTCCCAATTGGCCTTAAGCCAACTAGCGCATACTAGTTTGCCTACTTCAAGAGCAGATCCCATAATAATGATGGGAATTACTGCCGCTGAAAATATTGCAGTTAGACCTATCACAGAATAATAGATTGCAACTGCCGATATTGTTAAACCAGTGAGTAAAAGTAGCCAGGCTAAGATCATATAATATTTATTAACAAAAACACCTCTAAAGAAGTATACGTTAGAGGTGTTTTAAAGTCAATCCTTTTGATTATTTAAAAAGAATTAATGCCATTAAGGCCGCTTGCACAAAAAAGCCAAATCCAATAGTAACTATGTTAAGAAGATCTTTCTGGATAGTGGCTTTGATAAAAAAGCAAAATAATCCAATCCAACTAAACAACACTAGATCTACTGGAGGTGTTTTTTCTGTTAAGCCGGTCAGCATGGCAATGAGAGTAGGTATTGTGGCTAGATGCATTAGGACAACTGCAATCCAACCCATTGTTTCTGCTGAAACTTGGGGAGCGTGTTCTTTCAAAGTTTGAACCCAAAGATTCATATCAAGACTTGTACGCAAATTATTTTTGATTTTTTCTATGTTCATATCATTCCTTATAGGTAAAAGATGTGGCGGCCAATTTTAGCCACGGGCTGTTTGCCCCATTTTGGGTTAATGTAATCGCCATGAAAGTATAACGCATTTTTTACTGATGGCAATCTAAATCCTTCTAGTAAAACTTTTTTGGCTACTTCCATAGCTTCTGCATATACTTCTGAGTTGATTGGTCTCTTTAAAGTAGCTTGTTCGCAGTACCAACTGAATTGGCAAAGTACCTTTTGGTACACTACATTTTTTTGATAAACTACCTGGCAGATGTCAGACGGAAATTGTCCGCTTTCTGCTCGATTAATTGTTACTTGTGCCACAGCAACTTTACCTTCAAATGGCTCATAACCGGCCTCATGGTAAATGTTTCTTGCTAGGCATTCTAGTTGATGCATCCTAACATCTGCTGTGATTTGACTCACCTGTGTAGGTGCCTGTGCCTTCAGGTTTGCAATTTTATAATTAACTGCCTTGTACCCTGCCAGTGTTACTGCCAAAAAGGCAAATGCAAACACTGTAATTTTTATGATGCGTATCATATGGTTTTCTCCTTTACGCTGGATGAGGTATCGCTAGTACCGTTATTAATGTTTTGCTGTCTTCTTCTCCTACTTTAACAAATCATTAAACTCTTAACCCAGAAACCTTTCCGGGTCAATAAGTAATTATCCTTTTTAAATGACTGTTAAAAGTATAGTTTTTACTTAGCAAAGATTTATCGCCGCATTTTAGAAATATCTACGGCTTCTTCATCGCTAAAAACCGGCACTGCGTTGCTCTTATGCATGGTTGCAATGCCTAAAACTTTGGTTCCTGTGTAAACTTTAGCAGGAGCCAGTGTAGCAACACCTGCGCCTGAATTTTTACTTTTTATATGGCTAGTAGTGTCTCTACCTGCCGGAATAGTCAAACTATAACTGCCACTCAAACTAGGTGCTTTCATTGCACGGGCTCGTTTCTTTTCTTCTGCTTCAACACCCCAACGTTTTTGGAGTTCTTTCCATGATTCGTCCAATTCTCTTGCCTTTCTTGCGTGTTCTGCCGAAGCAAACTTCTTTTTGCCTTTCTTTTTGCCTGTGGTACTAAGCCACGGACCTTCGATATGCATACTCAATTTTAACTCCAAAAGTTATCAATATCTGTTATTATACAACAGTTTTAATTAATTGTCAAGTATTTTTGAATTAGACTCGAAATGACTCGCCACACCCACAGCGATCACGTTCATTTGGGTTTTGGAAATCAAAACCTTCATTAAGTCCATTGCGGACCCAATCCATTGTTAAGCCATTTAGATATACTTGTGACTTAGCATCAACTAGGACACAAAAATCAGGTTGAGCAAAGTTAGTTACTCCTACTTCTGCCTCATACTTATCTACGTATTCTAATACATAGGCTAATCCACTACATCCCGTAGTTCTAACGCCAATTCTAATGCCAACGCCTTTTCCACGTTTAGCTAGGATCTTTTTAATTTGGTGTTTGGCCTGATCAGTTATATTAATCATTGGGACTAAAACTTGAACCACACCCACAAGTTGTTTGTGCGTTTGGATTTGTTATTACAAATTGACTACCCATCAGTTCTTCTTTATAATCTATTTCTGCACCAGTAAGATATTGCATACTCATACTATCAACTAGAACACGAAACCCATCTAGAGGAATTTCAAAATCATCTTCGTTCATTTCTTCATCAAATGTAAATCCGTAACTCATACCACTACAGCCACCGCCTTGTACAAATGTACGTAATGATAGTTTAGGATTATTTTCTTCTAACAGTAAGTCTTTAATTTTTGTTTTTGCTGACTCGGATATATTAATCATTAAATTTTTTCCTATAATCGGCTACTGCGGCTTTAACAGCATCCTCTGCTAATATTGAACAATGTATTTTTACGGGCGGGAGAGCAAGTTCTTCAGCAATTTCAGAATTTCGGATAGTTCCTGCTTGGTCCAGCGTTTTGCCTTTAACCCATTCTGTAATAAGAGAGCTTGACGCAATCGCTGAACCACAACCGTATGTCTTGAATCTGGCGTCTGTGATGATCCCATTTTCTACCTTTATTTGTAACTTCATTACATCACCACAGGCAGGAGCACCAACCATACCAGTACCCACTGTAGGATCATTCTTATCAAACGATCCTACGTTACGTGGATTTTCGTAGTGGTCGATTACTTTTTCTGAATACGCCATATTAGTTTATTCCTAACATTGAATTAACGTCAACTTTTAATTCAGCATATTGTCTAGCATATGGTTCAGTTAAATATGGTTGATTATCTGGTGCTAGTTTTCCGTAATCATATTGTATACGGTAACATAGTCTGTTTGCAACACCACCCAGTCGTCTATGTAATGTAATTGAATTATCAAACAGAACAAGATCGTTATCTTGTTGATACCAATGATCGTAGATGTATTCGTCAACAAATAATGTTTTATCTATTTGAGCAAATACTAAATCTGATTCTGCTTTGGTCATGCCTTTAATACCATCTATAGTGTTCACACTATAATGAAGACCTTTAATACCTATAGGACTTTGTATTACTAACGGTAATTCTGAAGGTTCAGGACACATATTTTTATAAACAATTTCTTCCTGTTCTGTGCGTGTTAATCCAGGATTAATACGACCGGGAGTAAATTTGTGTAAAATAATCATTTCGTCTAGTTCGCTACGAAAACTTTCGTTTTGTTTTTCGTACCAGTCTGCGGTTGTTACAAACCCGGTAGAACTACCAACTAATCCACGACTTCCAAGTAAACTTACACCCGGTGCAAACAAAAGATTTCCAGATTCATTTGAATGCCAGAGTAATTCGCCTTCGGCAAACATACCCAATGGCTGTCCTTTTTCATTCTTTAATCCAGATACTCTAAGTATGTTAGTGTCTTTTCTGCTTCCTTTAGTATCTAAAGAAATTAAGTTGACTAAACTTTTTGCCCAGAAAATGTCTTCTTCACTGATATTAGGTGCAGTAAATATTTGAGACAGATGCGTTAAATTATATTTTTTAAGTACACGATATGTTGAAAAGTTTCTTGCACTACCCCACTTTTCAATTTGATTTTCATATTGCTCGGCAGTTAAATTTACATTTCTTATTATAGTAACAAGGCTTTCTAAATGTAACTTACCAATTTCCATCCATTCTTCGTCTGTAATATTATTAAAATCTAAATCATCGATAAAGACTCCAAATCTTCCAAGTCCTGGTATTTTACTAATTTTCATTTTATTTTAATCCTAGCTCTTTTCTTATCTTGGTCGCTGAGATATCGGTAATCGATTCGTCAAAGGACTCTTGTTCAATTCTATAGCCGACATCGCGACCGTAAGTAATATTAACAATATTAGGAACCACTTGTATTTCATATTGTCCTTGATATAAGGGATCTAAATCTCTACGTATAAAATATTTAACCTGTTCTATAGCAAATGGATTAGTGCCTTGCCAACCTTGACAATCTCGAATTTGTATAACAACTTGTCCTGTTTTAGCAATAGCACGATTAAACAAGGCACGATGTCCATCATGCCACGGTTGCCAGCGCCCTAGCATTTGAACAGTTTCTTTTTGCCAATCAAACGTAGGACGTCTACGATCATTATTAATATGATCTGAGATAAACTCGGCCCATTTGTCGGCGTTTTGTTCTGTAATACGGAAATCATAAACATCAGGTTCTACAAACATTTTATTAGTATCTGCATATCGACCCTCAGAAATTGTGTCAACCCATACGGTCCAATCTGCTTTAAAGTTATTTCTCATTGCAGGAATGGGTGCTACAAAATCACATATTACATAATCAGTATTAGATTTATTAGCCATCTCTCGCATACGTACACTCTGTCTAATACGTCCCGCTTCGCTAAAATCCCAATCATTGTTTGCCTTACGTACTTCGTCTGCATTGAACCAGCTGACAGTGCGCCCTTCTTCCCATAGTTGCTGTCTTAATGCGTTTGCTAGTGTGGTTTTACCGGATCCTGGTAATCCCATAATTAAAATTCGTTTAGTCATTAAATTTATATCCAAATTCTAAAATATCTTTTTGAAAGATGTCTTCTACAATTTTTTGTGTAGTATCATTATAGTATTCTTGATAGGGCAAATTATCTATTTTATTAAATTGATACCTAGTATTTTCTATAGGTAGAGGATTATTATTACCTACATACTGCTGTATTACTGCAAAGTCTTGCGTTAAATTTTCAAATTTTAAAATATAATCTATTGGAGAAGTAATCCAATTTGCCTGTGGTTGAGACAAACTAGGATTACCTAAAGTAAACCCATCTCTTAAATTGCATACAAAATCTTCAAATGTAGGAACATTTCCGTTGTTAAATTCCACAAGGGCGGCCTTAAACATATGAAGACCAAAAAAGTACGAGGATATAGTCCTATCCCATGGATTCCTCACAATAGTAAAAGATTTATGTGGCATACTTACTTTGCTCTTTAGTAGTTCTAAAGATAAATGCCCGTGATTTTCGTCTGCAACTCCAACGTCAACTTTTTCTGCAATGCCCCGCAACCATATTCTTACACTTGTCCCTGCATTTTTTGGTATATGTAAAAATAAAAGTTCGCGGCCATCGAGTAAGTTATAGAGCATGTTAGTTGTTATAGCAAGTTCGTGTTCTTGTTATAGTGCCATCTGGGTTTTGTATTTCTGTCCAAGGACTACAATTTTGTTGTGCAGGTAATTGTTGTACAATCACTGGAGGTTGCTGTACAACTACTGGAGGTTGGTTACGAGCAATTTCGTAACCAATAACTCCACCAATAACTGTAGGTGCTACCCAAATCCATGGATTAGGACCACTTCTATATTGCCAATATCCGTGATGATGATGTTGGGCCATTGCAGCCGAACTAACAGATAGCAAGCAAAGAATTAATAGTTTTTTCATAACAGTCCCCTAGGTGTATATTATATAACGCCTTAGACTAATATTTAGTTGACTTATTTTGCTTCTTTGCGGGCGTTCTTAACTGCGGTAACATCGTTACGGGTGTCTTTGCACAACTTAGCCAAATCTTGGCAATGTTTGCGAACACGGGTACCTGCGGCACCTACTTCTTTATCATAGAACTTTTCAAAGTCTGCTTCCATTGCTTCTACGATTGCTGTGAATTCTGCGTGTTTATTTGTAGCCATATATTTCTCCTTTAAGGCAAGTACCATGTACTTAGCACTAGTGTATAGGGGTTAAAAATAAATGTCAAAGAATTTGATTACGGAAGTTTGGTAACACCTTTTAGAACAGATTTGAGTGCCGCCAATTCTGCAGGTAAATTTGCCAATGCCGCAACTAACGGCGCAAGTTCTCCTGGATTTTTTGCATAGTAGGCATATTGTGTTGACTTTTCTACCAGTGTATACGGATCAACGGTATGAATACCTTGATTGTTTGCCATATTAGTGATTGAAGACATATCTGCTTCTAAGGTGTTTAATGAATGTGCCATCGCTGAGAATCCACCGGCGGCTGCAATTAATGATACTGTTCCCTTTTGTGGAACACTAACATAAAATTCGGCGGCAACTCCGGGGACAACATAATCAACAATAAATGTACCTGGTAAAATTCCTTGGCCAGTTAACAACATACCAGGTCGAGGATCTGCTTGCGCAATCGGAACTGGGGGAGTGCATGTTAATAGCCCGTATCCTCCAGCCATAAAATCAATTGGGCCATCATTATTAGGATATTGTGTTGATATAATAATTGATGTACTAGTATTAACCGTGGCAATTTTTGCTAGGCCACCAAACCAGCCAGTGTTGTCTGCTGGAGCATCTGCTAGATTAGTTAATACCATTCCAGGTTTCATTAATGCTACAGATTGAGGAGGTAATCCCGAAAGTAACGATCCAGATAGTGTTCCAGTAATATGGGCTAGTTGTGATACTGGCTGTACAGGTGTAAAAGTTCCTGCAAGGATATATGTTGTTTCAGATAAATTTTCCAATGCGTTAGAAATTCGTTCTAAGTATGGGGAATAATTAAATGCAACGCCCGAAGTGCCAGTAGTCTGGCCAGTTAAAGTTCCAAAAATTGGAATAGCCGCAGTAACTCCTGCTAAATCGGATCCGGGTACTGTTGGAATAACTGGTCTAAAGTATGGCATAATTTATTTTAGGCTAGCTGAATGCCAGTCGTCTGTTGTATATAACGGTCAGCGGCATCTTTAATTGTAGGTGCAAGAACCATTATAGTATTTTTATTTATAGTAACTTCTGCATCTGGGTCAGTTGTAAATAAGAAGGGAACTAGTCCAATTCCTTTTTCTGTAGCTGTTAAGCATAGAGGTTTAGTTACCCTAACACCTACTACACCGTCTTCTACTAATTTAGCAACAATTTCCTCTCCTGCTGTAGTCTTAATTGTAACTACTTCTCCTGCTGTAATGCCTTTATTAATTAACATGCTTATCCTTTTAATGTATTAAAAAATTCTTCGTCTTTACCTGCTAGGCCTTGATAGCCGCCAGGTAGTAAAACACCGTCTTTAAAAATTTGTGGAACTGATCGTAAACCTAAATCTACTAGTGTTTCACGATGTTCTGGTTGTTCTTCAATATTAATTGTTTTAAATGGAATGTGTTTACTTTCCAATAATGCTTTTGCTCTATCACAAAATGGACAATTATTTTTACTATATATTGTAATCATATGTTTCTCTTATAATGCTGGTAATTCTTCATAATTTAGATTTTCACTCATTATGCCAATGACATAATTTGTACTTTCGTTTTCTTGCAATGCTGTTTGTTTTTTACTAGTATCGCTGTGCTTGTTGAACCAAGGTATTGGTGTTGATTTAGGAAATGGATTATTATATTTAATACCGATATCCTTAAGAGCACTTGCGGCTGTATAGTCTACAAAATCTTTTAGAATGTTAGCGTTTAATCCAATAACTGGGCCTTTGTTAAACAAGTAGTCAGCCCATGCTTTTTCTTCACGTATAACATCCATATATAGATTATATACTTCTTGTTCACATTCTGCTTTTGCTTTGGCAAAACGGCTGTCTTCTTTAACTGATTGGTTGATTAAGTAAGCAGTCCATTCTTTATGTAATAATTCGTCTTGCAGAATCAAACTAATAATGTTGCCGTTGCCAATAAAGATCTTGTTCTCTACCATTGCTAGACTTGTAGCAAACGATACCATAAAGCGGAACGCCTCCAATGCGTATGATGCATTGAGAGCTAACCAAATAGCCTTAATGTGTTCATCTTCACTTACTGCAAAACCATTGTCATTTAATTCTTTACGACAATTTAATCGATGCAGCCAATCATAATACTTGCCAACACTTGACGCCATGTTAACAATTTCAGTTGTGTCATGGATAGTGTTGAACACATCTTTTGGCACATTGTAGATGTTGCGGATAATGTGACTATATGATTTGCTGTGAATGTTTGTTTCAAAGAATCCCCAGTTGTACATAAGAGCTTCAACTTCGGGCAAGCTACACACTGGAGTAAATACCTGCGTTGGCCCACGTCCTTGAAGACTATCTAATGCTGTTTGTCTTAGTAAGTTACTGGTAAAGATATGTTTAACTGCATCGCTTGCATCTTTAAAATCGTTTGCATCTTTAGTTAAACTAATTTCTTCTGGTTGCCAAAAGAAACCACGTGCAGTTGCATCATAGTCTGCAATCTTTTTGTACTTAACTTCTTCAAATCGTTGGATTGTAACTGGGCCTGCTGGGTCTAAGAACATCTTGCGGCTAAGATAGTCAGTGCGTGTACGTAAATTATATTGTGCGTTACTCATTGATATTTTCCTAATTTATATATTGTATCTAATTAATTTACCGTTTTCGTATTCGTCAATTGCTAATTTAATATTATCAAATACTAGCGAATTTTTAAATTCTCCGTCTAAATGATTAGGTCTTCGATCACGATGCATTTTACTAAGATCAGAATCTAACAATGATATGCAAACAAGCGGTGGCCGTATCTCAACTCCGTTAGTCCATCGATAATGGTAATTTACGTTTTCTGGTTTAAAACTTTCATCATTCCATGCTTTGCATTTACCAAACGACCATAGGTGTATAATTTTAGTAGTCTTTGGAAAATTGCTTAAAATGTTTAAATCTATATACTGCATAAGCGCAATATACTCAAGTTCTATTAAATCTGCGTCGTATATATGTTTGTAATACTCTCGAGCAGCCAAGTGTAACTCATCAGTGTCTGTATAATCAATCACAGTATGTGTAATATTTCTTACAGTTCTATGAAATAATCTTCCTGGATTTGTCCATGTAAATATACAAACATCCGGGTATGAGTTTTTTTTAATATACGGATTTAATTGGTTTAATAATAAATCCTGAACTCCAGTACTGCCGTGACCTAAACTAACAATTTTTGCAGAATAATGCTCTTCTAATTTTTTTATATAAGTTTTGTAGTTGTCAAGAAATAATAAATTTCCATATTTTCGACAACAATAACTATCACCAAAAAATCCTATAGTTAGTTTCATAAGATAGCCTTACTCATTATCACCTCTATATTCTATATTAAGACCGCCTTCTTCATCAATCCATACTTTATCAACGTCTGGATCTCTAAGTGCAGATAAAATCATATTTTTAGCTTCTTTTTCAATTGGAACTGATTCGTGTATATTAAATTGCGCTAATAAATCAGCAATCTCTTTGTCAACTGCTATTTCACTTAGCAAGTCAACAGCAGGTTGTATTTCTTCAAACGAATTATTCATAGTTTACATGCCTCACAATCATCTTCATCGTATTCAATTTCAACATAATTTTGTGCAATAGATTGCACAATATCTTCGTCTATGTTTTTACTACCAGCTTTATTAATCAAACTATAATAGAATGTTTTTAAACCCCATATATGGGCCTGCATTAAATTTTTAGCAATCAATGTAGTTGGAACCTTGCGATCTGCAAAGTGTGCTGGATTATAAAATGTGTTAGTACTTATACTCTGATCAACATAGGCAGCTAACACACTGGCTGTTTTTAAATAACCATCACAGTCTTTTTGTTCCCACATCATTTGATATTTGTTTTTTAGTTTAGCATATTCAGGTACAACTTGTGTAAAAGAACCTGCTTTGCTTTCCTTAGTTGAAATAAGCGACATAGGCATTTCAATGCCATTAGTACTGTTAATAACAACACTAGAACTTTCAACAGGAGCAATAGCCATAAGTGTAGCATTTCGAACTCCGTATTGTTTCATATTAGTACGTAGTGTTTCCCAGTCAAGTTCTGGTGTAAAGTCGGCAAGGTCATTTACTCCTTTGGCACGTAATTCCCAAGGGAAAAAGCCTTGCCCATAGCGTGTCTTATTACTATGTGTACACGCCCCGCGTTCTTTGGCTAATTCTACAGTAGCTTCTGTTAGGTAAAATGCCTGATGTTCTATCCAACTCTTTACATCTTGTAGTGCATCTTTGTCGCCATAGCGTAAGCCACGCTTGGCATGCCAGTAGGCTAGATTAGTAACACCAATGCCAAGTGGCTGTATTTCGTCGTTGCTTAGTTTGCTTTGGATTGATAGAAAATCTTGGTAGTCCAATATATTGCAAAGACTACGTTGTAGAATACGGCAAGCCCTACGCATATCTTCTGGATTACGGAAAGCTCCCCAATTGATTGAACCCAATGTGCAGAGAGCAATACGGCCGTCAGCATCATCAAGGCGCTTGAAAGATTTTGTAGGTAATAGAATTTCACAGCAAAGGTTACTCTGGTAGATTGTATGATACTCAGGGTCGAACGGTCCCTGGTTCATTACATTGTCGATAAACACAAGATAGATACGTCCTGTATCAGTACGTTCTTTTAAAATGCCACTCTTGAACACTTCTTCAGCACTCATTGTTTTTTTTCTTAGATCCTTACGCTGTTCGTACTTGACATATAGTTCTTCAAACAGGCTTGTGTTTTTATAAAACGCCTCGTATAAGTCTGGAACTTCGTTTGGATCAAAGAAAGTTATAGTTTCCTTGTTTCGAAATCGTCTCCAGAAGAAGGCGGAGAGGACGACTCCGTAGTCCATGTGTCGGACTCTGGTTTCTTCGGTTCCTTGGTTGTTTTTAAGTACAATAAGATCATCAAACTGATGATGCCAAATAGGATAGAACACAGTAGCACTAGCATTACGAATACCTCCTTGGGAACATGAACGTAAATCACCAAACCATTTCTTTAGGAACGGGATCATACCAGTATGCATGATTTCGCCACCACGGATAGGACTGCCTAGTGGACGTAGTCTTCCAATCTCTAAACCAATGCCAGCTCGCTTGCTGGCATACTTGGCCATCATCTCTCCGGACGCGAAAATACTGTCCAAATCATCATCCGACCTAATAAGAACACAACTACTAAACTGTTTAGTAGGAGTACCAAGGCCTGCCAATACCGGCGTGGCCAATGTAAAGAGTCCGTCACTAGCCGCATTGTAGTATTCCTTAATATATTTCATTCGAGCACTGTTTGGCTCTTCTTTGTGAAACACTGTGGCCGCCGCAATCATATATCGAACTTGAGGTGTTTCGTAAGTTTGTCTTGTGCTACGATTTTTAACTAGATATTTTTCTATCAATTGTTCAATAGCCGCATAACCATACTGTTCGTCTTTTGAATGATCAATAATATCATTCATTTTATTCCAGTCTTCTTCACTGTACCATTTTAGTAGATCAGGAGTATACAGACCTGTTGCTACATTGGTCTTTACAATTTCATATAAGTGAGGAGGTTCGTATGAACCGTATACATCCTTACGTAGCATTGACAAACGTTGTTTGCCTGCTACATATTGATAGTTAGTGTGCCCTACATCTGGATTTGATTCAACATCAATTAGATCTACAATTGCACGTAGAGTAATGCCGTCAATTTCTTTAGTTGTTATGCCATCATAAAAATGTAGTTGAGCTTTGATCTCAACCATACTTTGGCTAACATCTGCAATACCTGCGCATACTTTTGCTATCTGTGTCTGCCATTTTTCAATTGTTAATGGTTCTTTAGCTCCATTACGTTTTGTAACCGTTATTTTTGTCATTTATTTCACTTTTACTTGAGTATATTTCTGTTTAGGAAGTATTTAGTGAACCCGATGTAACCTATTAATCTTATTAAGAATCGCACATCTCCTGTTGTTTTAAATAGGTTTTATTTGATATAATTTGGAATCAGAATCTTATCACACTAAAAGTATTAATAATATACGTATTTTTCATCAAAGTCTACCATAATGGTAGTTAAGATCGAATTAATTAAAAATTGAAGTGTAAGAATAACTGAATGCACCAGTATCACCAAATGTATTAGTGTACTTGACTACAATAGTTTGAGGAACAGTACCGACTGCACCAGTATATGCAGTATTGGATCCGTTTAGATATGACGCTGAAAAACTTAATTTTATTTGATTAAGTGGAGTTAAATTCCCTGCAATAGTATAATCATCCGAAATTGAAATGATACTTGACGATAATGCTTTAGATGCATTAATATCTGCAACAATTGTAAGTACTCCGCTTCTTGTAAAATTTCCAGAGAAGCTATGATAGATATAATTTACTCTATGAGTTATCGAACTTGTCGGTACAGATGATCGACTAGTTGATACTGGTAGTCTAAATAATATAGTGTTTGATGCTTGTCCAATTGACGTAGAATTTGTTCCGTAAAGTGAAAAAGTTCCAACACCTGCAACTTCAGGTAGATAAGGTGTAGTCGCTAATGGCGATGCTAGACTAGAATTTAAAGAAGGATCGTTTCTATCAGAATTTAGACCTTCAATTAAGTTACCCGGTGTATTGATAAAGATTTGCGGATAGGCTGATAATGATAATCCGCCGCCATTTGCCCCAACATTAGATAAATTACAATCTCTAAAAGTATTTGCAGTTCCTCTATAAACGTATATAGCATGACGTTTTACATTATCAAATTTAGCTCTTATGATTTTACTTTCTCTTGGACCGTATTGCTCACCGACTGTTGCACCGTTTGCTGGAGTCTCATCAATGTTGTCCTGATCTCCGCCTAGTATAAATCCGTACTTAACATCAGTAATATAACAATCTTCAAAAACATTATTTAAAATATCTTGTTTACTGTATACTGCGTACTTAAATCCCGATATACGAATATTTTTAAAAATATTATCTTGACAAGTTACAATACTGCTAAGTGCATTTAAAGAAATTCCTCTACTATTTGAGCTAGATGAAGAACTAGATGAACCTATAATATATAAATCTTCAAAAATACTATTTCGAACTGCATCAAATTTTAATGCAGGTTGTGTAGTTGTATCAATAGTAACTGACAACCCCTTCATTGTAATATGTCTTGGTTGTGTATTATATAGAGTAGTTGATATTTGGACGTTAGGATGGCCTATTGATGAATTGTCATTTACAAATATAATAGCTGGTTCATTGCCGTAGTGTGTTATGATAGTTTTATCTGATCCAGCACCGACTATAGTAGTATAGCTTGGAATATACAAAGTATTTGTTACGCGATAAGTTCCCGGTGCAAATACTAGACTAACCCGAGTCATGCTAGTATATTCACTTTGTATAGACGATTTACCGTTAGAATTTAAAAATAATTGATCAATTGCTCTTTGAATTGCAACAGTATCATCAACTGCGCCATCACCGACTGCACCAAAATCTGCAACATAAACAACATCGTCTAATTTGTCTTGCATGAAACGAGTTGTTGGGGTTCCTGGATTTTCACCAGTTAACACATTAGCATCAGCAACTTTATAAATGTGTACTAGATGTTGTAATAGATTGCCGTCAATATTAAGATCATTTTGTGTTAGAATCTTAGTATTGCCTACCGCAGGAGCTCCTTCACTAACAGCACCGTTACCTATGTATAATTCTTGGGTGTCGACTGCCCACCCCATTTCACCGCTGGCCAATTGCGGGAATCCAGTTCCTGCGTTTGCTTTACCACGACGGATTTGTATGCGACTAATTTGGACTACGGCCATGAAAATATCCTCTTATAGTATATTTATGACTAATACTAAATGAAAAAGCCCTAGAATACTAGGGCTTTGTGTATGCAGTTTATATTTAGGCTATAGTAATAGATGATGCCGCAACTACTGTAGTGCCGCTTATATCAGATAAAATTTGGAATGATCCATTAGTTACTGATGTAGTTGCTGAGTTGCTTAAAATTAAACTTACTCCAGCATTGACTGTGTTTACAACAGTATTGGCAGGAATACCAGATCCAACTACGGTTGCTTTTAACATACTTTGTGTTGCACCTGCATAGGCCAGTGTAGTGCTTGCATTAGTAGTAGCAGTAACAGTTTTACTAATTGCTAGTCTACGAATACGTGTTTGTAATTCACTTGCTGAGTTATTACCCTGGTCAAGTACTACGTGGATTTTACCTGTAGAGTCAGCAGGTGTATACCAAACTAATGGGTTTAATTCTTTTACGATTACTTCAATTATACCGTCAACTTGCGCATCTGTACCGTAGCTATCTTCACCTTGTAGGTCAAGGGCGGTTGGCGTGGTATTCTGTACTGTAATTAAGTAAGCATATGTATTTGGTGTATAAAGTGTTCCTACTTGCGTATTCGAACCTTTAACTCTTGTAAATGATGGCATATCAAATCTCCGTTTGTTTTATTTATCAGTTTTCACGGTAGTATTGGTCAACGCGATCACACCAACGATCTGTCCACATGTTAAAATCTTCAGGTTTTAGTAAAAATTCCTGATATTGATAATCTTTACTGCACATAAGAATAACGCCCTTACGAATGTTAGTTTTATGAACTTCGTTATGTGCTAGAGCATAGGCTGTTAATTGTAAAAAATAATCATCAATATATTCTATTTTTTTAGGTTTATTAGTTTGTTTAAAATCTAAAATACTCTCTGTACCTTCGTGTACACCCACACAATCAGTAGTTCCCGCATATAGACCGGGAAAATATAAAGGAACTTCACAACCCCATATTTCGTTAACTTTACTAAGTCCTTCTTTTATTACAATTTGTGCCATATCTAGGCTTTGTTGTGCAAAAGGGTTCGTAACACTTTCTTTAAGAGGTTGCCCTTTAATATAGTACTCTAGATATGTGTGCATCCTAGTGCCGCGATTGGCAGCTTCAGTAGTAATCTCTTGAGCTTTCTTTTCACCTACTGCTTTACGCCAGTTTGCTAGAGCAAGTTTTGCTTCTAGTGGTTTAGTTTTATCTAGAATAGTTGTAACGGATGGTACTTTGCTTCCGTCTGGAGTTGCGTATAAACGCTTGCCTTCTACACTTTCTCTGTTAATAGGTGTGTAGTTGTATTTGGTTATTAATAATGACATTGTAACATTATATAGTCGTTACTAAATGATGTCAATAATTTTTATGCCATTTTACCTTTTCGTGTAGCACGTTTGGCAGCATCTGCCATTTTGCTTGGTGCAGGTTTTCCTTGTGCAGGTTTTGTCTCACCTTTGTTAGTTTTAATTACAAGACCGTGACCGTCAAAACGATCTACTAGTTGTTTAAGGATTGGATCCGTTTCCCAACGAGCGGCAAAGCGATCGTAGTCAATATCCGGATTACCTTGTGCATGGAGTTGATTATTAATTGCCGCCCAGGTCATTGGAGCAGATGAACCTTTATTATCTGCGGCTGCTTGTATACCCCTTAGTGTGGTTACTAAGGGGTCTACTGTTTCAGTTACTTTTTTTTTGAGCTTAAAATTTGGCCTAGTCTGCGGCTGTACTCAACACTTTCACGTTTCTCACGGCCAGCTTCTGGTGCTGGAGGAGTTCCTAAATCGCCACCTTCTGGTGCTCCCATTGGAGGCATTTCACCACCTGCTGGTGCGCCAAGATCTGCGCCGCCAATTGGACCACCTGCTGGAGCACCCATTGTAGGAGCTTCTCCGCCTGAGGCAATTGCAAGTCCGCTTGTTAGTTGACTACGTGCAGATTCTAAACTTGAATAGATATTTTCAAGAGCAGGCTTAACTGATTGTTCGTATTGAGCCGCAACATCACTGCCTAATTGTTCTCTTATAGAGTCCATTAATTCTAAAAGTTGTTCTGCTTTCATAGCGGCAACATCTTCTAGCCAGCCTGTGATACGGTCAACCATATCTTTAGTAGCCATGATGATCTCAGCTTTAGTTTGTTCACTTTCACTTAGAAACACAACATGATTTGCAACTGATTCATGTAAATCGTAGCGTGTTACTAGTTCTGCCTTTAGTTCTTGTTGGCTGCTTTCGCCTAAGTTAATTCTTTCAATGGCTGATTTAATCCATGAATCTGGAATTGATTGTTCTCTAGCTTTTTGTACTAGTGATGTAAAGTAAATTTTACTTTCGTTTTTGTTCTTTTTCATAGTGGGTTCTTTTGTGTCTTCTTCATCGCAATCGCAAGGTTTGTGATGACAGTCTGGGCATTTACCTTCTTCACGTTCCATAATCTCTTGATTAACAACGTCAAGCAATGCTTTTGTTTTTTGATACGTAGGGCTTTCTAAGACAGAATTGTAACTTTCATTAACTTCAAACTGGCTTAATTCTGTGCGAAGCTTGTTGCGCACATCTTCTAATTGTACATCTGAAAACTTTTCTAGTTTAAGTTTGTATCCGAAATTCTTTTCTAGGCTTTCGTTTAGCTGTTTGCTAGTAATGGGTTTTGATAATTCTCTTAATTGCATAGTAGTTTCCTAAGCTGTTTCTTATTGTGTATTTATACTTTTATTAAGCGAAAGACCACTTAAACATTTTTGTAATTTCATCTTTGTACTGCTCTACCCGTAGTTTGCTTAAATCTAATTTATTTAACAAGATTATGTACCTGTCAAGATCTTTAGCTGATTTTAGGTTTTTTCCAAATATTATAGTATCATTGTAATTTGATGAATAGTTACGATCTAGAGTCTTAACTTCAATGTACTTTTTTATATTGGCTACAGAGTATGCTTTTGCTGCCATTAGCGCACAGCTTTTTAAAAAGAATTCATCTATTGATTCGCGAGTACGAACATCAATTATTGCCCAACTACTGTCTTTAGTCTGTTTAACCACATATTGTTTATAGAGCAGATCTTTATTTGGAAGGACAGCTACTGGTAGATTAGCTTCTAGCTCTTTATCAAATGCTTTGGCTAGATCTTTTATGTTTTTCTTAGTTCGGTGTATATTTTTCATTAGCAACAACAGTAGGATATTTATGACCAATCTTTGTCACTAGACTTTTTCTTATCATAGCTTGCACCTTAAACTGATCATGTTCGCTTAAGGCACTTAATTTAACAGGAGTTTTGAGCTTCTTAAGTAAGGCCGCTTCTTCAAGCGTAGTCCAAATTTCAAAGTTCTGTATTAACTCGTTAACTTTCATTATACACCGTATTGATTACGTTTTGGTTTTGCAACAGGGCTGACCTTATTTGTATTGTCTGTTTCAACACTGTCTGAACTGCTTAAAGTTTTTAGATTAACGCCCATTTCTTTAGCACTTATATCAAGCATTTTTTGTTCTTCTTTGGTAAATGTTGTAAAGACCATTTCGTTTGAATATGCACCTGTATCAAACGGTGATTGCTCTGGACTAGATGCTAGGCTAACTCCCATTCGATACATTTTGTAATACATACCAGGCCAATCTGGAATAGTTTGTAGTCCCGGGATAGCAGTAGCGTGGTGGTGGTGAATACTTGCACGAGAGCCGCCTTTAGTAGTGCCCGGATGGCTACCGCTAGAGTTTGAATCATCAGCTGTTGCTGTATCTTCTTTGATAAATTCTTTTGCTCTCATTTTATACTCCGTACTGATTGCGTTTAGGTTTTGCAACAGCACTTACTGTATTAGTATCTTTAGGCTCTTCGCTTTTACCTCGTTTGCTTAATTCTTTACCGTCTGTTGGTATTGTTGCCATGGCTTGTAACATCATCATTCTTTCCATGTCAGTATATGGAAATGCAACATTGTACTTTTCAACAAAACTATGATTTGGCATATCTACAGGTTTCTTACTTTTGCCGTCGGCCATAGCCGCTGCCATCATAATACGATTTAGATGATAGGTTCGATCATATCCGCCAACATCACGAAATATATCAGTGCCACCTTGATGTGCATCTTTAAAGTCATTAGGCATATCACCTTCAGATGGTTTAGCTTCTGCTATAAATTCTTTGGCTCTCATTATCTTAATCCTGCGATTGTTCGCATTTTTTCTAATAGTGCATCATCAGCTTCACGCAACTGTTTCATATCAAATTGTTCTGGAGGTGTTGGATCCTTAGGAGCTCCGCCTGGACCTGCAACTTCGCCTTTGTCCATGTCCAATCTGTCTTTAAGTAACTGTATACGTTTTTCAACTTGATCAGCATAGGGTGTGCCAACTGCTTTAGCACGGAACTGTAAAAGTGTAGCCATTTGCTTGCTGGTCTTAGCCCACTCTTCTGGAGTCTTGTTACCAAGTCCGAAGAAATCTTCCTCAACACCTTGAGCATGTTCCCATCCGTGATCTGTTACATCGTTAACATAGTCGTCAGTCGGATCTCCACTAACATCTTCGGAAGTAGGGTGGTTAGGATCAGTCGGAGTAAATTCTCCTTTTTTAGCTAGATCGGCGATAGCAGTTGCGGCTTGCGGTGTAGTGGCAGTACCGACTGGTTTACCATTAATATCTACTTCTTGAGCACCTGGCAACGGCTTTAGTGTTACATCAGCATCTTCCATTGTCTGCTCAGCATCTTGAGGCTTAACGGGCTTGCGTGGCTCTGGACCTGCTTTAGGTTTACGTGTGTAGATCTTAGCTCTTACGCCTTTTTTATGTTCGCCTACAATTTGATTAATTTTCATTCTTTTCTCCGAGACTGAGTTCAGTGCTAGTTAACTTATTTATGTGGCGTGTGAATTTGTCTATCTTTCCACGATTGCGTAAAAGTTTAAATGCTAGATTTTCTACACTATATTCGCCGCCTTTTTCTAGGCCTGCTTGTCTAATACGACGAATATCAGCCATTGTTTCTTTGGCAGTTGCTAGATCATTTGTTCGCATAGCTTGATTAATTCTAGCACTGTAATTACGTGCCTTGCTCTTAACTTCTTTGTCGTCAATATTAGGCGGTTGATGTTTTGGTTTACTAATCCACTGATCATTTAATACAGAGTAGATACCTGCTGAATGATGGGGTTGTTGTACATCTTGGACATACAGCTCTACATCAATGTTTTTAATTTTAATGTTGTGTGTAAAATTATATTGATTTTTCTTAGCCGTATATAATTCGGGTAATTCGGGTTTATCTACAGGCATGTCTACTACTAGGTGTAGATCTAAATCGCTTTGTTCGCTGTACCCATAGGCGGCATTTGATCCGCTAATAGTTATGTCACGTAGATTTAATTTTGGCACGTTAAGGAACTTGGCAAAGTGCAATGCAATTGCCATTAGTTTATAACGAACTTCAGTTTTTAATTTATTGTTTTCCCACAGTAGGGGATTGAGCTCGTCATGATAGTGTACTGTTGACAGCTCATTTAAGCGCATATTAAAACTTCATTAATATTGTCACTATTACAGAAAGTAAACCGCCTACAATAGTAGCTGTGGCTCCAACAATAACTTTACTCATGCTTGAGTGACTGTCGCTAATTTTATTAGCTAGACTTTCTACTTTAATTTCAATTGCCTCTAATCGTGTTTCTAATTGTCCGTAACGCAGAGCGCATAGTTCAACGTGTGTTTCAAGATTTTCTTTTTCTATCGATGTTGTGGCCATTTGGCTCTCCAATGTTATAAGTCAAGTGCTCGCTCCGAGCCATGTGCCTAATGTATGATTGAATGCCTAAGTGTGATATTTTGCCTACAGTGTTATTTATTGCTTTTTCATAAAAACAATATTTTTTCCCGGGTCCTGGGTATTGAAAACTGCATACTCTTGTTCCATAATTTCATTAAGTCCTTTAATGTATGGTACTAGATGAAAGTCCTCTAGAAGATAGCCAATTGGATTGCCGTCTAATTCGTATAGATTATCTCGTTCTGTTGCAAAATCAAAACGCCATAGTCTAATCAATTCGTCTGTATCAAAGCCTGCTAGTCTTCCTAGCATTTCAACTGCTATAGGAGAAGATGAATAGTGTACATTAGCTCGAATACCCAATGTTTGAAGTACAGTATTAAAATTTTGTTCTTGATATCGAGCTTGTTCGCGCCCAGTCTCGGGTCTTGTTTGACCTGTATGAGTAATATCAACGAGCGTGTACAATTTATAATTCATCTTGTATTTAACAGCCGTAAAAAAGCCCCACTTAAAAAGTGAGGCTTAGTCTTCCCATCCCTGAGAATAAACTTAATTTACTAATTAAGCAAATGTACCTAGAGCACCACCAACAAACATGTTCTTGTTAGCGGCTGTACCAGTAGCAGTAATAGTAACAGTAGCTGAACTACCACCTGATGTACCGTCATACTTTAATGTACCAGCAACAGTCTTAGCCATTTCTGCTTCGATTTGTGTGTACAAAGTACTTGCTGTGTTTTGTGTACCAGCTGTTGTGTCAGCATCGTTAACTGTGTCAGCGGCAACAAGTGCCATGAAAATTGTACTTGATGGCTCACCAACGTAGTAGATTTCACCAAAGTTTTGTAGGGTACGTACTAAACGTCCGAACAAGCTGTTTGGCTGTCTCCAACCTGTAGTTGTTGTTGTGTCATATCCATAGGCTGCTGTCAAAGAAGCGTCAGCTGTTTGACCGTCTTGTAGTGTCAAGTCGCCGTTTGTAACACTTGATAATGTAACTTTTAGTAAACGAACTGGGCGTAGACCCATGTTACCAAAGTGGGCACCTGTTGCGTATGTATCTTGTTGAACCATACGGCCATAATTGGCTGTAACTTTTGTATTTAATAGTGATGGCATAATAAAATCTCCTCTGTTTTATGCATTTAAGCCACTACTCTGTGGCCTTTGTATTATTATTTACCAAATTGAACTAAAAACCTGCTCAAAGGACTAATTTCTGTGATATAGATTTAAACCAGTCTAACGGATTCTTAGGTAGAGTTGCTTCTGCTGTAGGGGTTCTTTCAACCCAATTTTTGTCTTGTTTAACATGGGCTAGCAGAGTCTGTGCTTCTTCATGTGGCAGACTCTGCATAATAGCTTCTACACTGGATAAATTGTCTCCAGTTGCATTAGGCCCGATTAATACCTTGGCAATTTCGTCCCAGTCATCTGCTACAAGATCACCTTTCTTGTTTTCAGGTGTACGGGCATATAGACCTTCCCATGCTGAATACATATAGCCTTTTTGTTTAGCTAGACTAGCAATCATAAGCTGTTTGCTAACACCTTTATAGGGACTGCCTTTGGGAATTCTATGCTGATGATAACGACTAACTTTACCTACTTTACGTATACATTCTAGGTCAATTTGATGTGCGTTAGGCCCGTATGGTAAACGTACAAATACATTTACACCAGCTTGGCTAGTTTGTAAGCCCATGCCCTGTAATGCAATTGAAAGCTCACGACGGGCGGCTTTTTCTAGGCTATCTTTTTTATCGGCAGGATTTAGTTGTGGATTAAGTGCATCTATAATGTGATCTAAATCAACCATGGTATCTAGATCGCTGGCAATATCTTCTGGATTTTTATCTGGATCACTATTAGAGCCCACTAGTACTGCATGTAGACCTAGTTTAGCTAGATATTTGTCCATCTTGGCTTTTAGCTCGTCACTGTGTTTCTTTTGAAAGGGCACAGTGTCTGGAAATATTTTACTGCCTTTCTCAGCCATTATTTTTTGATTCCTGAATTTTCTTAACACCACGTTTGAATTTTGTTCCATCTGAGGTGCGAATAGAATTAATGAATCTGCGCTCTAATTCTGCGGCAGTTTCTACATCGTAACTTTCACGAATAGTGTTTAATAAATTTATAGCACTTTGTATAATATTTGAACCGCGGCTTTCTATAACCAAATCAGTATCTCTGCTAAGGCCAATATCGCTAAGTTCTTGCAAAATGCTTCTAGTACTCTTACGCATAATAATTCTCTTTATGACTTATTTATTTGATTATACAGTCTAATTAAAACATTATCAAGTCACTTAGAGTACATCAGTGATTACCATGAGATAAATAAACATACAACACACACTAAAGGAGACACACAATGTCAAAAATTACACAGGGTATGTTAGCTATCATAGAAAGATTGGCTGAAATGTTCCCAACTAGCTCTTATCAAAGTCGATTAGATGCTTACCTAAGCACTAAAGGCATTACCGATTCCGCACAACTTGAAAATTACATACGAGAGTTCAACTATTCCCAAAAGGAGCAATTTCTATGAAACAAGCATTTATTACATTTTATGAGTTCTTAATCTCATGGGGTGAAGCAATTCACAAGTATCGCAAAGACTACGCTTCTAAACATTACTATTAATTATAGTATTGCACAATAAATACACGATGACACTGGTCTACATACACGGAGCCAGTGCTACAAGTGAGAGTTTTAATTATATCAGAAGCAGAATAGGCAATGGTATAGATGTCAATTATGATAGTCGTAACGGATTTGAAAACAATCTAAACGAAATAATCAAACAGTTGGCTAATGTTAAAGATATAGCATTTGTAGCACATAGTTTAGGAGGTATATACGCATTACACATTGCTAATAGTATACCTGATCAAGTTGTTGGTGCAGTTACCTTAAGCACACCCTACGGTGGCGCAGAAGTAGCTGATTACGTTCAATATTTCTTACCATTTAGTCGTCTAATGCGGGATATTGGTCCTAGCAGTTGGGCATTTAAGCAGGCTAATAAAATTAAAATACAACATCCTTGGACCAACGTTGTTACAGTCAAAGGACAAAGCCCGTTCATGTTAGCACATAACGATGGTGTAGTCACTATTGCTAGTCAAAAGCACCATGAAGATATGGAGCTGATAGAAGTAGACTACAATCACTACGAAGTTGTGCTAGCCGAACCCGTAGTTGATATTATTCAAGAACGAATAAAAAAGTTTAAAAAATAGTTGCTTTTTTATCTAAAAGCATATATAATACATTAACAGTAAAAAAGAAATAACTGTTAATATACAGACATTAAACACACAGGAGAAAATTATGTCATACGAAACACCAAAACTACCAGAAGTAAAATTCAACAAGAACGGCTACGAAATCCGTACAGACATTCTTGGCATGGCTAAATCATTGGTCACCGAAGACTTTCAAGTTAAATTCGCAGGATGGCAAATGACTGCGACTAAAGACGAAAAGACTGGTCAGATCGTTAGCAAGGTTGATATGCCAGAGTTTCCAGGTCTAGAAAAAGTCCTAGAAGCCGCAGAAAAAATGTATGGCTTTGTGAACGCAGGCGTCTCAAAGAAGTAATACATTAGCATAGCTAGTTCGCCAGAATAGCGTAACATTCACTAGCACCTTCGGGTGCTTTTCTTTTGACTAGTGTGTCAACGGGCTATGAGAGCATATGAAAAAGCCCACGCATAAGTGGGCTTTTTTATTCTATCTGTTATTAAACCAATTGCTGTATCACTGTGGTACCTGAAGATGCATTGAGACTTATAGCAGATATTGCT
>Ga0114959_10000584_pt1 | contig 34538 bp, 28 predicted proteins | sample C_130625_EF_Meta_FD_87317 | JGI IMG/M metagenome (GOLD analysis project Ga0114959, IMG submission 87317) | Freshwater microbial communities from Lake Croche, Canada to study carbon cycling - C_130625_EF_MetaG | ecosystem: Environmental > Aquatic > Freshwater > Lake | place: Lake Croche, Canada... | reverse complement strand
AACAATGGGTTCCAAAATTACCAAGGTTACGCCACTTGAAGGGGTGGCTGCAGAAACCGCTGGTGCATTTACTTTATTTTTTACTGGACAAATGGGCATACCGGTTTCTACTACACATACCATTACAGGATCTATTATTGGTGTAGGCGTAACCAAAAGAATAAGTGCAGTAAGATGGGGCATCACAACTAACTTGCTATGGGCTTGGATATTAACCATTCCTGTAAGTGGTGTTTTAGCCGCAATTACTTATTATATTGTACATTATTTTACAAAGTAATTTTATAACCTTATTAATTTTTGTTCACTTCCAACAATAAAAAAGCTTCTACTGTGTAGAAGCTTTTTTATTGTTGGAAACTTGCAGCGTATATCTTTATGGTTATAGGAGGCTACTTATATTGACTAAATTATCGACTAACTTTATCCTTATGAAACCTATTTTACTCCTATTTATAAACATACTATTTTTACAAACATTTTTAGTTGGGCAGGATAGTTTGGTAAGTCAGTTGAATCCTGTTATTGTTACAGCCAATAAAACAAGTGAAAAAAGAATAGAATCCCCTATTGCTATTTCTTTAGTGAGTAAAGAAAGTATTGCCTTATACAAACCCAATAGGATAGATTACTTACTGAATAAAGTAAGTGGTGTTTACATGCCATCTATTGGCAATGAACAACACATGATGGCAATAAGACAACCTATTTCGCTTAAAGGATTGTATTTGTATTTGGAAGATGGAATGCCCATAAGAACAAGTGGATTATTTAGCAACAATGCCCTTATTGAAATAAATACCGCCACGATTCAAAGTATTGAAATTATTAAGGGCCCGGCTTCTGCATTATATGGTGCAGAAGCAATTGGAGGGGTCATTAATATAGTAAGTCCTACCACACCAAAAAAAAATGTACTCCACATAAGCAATCAAGCAAACTCAAATGGTTTTATTAAAACAGACCTCACATATGGTTTTCCAACACAAAGTGGGGGGTGGCTTTTCAATGTTAACTATGGCGTGCAAAATGAGGGTCCCATCGAGTATAGTAATTATTCAAAAAAAGTAGGCAGTATAAAACACGATTTTAAGCTGAATAAGTGGAACGGCTTTCAAACCATTCAACTAATTAATTATTTTGCACAAATGACTGGATCTTTGGATAGTACTCATTTTTTTTCACACAATTTTAGCGCACTACAAACATTTACTTTTAGAAAAATAAACGCATTTAGATTTAGACAAAGCCTAAATTATAACTGGAATGAGCATGCAACTACGAGCTTTAATTTTATGTTTCGTAATAATTTAATGGATCAAAATCCCACATATTCAATTGCCAATACCAGTAATCCAACAAAATTTAAAGGGCAGACAAATAGCAATACTTTTGACGCATTCGTAATTGATATTCAACACCTCGTAAACTTGAAAAGTTTAAATAGCAAGTTCATGTTAGGTGTAACGACTGATTTTACCAAACAATTATTTAAGGCACATTTCATAGACATTTTTAAGGATACCTTTTTGGGTAAGTATACAAATTTTTCCTACCCACTTAAGGATTCCTTACTTTCAAATTATCAATCAAAAATTAATAACCAAGCAATTTATGTAAATTTTATTTCATCGATTGGGAACAGTATCCGTACAAATCTTGCCCTTCGGTATGATCATTTCGAATATCAATTTTTTAATTATATAAACATGGGTACGCCTAATTCCCAAACTCATTTTGAAGCGATCATTCCAAAATTGGGTGTTACGTATAACAAAAATAATTTTGGGGGGTATGTGAATTTCAGCGAAGGCTTTGTTCCACCTCAGATAACTGAAATATACAATGCAATTAGGGTTCCGTATTTGTTACCGCAAACTTTTCAAAACAAAGAGCTGGGCATATGGTATCATCGTCAAAAATGGTCAATCGAAATTGCACTCTACCAATTATTGGGAAACAATGAAATAATTTCAGTAAGACAACCTGATGGGGTAAATTTAAATCAAAATGCAGGCAGCACGCAACATATAGGAATTGAATATCAACTAAATTACCACGCCACAAAATGGCTATCAATTATCGGGAATGCAACAAACGCAAAACATACTTATCTAAATACTATTATTAAAAATGTAGATGTTAGTGGTAAGGAAATAAATGCGGCTCCTCATTTTTGGAGCAATGTAAGTTGCAACTTTTACATAAAAACCGCTTTGAATTGCTCCATTGAATGGCAACATCAAAGTAACTATTTTATGGATGAAGTAAATACCACTTCTTATGCGGGTTTTGATGTCGTAAATTTCAGGATGAACTATAAAATAAAAAAGCATGAATTTTGGATTCATCTTTTAAATGCAACCAATTCTTATTATTCAACTATGGCTACAAAAAATTTTAGTTTAAAAGGCAATGCTGCATACTCCTATTATTTAGGGGAGCCACGCAGCATTGCCTTTGGTTGGAAATGGTCAATTGTAGGACCTCAATAAATTAATTATTTTCATTCATTCTAAATCGCATGCCGCCCATGCCGCCACCTCTTTGCATCGTTTCAATTAATTTTTTCATAGCATCTTGAAATTGTGTACGGTTCATGACATCTCCTTTAGTAGGCTGCGTCAATTCTTTTTTAGGATATTTTGTACTGATTTCAGTTGCCGTTGTAACATTGTATCCATTATCAACATTCACTTCTAAAATAGCACCTGGTAAACCACTATACATATCAGGACCTACAGAGGCAATAATGTCTTCGGTATACCAAACTTCTACAGTCGATTCTTTAGGCGTTACTGTAACGCCTGGTTTTTTTGTGGTATCATTTTCATTGTTATTACGGCCCATTCTAAACCCACCTCCAATTCTTATATTTTGAGCTGGCACCGTTGTAGTTGCTTTTTTACATACATGCTTGGCAATGGTTTTGGTTTCTTCAGAAATTTTCCATTTTAGCGGTTTAAGGGAATCCACAACTAAGAATGTTTTTTCAAACATGGGTCTTGATTCATATTGCATTTGTGTTGTTAAATCAATATAGGTAGTTGTTTCTGGCATTCTAAAATTAAATCTTTGACCACCTCTATCTCCACCATTATTTGCAAATGGATCTGGTGCTTCGTCATCTGGCACAGAGCGGAATAAACTTGCATGATCATTAAACAAGAGTTCAAAATTTGAAGTCCTAAATTCAGGAATTCTTGAACGCATTTCTGGATCCGTAAAATTTCGCCACATATTAATTTTTCGTTCATACACTATTTTCCCTTCTTTCATTTGGGCTAATAAACAGGTTGCTGTTAGAAAAATAAAAGCAACTGTGGTCATCATTTTTTTCATAAAATATTTTTTTATTTGCGTAATGTATTTATAAAATTCATCAAATTTACATTCTAATTGTCATTCTTTGCATTCCTCCTTGGTTCTTATTACTCGTTAAACCAGATTTTTGTAAACTATAGGTAAATCCAATCAAGAAATATTGGTTAATCACGTTATAAGATTGATCCACAATTTGATTTTGTGAAACGTTACGGGAAACACCAATATTTTTATTTAAAATATCAAAGGCCGTTATCTTTAATTCCGCTCTTTTATTCTTCAAGAAAAATTTTGATATACTAGCATTCCAAATGGGCACTGATGTGTTATAACCTGGTGCCCTGCCTTCGTTAATTGTATAATTCAAGGTTTGGTTTAATACAAAATCAAATGGTAAATAATTAGTAATATCCGCCCCATAAATTCTGGTAACATAATTTGTGTTTAATGCCTTGTTTAAGGCATTGTTCGTGTTGCTATAATTATGCCTTGCTGTAAGGTTTACATCAATCACTTCATCCAATGAATAAGTGTAAGTAAAGCTTGGGCCAAATGATTTTACAAATGTATTATTTAAGATGCCATTGGAATAAGATAAACCATTGTTTATACCGCCGTTAATGCCAAAGTTAAATCTAGAATAAATTTGTTTTACCCCAAATCCATAATTCATCGTACCGTTAATTCGATAAACACCATTGACATTGACAGGCTTTGATAAGATAGCCCTACTAGGTAAAACACTATCATAATTTACGATAGAGTTGTTGACGAATTGTGCATTTAACAATGCAAAAAAGTTTCTTTGTGCCAATATTTTTGTTGAAAAATAACTTAAATTAATATTGTTGGTATAACTTCTTTTTAAATCAGGATTACCTATAGTTTGGTTGTTAATATTGCTTTGATCTAATACAGGCTGTAATTGAGTAAGCGTTGGTTGATTGGTTGAAGTTCGATAGTTAAATCTTAGGTTTTGAGTTTGTGAAAAATTATAAACAAACATTGCACTAGGTAAGAAATCTTTAAAATCATGTTTGATTTTAGTGTTTGCTGATGTATTCTCCCCATTTAAATATGCATCTTGCAATGAAAAGCCAGTGGAGAAATTGATTTTACTTTTATTGTATCGATAATTCATTCCACCTCCTGAATAGGTATATTCACTACTATATTCATTGGTTAACCTTGTATTTAGTAAATCATATAAATTACTAGCCCCGTTTTTATCATATACTTTTTTACTGGTAGTTCCGATATTAATATTGATAAAAGTATTGAACTCCAATAATGATCTCTTTCCAATTGGTTCTGTATAAACTAAATTTGCCGAATAAGTTTGAGACAGCCCATTTCGATTGTTTTTTTGATTTAAAATAGAGTCCTTTGTTTTAATCCCGGCCGTATAAAATAATTGATCTGTGTATTGACTTCCATTGGATAGAGAATTATTATAGCCTTGTGTTATGGTTGATGAAATTGTGCGTCCTTTTTTTGCTAATTTTTTTCTTAATAACAAAGTATTTGAAACATTAAAGGCATCTGTAACATTTGAACTATTTGAATTTGTCGCGTTTGTTACAGTTCCATCAGGTAAAAAAGTTGAGCTATTTGAAATGCCATTTGAAGTATTATGTTGGGATGAAACAGAAGGTGTGTATTTATAAGAAAAGCTTTCAGATACTTTATTATCAATAGTCATCCCTGTTCTAAGTTGTTGATTGCGACTCGTTGTATTCGCATAACTACTTCTGTTGAATACATTACCTGGTGTAAGATTTTGGGTGTAGGAATTACTAATGTTATTTCTTTCAATATCACTTGCATTGGCATTGGCATTGAAATCTAATTTCGATGCATTAAATTCATTGGAATAATTACCACCCAAAGAATAGGTATTCGCAACACCTTGTGAATTTACATCCGACCCGCCACCGCCACCAGAAAAATTAAGCGTCACTCCGCCACCACCACGTCCGCCTCCGCCGCCACCAGAAAAATTGGAAATGTCATTGTTGGAAAAAGCTTGCCTATTGGTGTTATTGGCAGTACCAATTAGTGAAAATTGTTCATCATTGTTAATTCTATTTACATTGCCTTGGCTATCAAATCGTCCTGGTATGCCAACGCTTCCATTTAATTTACCGAATGTAGACTGTTTACGGTCTTTTTTTGTTTTGATATTTATGGCAGTTTCCTCATTTCCGTCATCAATACCGGTAAACATGGCTTGATCGGACTTACGGTCATACACTTGTATTTTATCCACCGCGTCTGCCGGTAAATTTTTGGTAGCCATTTTAGGATCACCCGTAAAAAATTCTTTTCCATTCACATATACTTTTGTTACTGACTTCCCATTTACAGTAATCCCCCCAGATTTATCAACTTCAATACCCGGCATTTTCTTTAACATGTCCTCAACGACAGCATTAGGAACAGTTTTAAAATTTTCAGAATTAAATTCAATAGAGTCCCCATTAATAACCACGGGTGGCCTGCGGGCCGTAACGGTTACAGTTGATGTTTGACTTTCATCGGCTAAATAAATATTGCCTAAAGAAAGTTTTGCGGTAGCCCCAACCTTTATACCTAACCACAAATGTTGGTATCCAATATAAGAAACGGATAAAAGGTATTTGCCAGGAGCAACATTATTGATTTGAAAATAGCCATCATCATTAGCCCTTGTAAAGCTAATTAAAGAAGAGTCTTTCGCCCTTGCTAATGAAACAGTAGCAGCGGTGAGGGATTTTTTCAAAATACTGTCCATTACGGTTCCATCTATCATGACAGTTTGAGCGTTAGCTTTTACACAAAAAAGTGAAATTACAGCAAGAAATAGGCTAAAGGATAAGTTTTTAATCATACATTAAAAATACGATTCCATACGTAAAAGATGGTTTATTCAGTAAAAAATAAGGTCATAATTTTATTAATAAAAGATAGAATGGATGAACGGCAACTAATTGGTTCTAAAATTTCGGTGCTTAGCTACGATTTTACTAACTTTCATAAAAATATTATATATGAGAGTAATTAGTTTGATGCTTTTTTTAACAATTGGTTTAATGCATGTTAACGCTCAAACCCCAATGAGTTCAAAAAAAGACAGTACCCAATTTGCTAGTTTTAAAGGATTGCCCTTAAAAGCAACAAGAGCTATTGCTTTAAAAACAAGTGAAGGTACTTGGACATCTGTCAATATTAGTCCAGATGGAAAAACCCTGGTTTTTGATCTTATGGGTGATATTTATACTTTACCCATTGAAGGAGGTAAAGCCACGCCGATTACCAAGGGATTGGCCTACGACAACCATCCGAGTTTTAGCCCAGATGGGAAACGTATTTTATTTATTTCCGATCGGAGTGGTGCCGAAAACTTGTGGTATATAGACCTAGAAAAAAAAGATACAATTGCTTTGACAGATGATAACAACCAAAATTTTCCTGGGGCTGTTTATACCCCTGATGGAGATTATATTGTCTATACCAAAGGGCGTAGAAATACAAAATTATATTTGATGCATAAAAATGGAGGTGCTGGAACCCAATTAATTTCAATGCCTGCCAATTTAAAAACCATTGACCCTGCTGTAAGTGCAGATGGACGTTATATTTATTACGCTTCAAGAATAGGTGCGTGGAACTACAACGCTATGCTTCCTCAATACAGTATTGGCGTTTACGACCGAGAAAAAGGCAACACTAGAACCATTGCATCTAGATATGGTTCTGCATTTACGCCAGTTCTTTCAAAAGATGGTAAATGGTTGGTGTATGGTGCTAGATATGAAGATAAAACGGGATTGGTAAAAAGAAATTTAGTCACTGGTAAAGAAAGCTGGTTGGCTTATCCTGTACAACGTGATGATCAAGAATCCATGGCCGTTTTAGGTGTTTTACCAGCTTCAACTTTTACGCCTGATAGTAAATTTTTGATTACTTCCTATGGTGGAAAGATTCATAAAATAAATATTGAAACAGCTGAACAAACTGAAATTTCTTACAATATTGATGCTACCATCGAAATGGGGCCTGCCGTATTTTTTAAATACCCTATTAAAGATACCATCGCTGCAAAAGCAACACAATTAAGAGACGCTGTTCCTTCACCTGATGGAAAAAAATTAGCCTTCACCGTTTTAAATAGACTTTATATTATGGATTATCCCAACGGCATTCCAAAGAGGGTAACAAAAAATGTATTTACAGAAGCGCAACCTGCATGGCATCCAAATGGCAAATCAATTTATTTTTCAACTTGGTCTAGCAATGGGGGAAGTATTCATAGTGTTGATTTAGCCACCAACAAAGAAACAACAATCACAAAACAAAATGCACTTTATCAAGGAATCGTTGTAGATCCAACTGGTAAAAAACTTGTATTTAATAAAACAACAGCTCAAAAGTTTCTTGATTCAAAAGACCCCACATATAACGATGAGGAAGATGAGTTGTGTTGGTTGGATTTATCAAGTGGTGAAGTTCATGTAATAGATAAAGCCAATGGAAGATCAAATGCCCATTTTGTAAACAATGAAAACAGAATTTATTTAAACAACGCAGGAAAATTAGTTTCTATTCAATGGGATGGAAGTGATGAAAAGGAATTGGTGAAAATAACTGGTATTACCACTTTTGGGACAATCACACAGCACAATGGTAAACCTGCAGGTGATCCATGCATGCTTCCTCAAATGCGCTCTGAAGATTTGGATGAGGATGCAAAAGAAAACAACCCCCCATCAAACGCGGCGAGTATTTTAATTTCCCCATTGGGAAAAACGGCCATTGCCCAAGTAAATAATAATATCTATTTTGTAACGATCCCCCAAACAGGAAAATTAGTGGAAATTTCGGTTGCAGATGCAAATAATGCTGCTTTTCCAAGCAAAATGCTTACTGAAATAGGTGGTGAATTCCCTAGTTGGGAAGCCAATGGAAAAATTGCGCATTGGAGCTTAGGAGCGGCCCATTTCACATATGATATAGATAAGAGTTATGCCTTTGATGATAGCGTGGCAATCGCGAAAAAAGAATCAAACAATAAGGATACCCTTGCTAAGAAAAACGATAAAAAAGAAACTCCTAAATACAAAGCGACTGAACATTGGGTAAATGTTTATTACACTAAAGATATCCCTGTTGGAAATGTACTTTTAAAGAATGCAAAAATCATTTCAATGAAAGGAAATGAAATAATTGATGGAGGCGATGTTTATATTGTAAACAACCGAATTCAAGCTATAGGTAAAACCGGAAGTATTCAAGTTGCATCAAACACAGCAATGGTAGATGTTTCAGGAAAAATCATTATGCCAGGCTTTGTTGATACCCATGCCCATATGTGGCCTAGTTGGGGCATTCATAAAAACCAACCTTGGATTTATGCAGCCAACCTAGCCTATGGGGTAACAACCACTCGTGACCCACAAACTGCAACCACGGATGTGCTTACTTATGGTGATATGGTTGAAGCTGGCGAAATGATTGGACCTAGAATTTATTCAACTGGGCCTGGTGTTGGGTATTGGGCATACAATTTAAAAGATTCTGCCCAAACAGCTTCTGTTTTAGCACAATATTCAAAATACTATAACACGAAGTATATTAAAATGTATTTAGTAGGCAATAGAAAACAAAGACAATGGGTCATTCAAGCAGCCAAAAATCAACAATTGATGCCAACCACCGAAGGAGGTCTTGATTTTAAATTGAATATGACAAACTTATTAGATGGCTACCCAGGTCATGAACATGCAATTCCAATTTATCCTTTATACAATGATGTTATAAAGACGATTGCAACGGCACAAATGATTGTTACACCTACTTTATTGGTTTCTTACGGGGGTCCTTGGGCTGAAAATTATTACTATGAAAATGCAAATCCATATAGTGATCCAAAGATGCAATACTTTACACCATATGAAGAGTTGGCATCAAAATCAAGGCGTCGAGCTACCTGGTTCTTACCTGAAGAGCATGTGTTTCAAAAACATGCTGCAAGTATGAAAAATTTAGTAGAAGCAGGAGGACTTGTTGGCATTGGCAGTCATGGTCAATTACAAGGCTTGGGTTATCATTGGGAAGTTTGGTCCATGCAAAGTGGTGGAATGGGTACTCATGATGCCTTAAAAGTAGCAACCATTTTAGGCGCAACTGGATTGGGTTTAGAAAATGATTTAGGTAGTATTGAGCCTGGAAAATTAGCTGACTTATTGATTTTAGATAAAGATCCATTGATTGATATTCATAATACAAATACAATTAAATATGTCATGAAAAATGGCCGTCTTTACGCTGCTGCCAATTTAAATGAAACCATTACCGGTAACCATCAACTAGACCGTACTGAGTGGATGGATACAAAACCAGTAAAAAATACAAATGTTAAAGATTAACAAGTATGTTTAATGCGTAAAAAATTGTTATGCAAAATTCAAGAAGATCATTTTTGAAAAATAGTGCTATGGCATTCATGGCTACTGGCCTATTACCTAAAGTTGTACATGCAGGTGTATTGACTACAAATAAAAAGAAACCTTTAATCGGTATTCAATTGTATACTGTTCGGGAAAATATGTTTAAAAATCCATTGGCAACATTAAAAGAATTGTCTGATATGGGTTATCAATATGTTGAACATGCTAATTATGTGAACAGAAAATTTTATGGTTTCACTGCTCTTGAATTTAAAAAGATTTTAACTGATTTCGGTTTATCTATGCCAAGTGGACACACTGTTCTAAATGCAGCGCATTTCGATAAATCAAAAAATGATTTTACGGACGCTTGGAAATACACTGTTGAGGATGCAGCAACCCTCGGACAAGCATTTGTAATTAGTCCCTCAATGGATGAAAAACTTAGGCATAATTATGATGGCTTGCTGTTTCAATTAGAGGTTTTTAACAAGTCCGGTGAACTTTGTAAGAAACATGGAATGAAATTTGGATACCACAATCATAACTTTGAATTCACTGAAAAATTGAATGAAACTGTGATTTATGATTTAATCATTCAACATACCGATCCAAATTTAGTGATTCAACAACTAGATTTTGGCAATATGTATGGTAGTGGAGGACGAGCTAAGGAATGGATTGACAAATACCCAGGTCGTTTTCCTTCCCTTCATGTTAAAGATGAAATGAAAACAACAGGCAAAGGTGAAATGAATGATGGATATGATAGCACCACCTTGGGCAATGGTGAAGTAAATCCAAAGATGCTTTGTATATTGGCTAAAAAAGTAAGTGGCGCAATACACTTTATCATTGAGCAAGAGTCTTATCAAAACAAAACTCCTTTGGAAGCAGCTAAAATTAATTTAGCAACTATGAAATCTTGGAGATTGGTTTAAGCAAGAGTTACTGATAAAAAGCACAATCATTCCGGTTGTGCTTTTTTTCTTTTACGTAACTTTAAATACTCACTTAAAAAATTATTATGAAACCAGGATATAAAGTTGTGTTCTATACACTTTTTTTATTTAGTTATACAATCTGCTTTAGTCAATCAATCAATAAAAAACTTTCCATTTCCGAAAAGGAAAGATGGGAAAAGCATGTAGCACAAACAAAAATTATTCGTGATGAATGGGGTATTCCTCATATTTATGGAAAGACGGATGCAGATGCGGTGTTTGGATTAATGTATGCGCAATGTGAAGAGAATTTTCCGAAAATAGAAAATAATTATTTGGAAATGTTGGGCAGAACAAGTGAAGTAGCAAGGGGAAATAGATACGCTGACTTACTGATGAAATTAATTCAAGACAGTACTGATGCAATCAATGATTTTAATAATAGCCCAGAGTGGTTCAAAAAATTATTAGTTGCACACGCGGATGGCATCAATTATTATTTAGCAAAGCATCCCAATGTTCATCCTGTTGTGATTACTAAGTTTAAACCTTGGTATCATTTAATGTGGACAGACGGAAGTGTTTCACCTACAAGATATGGTGGTATTAAAAGAACAGACGTTTTCAATTTTTATAAAACACAGGATCCTGTTTTTTCAAATAAAAATGATAGTGTAAACAAAGCAACCTCTTTATTACTACAAAAAGAAAACAATTGGGCTTCAATAGATGATTATAAAATTGAAGATAAAACATTAAAAGGATCTAATGGGTTTGCGATTGCACCTAAACATAGTAAAACCAGAAATGCATTATTGTATATCAATCCGCATGTTCCTTTTTATTTTAGAGCTGAAATGCATATGGTAAGTGAGGAAGGCTTAAATGTTTATGGTGCAGTCACTTGGGGGCAAATGTTTATCTACCAAGGATTTAATGAGCATGCTGGCTGGATGCATACCAGCAGCTATGCGGATGTGGCAGATGTGTATGCTGAAACCGTAAAACAAGAAAAGGGTAAATGGTTTTATTTATATGAAAATAAATGGCTACCAATAAAAGAAAGAACCATTACCATTGATTTTAAAAAATTGGAAGGTCCAAATGATCAAAATTTTCCTACTCATTCCACTTTCACTACTTATAAAACACATCATGGACCTATCATGGGTAGTAAGGATGGCAAATGGTTAAGTTTAAGAGAAAACAACCGCTCTTTAAATGCTCTATTAGAATGCTGGACCAGAACAAAAGCAAAAAATTTAAGTGAATATAAAACTGCCCTAAACTTACTTGCTAATAATAGTAACAATACAGTGTATGCAGATGGTGATGGGAATATTGCCTACTGGCATGGAAATTTTATGCCTAAGCGTAGTAAAGACTTTGATTTTACTAGACCTGTAGATGGGACTCATAAGGCAACTGAGTGGCAAGGAGTACACGCATTAAATGAAATTGTACAAAGTATAAATCCGGCAAATGGTTGGTTACAAAATTGCAATGCCACTCCCTTTAGTGTTGCAGGAAACAATAGCCCTAATGAAAAAAACTATCCTGCTTATATGGCACCGGATGGTCAAAATGCGCGTGGAATCAATGCAGTGAGATTATTGGAGCAAATTGATAAAATTAGTTTAGATGATTTAATTCAAATTGGTTACAACAAACACTTGACTGCTTTTGATATTTTATTACCTCCCTTTATTGAATACACAAAAACAGTATCATTGTCTACTGATCAAAAAAAAGCAATTCAGTATTTAGTAGCATGGAATCATGATGCTGATACCAACGCTGTTGCTCAGACCATTGCAGTGGAGTGGGCAACTAAATTAATGGCTGCAATTCCTCCACCTGAAACCGAAGAGGCTGGTACCCAATCAATCGTTAGGTTTAATAGGATAGTGAAAGAAATAAGCAATGAAAAAAAATTAAATTTAATAGATTCTACCTTGATGCTCATTAAATCAAAATATGGAGATTCAAAGCTGCTTTATGAACAAAGAACATGGGAAATTCCTTGGGGACAAGTAAATAGATTTCAAAGACCCCTACCTAATACTGAATTTCCTTACGAAGACGAAAGGCCAAGTATAGCTGTTGCTCAAACCTCTTCAAAGTTTGGACAATTACCTGCTTTTGAAAGTGCCTCGCAGTCTAGTATTGCAATGAAGCGATACGGCTATTCCGGCAACAGTTTTATTGCAGCAGTCAGTTTTGGAAAAAAAGTAGAAGCAAAAACAATTATTACAGGAGGACAAAGTTTTGATCCCACGAATAAACATTTTATTGATCAAGTTCAAATGTATATTGATGGCAGGTTTAAAAAAGTTCACTTTTATAAGGAAGATGTTTTTGCGCATAAAGTAACTTCATACAAACCAGGATTTGAAAGATAATGTTGGTATAACCTTGAAATAAAAACAACTTTTACCAAACCTGCTACATTTTTTACATCAAATAATTGCATCATTTTTGTTCTGTGGCCCTCGATTGTTCTTTTGCTATTTTTTAATTCTGCTGCTATAAGTTTGCTTGGTGCTTCCTGGCAAATGCGAATCAAAATATATTTATCATACAATGAAAGATTCATTACCCTGTCTACTAATTGCATGTCTTCCATATTTTCCATCAACACATTTACTTTGTTGGCAATTTCTTCGCAAAAGAACACTTTTTCCAATTTTGCCATTTCAAGCCCTTTTAACCATTCAATACTGCTCGCTGCTCTTGAAATGATAACTGAAAATCCATTTTCAATCAATTGATATAACAATAAATTATCTGATTCATTTAATATTACCATCATCCCAGTTTGTTTTTTTAACCTAATGAAATTTTCTGTAAACTGCAGGTCTGCAAAATTTACCAAACCACTATCAATCACAAGCACAATTGGTGTATTTGGTAATAACAATTGATTGATAGCTCTAAAATTATTGATAATTTTAGGAGATAAATAGGAAGGGTTTTCTGCGATCAGCATGGCACTTCCCATTGCATAAATGGCTTGTTGGTCACAAATAATTACTTGACTTTGCATGGTACTATGTTTTAAATATTAAAACAAGTTTTTAATCTGCAAAAATGAAAAATGTAAAGTAGAGATTACTTGAAAGGCAATATTAATCATGGCATTTACCCCTATTCGCTAAAAATCTATTTAGGGATAATGCCTAATATGAATAAGTATACTTGCTAACCATAAATTAAATCATAGCTCTTCAATGCGCTTTGCTTTATCATCAATGACCAAATCAAAATTAGGTTTGGTAGGTCCTCCATTTGGACAATAACCTGTGATGAGATCATGGTATTTGCAACCCCATTTTGTAAGTTGTTCAATAGTTAATGCTTTAAGGTCTCGTTTTGAACTTTCTCCTCTACCTGTCCAATAGGTTATATGCCAACCATCATCATATAAGGCATTAATTTTTGCGATGTTTTCAAAATTAGGCGTTGCCAATTCATACACTCTTTTGTCTTTGTAAAAACAAATGGTTTCATCAATATCAACCAATGCTTTTTTAGAACCAAACCTTTTTGACTCAATCATATTTTATGTTTAAATAGTCATACAAATTTATCGCTTCTGTCCTTATTTAAATTTATAATCTTGCCGTTACTATTTTTTTATCAAGCAATGATTTCGTATCAAATAATACTGCTGCTATAGTTGACTTTAATTTTGAATAATCTAGCGATAAAAAAAAATCATGGGCAACAGTTAATACGATGCCATCATAAGAATGTAAATTGGTAGTAAGTTGGATTTGATACTTTTCAAGTACTTCTTGTGCATCAGCATATGGATCAAATAAGGCAACTTGATACCCCATCTGGAGAAGTAGATTGTATATTTCAAATACTTTTGAATTTCGGATATCTGGACAATTTTCTTTAAATGTCGCCCCTAGCAATAAAATACTAGCCCCCTTTTTATCAACGCCATTTTCAACAAGCAACCTTTTTAATTTGTTAGCTATAAATGAACTCATTTGATCGTTCACCTGCCTTCCTGACAAGATTACTTGAGGATGGTGCCCTACTTTTTTTGCTTTAAAGGCCAAATAATAGGGGTCTACTCCGATACAGTGTCCCCCAACAAGTCCTGGTTTAAAAGGCAAAAAATTCCATTTTGTGGCAGCTGCATCCAATACCTCTTGGGTATCTATTTGCATCTTATCAAAAATTAGGGCAAGTTCATTTACAAATGATATATTAATGTCTCTTTGCGCATTTTCAATTGATTTAGCAGCCTCCGCAATTTTAATGCTAGAAACTTTATGGGTGCCTGCAGTAATGATACTTGCATACAATTCATCCACAATCGTAGCAACTTCAGGGGTAGATCCTGAAGTAAGTTTTTTAATTTTTGTTAAAGTATTTATTTTATCGCCTGGGTTAATTCGTTCAGGTGAATACCCGCAAAAAAAGTCAGTGTTATACGTTAATCCGCTTTCATTTTCTAAAATTGGAATACATTCTTCATCGGTACAACCAGGATATACTGTACTCTCATAAATTACAATGTCTCCTTTTTTAAGCATTTTACCAACCATAGCACTCGCATTCAAAAGCAATGTTAAATCGGGCATCATATCAGCATCAACCGGTGTTGGAACAGTTATGATATAAAATGTGCAATTTTGAATGCTATCTAATTGGCTGCTAATAGTCAATCCAGTTGCTTCAATTAATTCGCCTTCACTAATTTGTAAAGTAGCGTCTTTTTTATCTAGTAAAGCATTAATTCTTTTTTGATCGATATCAAAACCTACTACTTGGTATTTTTTACCAAATTCAACCGCTAATGGAAGGCCTACATAACCAAGGCCTATGATGGCAATTGAATAGGTTGAATTGATGACATTATTCATTGCCTCAAAGTTAATGGTCTAACTAGTGATGTCCATAATTTTTTTCGCCTGCTTCAATTTTTAATGCCAATCTATTTTGCTTGGGAGGTAATGGACAAGTAGCGAAAGGGGTAAAAGCACAAGGTGGATTATAGGCATTGTTAAAATCTATTTCAGTATTGCCTTCCTCATCAGGTTTGGGTATATCAATAAATCTTCCTGCGCCATAAGTGGTAATGCCCGAAGTTTCATCAGCAAATACGATGAATAAAGTAGGTCCTCCTTCATCAATAACAGCCAAAGAATAGTCAATCCCCTCTTTTTGAAAATGTAAAGTTCCTGCATTTTTACTAGCCGTTGTTTGTCCAATTACGTTGTTAATCATTAAAAAATCTTGATTTGGCTTTTCAAGCTTGGCTTTTATATGCCAATTTTCATTGATGGGAAAACGTTCAATTTTTGTAAAATTTAGTAAGGTCTTTGCTTTTAAATTTCTAAAACGAACCCCAATTTTATTTTCTCTTTTGATGATAACCCAAGAAAATTGACCATAATCCATTTTAGATGGGTTGCTATCGATGCTTGATTCAAATACTTTATAAGTGCCCCCTTTTTGTGTTGTTTTCTTATTAATCAAAATGGTAAATATGCCCTCATTTTTCCATAAAACTGAATCTCCTTCGTAAATAAAACTACCTATGAAATAAGGAAATTTTTCATTTTGATAGTGACAATCCGCACCCTCCATTTTTCCAAAAGTATTTACACCTTTATGTAACCAAAACAATCCTTCTAAATTAAGCCATCCATCCTCTTTTTTCAAATAGGTTAGTCTTTTTTGATGCCATTTGTTCACGGTTGTAGCATAATCATTTGTTTGGGCAATTGACAATTGACAAGTAATGATGGTAAATAGTAGAAAAAAATATTTTTTCATTTTTATATTGTTAAACACAATTAATTGTGTGTAAAGATACAATTGTGCTCATTGATACATTCAATTTTTTGCAATAAATATTCCTTAATAAGTTTGTTGTATCTTAGATGTACGCTAAATGACAAAAATGAAAATTTTTTATACGATTATTTTAATGAGCATTTGTATATATGTTTCAGCCCAAAATTCAATTTCAAAAGTACATATCAATCACACTGCGATTTATGTAATTAATTTGAAAACCGCAGGCAATTTTTATAGTAAAATAATTGGGTTAGATTCAGTCGCTGAACCATTTCATGATGGAAAGCATCTTTGGTATGCTACAGGTGAACACACCATGCTACATGTTATTCAAGGAGCTATTCAAAAAAAGGAATATTTTAAAAATCAACATACTTGTTTTACAATTCCTAAATTTGAAGCATTTATTGCCAAATTAATTCAGTTCAATTGGCCATTTGAAGATGTAGCAGGAAATAAAAATAAGATAACAACAAGGATTGATGGTGTTCATCAAATTTGGTTACAAGATCCTGATGGCTATTGGTTAGAAATTAATGACGATACTTATTAATAACCTTATTCAAAATGAATACATGGAGCATGGAATAAAAGTTTTTATTACCGGCGGTACATTTGACAAAGAGTATAATGAACTTACTGGTAACTTATATTTTAAAGAGACGCATTTATTTGAAATGCTATCTCTTGGGAGAAGTAGATTAGATTTGTCTATTGAAACTTTGATGATGAAAGACAGCTTAGAGTTCAAAGAGGCAGATAGAAAAAAAATTTATGAGGCTTGTAAATTTACCCAAGAAAATAAAATTTTAATTACCCATGGTACTGATACCATGACAAATACTGCTGATTATCTAAAAGCAAATATCAAGAACAAAACAATTGTTCTTACTGGCGCAATGGTTCCTTATAAATTTGGAAGTAGTGACGGTTTATTTAATTTAGGCAGTGCCCTTGCTTTTGTGCAAATATTAACACCAGGTGTTTATATTGCGATGAACGGAAAAATATTTGAAGCGGGTAGGGTTCAAAAAAATTCAGACAAAGGTGAATTTGAGTCCATATAAATCAACTTATTATTTTTTACACTTTTTTAAAATTTAAAACAATGAAATTGACAAGCATTATTTATTGGGTAACAACTAGCATTATTTGTTTATTCTCCTCTACTGCCATTTTTATGAATACGAAAATGGCTATAGATGGGGCAACACATTTAGGAATCCCACGTTACTTAGGATTAGAAGTTAGTATTGGGCAATTAATTGGCCTTGTATTGTTACTCATTCCTGCCGTACCAGCACGTTTTAAAGAATGGGCTTATGTTGGTTTTGGAATTATGTATTTAACCGCAGCGAATGCACATATCGCAGTAGGGGATCCAATGGGAAACACCATTATGGCATTTGTATTTTTTGGATTATTATTGACCTCTTACCTTAGCTTTCATCAATTACAAAAAGCAAAGGCATCGGATGAATAAGCAAAAAATAAAATCCTTTATTTTAATTGGCTTGTATTCACTCTAGTAGGGGTATCTTTTCCTGAAATTATTGAACCAGCACTTATGGCTATGGCTTTGATAATTTCATTCATATTATCCAAATCTAAGGTTTCAAATTCATCACTTGGTTTGTGGTAATTAGGCTCGTTATCCATTTTGGAGGTAGAAATGGTATGCGCTGGAACACCCAATCTTGCAAGTGTTGCATTATCAGATCGATAAAATAAATTTTGATCTGTATAGGGATCAGGATAAAATGTAAATCCAGATCCCGCTAAATTTTTTTGTAATATTTCGCCCATATCCGATTTTTCATACCCAGTTATATAGGCGCTATTCTTTCCCCATTTACTTGCTGTTCCAATCATTTCTAAGTTAAACATTGCTTTTACTGAGTTGGGATCAAATTGCTTAGAAAAATATTGTGATCCAAATCCACCAACTTCTTCGGCAGTAAAGGCTGCGAACAATAAAGTCCTTGCATTGTCATTTTTAGCAGAAAAATATTTAGAAAGCATTATCATGGCAGTGGTTCCAGCAGCATCATCATTGGCACCATTGTATATAGAATCTCCATTGATGGCCTTTGCACTATTTATTCCTAGGTGATCATAATGACCAGAAAATACTATAAATTCATTGGGTAATGACTTTCCAGGTAAAACCCCAACCACATTGCATAAGTTTAATTCCTCTATTTTATGGTTTGCAACAATATGGTACTTAGTAGGGGCTTGATGAGATAAAATAAAAACGATTGTTTTTTGTTGTGCTGTAATATTTGACTTTAGTTGTGAAAGTCTTCCGAAATTATTTTCAAAACTTTCATCTACTACAACAAGGTAGTTTTTATTGGCGGAAAAATAATTTCTAGCCAATAAACCAAAATTATCGGCCTTATTTATTTTCACTATTTCATAGCCACTTTCTTCCGTTATCGTTACTTTTTCTTGATTCGTAAGAACGATTACATTTTTTGCATCCATATCCACTCCATCAATTTGAGCTTCGGTAGCAATTGACTTTGCACTTAGTCTAGTAAATTTTTGTAAATAGTTGTTTGCATTAGGAAGGGCAACTAATCCATTTTTTTTAAATTCATTGGCAATAAAATTAGCTGCAATATCTATTCCTTTTGAGTAGGTTTTTCTCCCTTCTAGTGCGTCTGAAGATAAATATTTTTCAATTCTTTCTGTTTCAGCTTTGTTTATAATTGAATTTATTTGTTGTCCAATGGTTACGTTGGCAATAAAAAAAAAGATAGGCAAAAATAAAAATGTATTTTTTTTCATTTTAACATGTATTAAATGAAGATTAAAGATAAAGTATTAAACCATTCTAGTAAAGTATTGTCTAATTTTAATTATGCTTAAAGACCAAGATTTAATCATCCAATTTCAGCAATCCTTAGGAAAAGAATTTGCTTTTACACAATTGGTAAAGCGGCATCAACAGAAGTTATTTTACCAAATTAAGCGGATGGTTCAAGAGCCTGCGGATGCGGATGACATAGCACAACAAGTATGGATCAAAATTTGGAACAATTTAGATGGCTTCAAAATGGAAAGTGAATTTTCAACTTGGTTATTCAGAATTGCCTATAATGAAACCCTTAATTTTCTTCAAAAACAAAAAAAACGTACCCTGCAAAATTTTCCAGAAGCACATTTGGGTTATGAAAATGCCTCTTCAGTTTCAAATCATCCAAAATCAACTAAAATACAAATTGCTTTAGAACGTGCAATCCAACAACTACCTGAAAAACAAAGATTTGTGTTTATGTTACGTTATTTTGAAGAAATGAATTATGAAAAAATTGCAACAATAACGGGTACAACGGTGGGAGGGGCAAAAGCAAATTTCCACCAAGCATTAAAAAAAATGGAAGAAATAGTAAAAAAAGATTAAACCAATTACAATATACTGAGTCAAAAGAATCAAATGTCACAAAAAACAGAAAATACCACCCTTTCAGCAGATAAAGCGAGCGTAGAAGCCTTGTTTTCAACGGCTAGTTTAACTGCTTATGATGTAAAAATAAAAAACGTTGCACCCGATTATTTTACAAATTTTGAAGCAAAATTATTGGTTCAAATTGCAAAATCTCATAAAGTAAAACCCTTTTTTACGATACCAAAATGGAGCAAAATTGCAATTGCTGCTAGTATTATATCCTTAATACTTACCGGATATTTATTTATTCAAAATAGTCAACACAATACTGACCTCGCCAATCAAATTACCCTTCAAGATATTTCTACTGCCGAAATGGATGCCTATTTAAATGAAAATGAATCCTTGGTTGAAATTGATTGGCAACATGAAATTAATAAGGAAGGAAAAAACTTAGAAACATTAAAGACTCCTATCAGCAAAGACAGCAACAATACTCAATAATAAAATAATAATTATGAAAAAAACAAGCTTAGCGATTGCCGCTATTTTATTGGCAAGTGCAACATTTGCACAACAACAACCTCCACCGCCAAGACCACCTATGGATCAAGGACCCAGAGGAGGAGGCTTTCAAGGAAAAGGCAAAAGAGGCCCTAATAAAGAAAAAATAGAAATGTTTAAGGTTGAATTTATTACTAAAAACCTTGCATTAACGAGTGAAGAAGCTCCCATTTTTTGGCCTGTGTATGAAGCGCATCAAAAAGCAATGAAAGAAATCGTTGAAAACAAAGCTCAAGATGAAATTCAAGTGCAAGAAGCCATGCTAGCTGCAAGAAAAAAATTCAAGTCTGAATTAATGCCTATTTTAAAATCAGAAGAAAGAGTCAACCAAGCCTTAAAAATTGATCGTGAGTTCTTACATAAAATTAGGAGCGAAATGATGCGCAGAAAAGGTTTTCAAGCTTAAATATAAATTTATGGTTTTTGTACGCCTCCCTCAATAAGGAGGCGTTTTTTATACCTAAACTTTTGTATCTTACTTCTTAAATATTCAAAAATGAAACAAATTTTATTGGGGCTATTTTTAGTCTTGAGTATACCCTCTTTTTCGCAAAAAACGACTTTACTTAAGTGTGGAAAATTACTTGATACAAAAACAGGGACTGTTTTACAACAACAATTTGTTTTGATTAAAAAAAACATCATCATTTCTATTTCAAATACACCTAGCCATGCCGATACAATGATTGACCTTAGCAATTATTTTGTACTGCCTGGGCTCATAGACGCACATACCCATATTTTATTACAGGGTGATATTACCTCGGCAGATTATGATGAGCAATTGTTAAAAGAATCCATACCTTATCGTACGTTAAGAGCTAGTAAAAGTGCAGCCCGTGCCCTTTTGAATGGTTTTACCACCATTAGAGATTTGGGTACAGAAGGTGCAGGATTTGCTGATGTTGATGTTAAAAAAGCAATTAACAATGGTATCATCACTGGCCCAAGAATGCAGGTTTCAACGCTTGCCATGAATACAACAGGTCATTATCCAATTAAAACAGCTGATTATGCTTGGGAATTAAAATTACCAAAAGGAGTGATTGAAATTACAGGCGCTGATGAAGCACGTAGGGCAGTTCGAATGCAAATTGAACAAGGCGCCGATTGGATTAAAATTTATGCAGATAGAGGTTATTACCGTTTAGCCGATGGTTCTTTTAGGTCAATACCAAATTTCACAACGGAAGAACTTACAGCCATAGGAGATGAAACCATAAAAAGTAGAAAAAAATTAGCGGCTCATGCTATGACAAGGGATGGTATTTTAGCAGCGATTGACGCTGGTGCCCTATCGATTGAACATGGGTCAGGGATGGATGAAGAATGCATGAAAAAAATGGTGGATAAAGGGATTTATTGGTGTCCAACTTTGTTTGTAAACGAATTTGTTGCCGAAGGAAGGGCAAAACTTGGTAGTCCTATTAACTTATATTTTCAACAATCTATAGAGGCTACTTTTAAAAAAGCGATAAAAATGGGTGTAAAACTTACTTATGGTACCGATATTGGAGGCTATGATTGGAATCTACCCCAAGCAAAGGATTTTACCTATTTTGTAAAATGGGGATTGACCCCCATTCAGGCCATCCAAACTGCTACCATTACGCCTGCTACTTTATTGGGTATGGAAGGAAAAATTGGATCGATTACTGAAGGTGCTTATGCAGACATTATCGCCCTCACCATTGATCCAACCAAGGATATTAATGCATTACAAAATGTGAATTGGGTAATGAAAGATGGAATAATTTACAAACACTAAAAAATATGGGCTTGAAAAATAAATTAATCACTTTTACAATCATACTAACAGTATGTATACTTCATAAGCCAATAACTTTAAAGGCCGCTCCAAGGGAACACTATTTAATTCAAATTTACCATTGCAGTTCCCAACAACAAATTGATTGTATTGACCAATACTTGAAAGTAACCTACTTGCCCTACTTACATTCCATTGGAATTCCTAAAGTGGGTGTATTCACACCCATTGTTAATGATACCTCAAAGGATAAAAGGTTATTTGTATGGATTCCATTACGTAGTTTGGAAACATTCGAAATGCTTGACCAAAACATTGAAAAAATTGATCCTATGGGATTTGAAAAAATAATTCATTTAGCGCTTGCAGATAGTAGTGCTCCATATACAAGAATTGAAACTATTTTCTCAAAAGCATTTAAAGAACAACCACAATTTGTGAAAACAACAAGTTTAGCAAAAAAAGAAAACGATGAGCGTATTTTTGAATTTAGGAGCTATGAAAGTATGACAGAAAATATGCATTTGAGGAAAATACATATGTTTAACGAGGGAAAAGAAATTGAATTGTTCGATAGACTGCAATTTAATGCTCTATTTTATGCAAAAGTTTTAGCCGGTGCAAATATGCCTAACCTAATTTATATGACTAGTTTTAAAAACATGTCAGATAGAGAAGCTCATTGGAAAGCATTTAGTGCAGACCCTTATTGGAAAAAAATATCTACAGACCCAATCTATTTAAAGACAGTTTCTAAAGCAGATATTATTTTAATGAAAGCAAAGGCTTATGCAGATTTTTAATTTGCAATACTTACACCCATAATCTTCAATAATTCAATTTGTGCATTACACAATTGGTATTGAAACTGTAATTGATTTAACAAAGCTTTTTGATAATCGGTATTGGCATTTGTAATTTCTAATGGTGTCCCTGTTCCATTTAATAATTTACTTGTACTCAATTTTTGTGCCAATGCTGCTTGTTCAATTTGTGTATTTGCATTTTTAATTCTACTTTGGCTACTCATTATATCTATCAATGCTGCTTGAATATCCTTCTCAGTTTCATGCAACACTATTACTGCATTTGTTTCACTTAATGCGCGTCCTTGTTCTTGAATTTTAACCAATTGTTTGTTTTTCCCTCCATTAAATAAGGGAATTGAAATACCAATACCTGCATTGTAATTAAACTTAGGGTCATTGATAGTAGGTAAATATCCATTTTTAGAACCTATAGAAGCTTTGGCACCAATAAATGGCTTATCGTATAGTTTCGCAATGGTTAGGTCTGATTTTGAAATACTTATTTTGTCTTTGGCTATTGCCAAAGCTGGGTTGTGTTCAATTGCGGATTGCAAAGCTTCATCATAAGTATAATTTTTTACATTCATTATCAATTCGCCAGCAGTAACATTATCAACACCCGTAGCATAATGTAAAAGATTCAATAGTTTTTTTAGATTGGTTTCAATGTCAATTTTTCTATTGATTTCATTGTCTATTTTAGATTGAATTGTCAATACATCTAATTGAATGGCTGTTCCATTTTTTAATTGAGCATCTATTACTTTTTTATTTTCAAAAAGTAAAGACAGGATTTGATCTTGAATTTGAATTGCTTTTTGGGTAAATACAATCTGGAAATACAACTGACTAATTTGAGCAAACAAACTAGTTTCTAATTGTGCTGCCACATGATGCGCCGACTGCAACTCTAATTTTGATTTTTCTATATTTGCTTTTAATCTTCCAAAGTCAATTAACGCATACGTTCCATTAACAGCAGCAGAAAAATTATGAACAGGTGCAAATTGAAAAGTGTTTGCACCAAATGGAACTTCAATTTTAGGACGTACATAAGCATAACTTGCATCCATTGTTACATCAGGATACTTATTTAATTCCGTTAATTTTAACTTTTGTTCGGCCAATTGAACGGATTGTTCCACCTCTTTCACTTTTGGGAAATAGGTAACTGACTTCTGTAACAATCCCTTAAGCTCTGCATTTATCATTGTTTGAGCCGACAACAAATTGATCGTAGTGATGAATAAAAAGAGGGCGATACATAATTTTTTCATTTTCATATATTTTAATGCGCTTCTGAAGCAGCTTCTAATGCAGCTTTATCTAATTTTTTTCTTGTTCTTAAAAAGAATACCAATGGAATGACCACTAAAAAGAAAATTCCCACTAGTCGGAAAGTATCTAAATAAGATAAATAATAAGCCTGTTTATCAACAGCTAAATCAATTAATTTATAAGCACCTTGCGTAGCCCCATGAAAATTTCCAGTTCTACTTGCAATTCCTTGTGAAACAGCACCTACTCTTTCTTTCCATTGAGCCCCATCAGCAGGCAAGTTCGAAATTAAATTGGTTCTATGTTTAAAATATTGTTGTGCCACATAATTATTGGCAATGGCAATACCAAAAGCACCACCCAGTTGTCGAATCATGTTGTTTAATGAAATTCCTGAAGCGTAGTCTTTTGGCTCTAAACCAACAACAGCTTGGTTAATTAAGGGTAATTGACTCATGGAGATACCAAATGCTCGAATTAACAATGGCCAGAAAAAATCCCATTTTCCAGCATCTGGCGGCATGGCAGCACTATAAAATGCATAGATAGAAAATAAAGTAAACCCAACAATTACAAAAGGAATGGGGGTTACTCCTTTACTCATTAGCTTTCCTATAATGGGCATCATAATCACGCCAGCCAAAGTTGGGGGCAACAAAGATATACCTGTTTCAAAAGCAGTATAGCCCATAATTCTTTGCGCTAGTACAGGATAAACAAATACAGAAGTATATAAACCAAACCCTGCCACAAAAGTAAATATGGTCGTAAAAGCCAAATTTCGATTTCCTAAAACCCTTAAATTAACGGCAGGTTGTTTGATATTTAACTCGTACCATATAAAGATACCTAATCCTAAAAGGGCAATAAGAGAACAATATCGAATCGTCTCACTTGAAAACCATTCTTCGGCTTCACCTCTTTCTAAAACATATTGCAAACATCCTATGCCAACCGCCAATAACATGATACCAGTATAATCAATTTTAATTTCTTTTTTAGTTTTTCCCTCATTTGGTTTTTTGTCAATAAAAGTATATGCTAAAAAAGTTGCCATTATACCAATGGGAATATTTATCATAAAAATCAAAGGCCAACTATTGTGCTCAATGATATACCCACCTAATGTAGGACCTAACGTAGGACCAAGTACGATACCCATTCCAAATAAACCTGCGGCCATTGGTCTATCCTTGGGTTCAAAAGCATCAAATAAAATGGCTTGTGAAGTTGATAATAAGGCACCACCACCTACTCCTTGCACAAAACGCCATATAATTAATTCCACCAAGCTATCTGATTGACCACACAAATAGGAGGCAACCGTGAAAATGATCATGGAAACGATATAATAATTTTTTCGCCCAAAATACTCAGCAAGAAATCCAGTCAATGGTATTATAATAACGTTTGCTATCGCATAGGAAGTAATTACCCAGCTAATGTCTTCAATACTAACGCCTAAACTACCGGAAATATCATTGAGTGCCACATTTACAATAGAGGTGTCTATCAACTCCATGATGGCAGCCGAAACAGTGGTAATTACAATAATTGCTTTTGCTAATCCTTTGAGCGATGGCATTGTCTATTTGTCAACGGTGATAAATACACTCATACCTGCTCTTAATTTATTTTTAAAAGCAGCTTGATTGTCTATTGAAATTTTTACTGGGATTCTTTGTGTTACTTTAATAAAGTTACCGCTAGAATTGTCTGGAGGCAATAAGGAGAATTTAGCCCCTGTTGCATCACTCAAACTTAGGATGGTTCCTTGAATGTTTAAATCAGGAAAAGCGTCTACTCTTACACTCACTTTTTTACCTTCAAATAAAGAAGGTAATTGACTTTCCTTGAAATTTGCTACAATCCAATAACTACTGTCATTTACAATAGAAAACATGGGCGTTCCTGCTTGCACAAACTGGCCAATATTGATGTTTTTCTTGCCAATTTTTCCAGTACTTGGCGTCGTGATTTTTGTATAGGAAAGCTTTAATTCAGATTCTTTAATTTTAGCTTGCTTCATTTGAATCATTGCATTCGCTTTATTCACCGCTTCCCTTAACACGGCAATTTTATTATTGGCAATGGCTAATTCCGTTTGCGCGTTGGAAGCTTCTTGATTCGCAGCAGCAAGTTGATATTCCGTTTCATCTAATTGCTTTTTAGTAATCGCCTGCTCTTTATATAAATTTTGGTCTCTAGTGACGTCATTTAATGCTTTCTTTTGACGAATCGATCTAAGTTCAATAATTCCTTTGTTATTTTTTAAAGACAATAAAGCATTTGTTAATTGTGCATTGGCGTTTGCAACTTCAGCGGTAGATTGTAATAAATCGGCTTTTTGTTCTTCCAGTGTTGCTTGTAATTCAGCATCATCTAATTCAACAACCAATTGATTTTGTTGTACAGAATCATAATCTTTTATAGTGATGTTTTTAACATAACCTGAGGTTCTCGCTAACACGGGTACAATGGACGTTTCAATTTGTGCATTGTCAGTTGTTTCATGTGTCAAGGAGAAACTAATTTTTTTGATGCCAAAATATAAGGCAACTACTAACAATATTCCAATGACAATTTTGCGAATTTTACCTTGTCTTTCCTTTTTTTGCTGCTCCATCTTTATCGTTTGTATTTATATATATTATAATTAAAGTGCAAATTTAAAGAATTATTATAGAAGGCAAGGTGAAATCATAGTAAATTGATATAAAGTTCATTTTAAGTTTAAAAGGGTTAATTTAGGTTTTAATAGGAAAAATCAGCGTAAATTCATTCAAATGGTTGTCAATAGCCTCATAGTAAATGGTTGCTTTTTGAATTTGTATAATCCTTTGGACAATCCTAAGTCCTAAACCAAACCCTGCAATACCTATTGCGTTCTGTCCGCGCATAAATGGTTGAAATAATCTTTTTTGATCTTCTGGAGAAATCGTTTTACCACTATTAATTACCTGACAATGAATCGAAGTTTCCTTTTGGATAATTTTAATATGTACTTCTTTATTATCACTGTATATGTATGCATTTTTAATAAGGTTAAGAAATACAATTTCTAACAATGCTCTTGTACCGCTTATTTCAACAATATCATCTTGTTCATTTTCAATTTCGATATCAAAAAAAATTTTACAATCAATATAAATAGAATTTATTTTTTCGATACAATCATAGATGATCTCATCGAGCCTGTTTAATTCTACTTGACTTATTACAGTTTTATCATTTTTTGATAGTATTAATAAAGAGTGAATTAATTGTGAAATTTGGCTTGCATCACTGACCAATTTTTGTAAAAATATTTTTACATCACTACTAATTGTAGGATCGTTTATTTTGTTTTCCAATTGAACAATAATTCGAGCCACAGGTGTTCTTAATTCATGTGAAGCATTGGCAGTAAATTCGGATTGAAGTTGTAAAGAATCATCAATTCGTTTTAACATTAAATTAAATTCTTGTGCCAAAATGAGTATTTCAGTATTTTTTGATTTTACATCAATGTATGCTCCTAAATTTTTTTCATTAATGGATTTTATTTTCGAAAGAAAATGGTCCAAAGGTTTTAATACTCTTTTGACGGTTGTCCTAGTTAGAAACCAAGCCAATAATGTAAATATTATAAATGAAATCAACAAAACATAAATTAAATAATTTAATTTTCTAAAACCTGCAATATCTTTTGCTGAAACAATGATAAAATACTCTTCGTTCTTATATTTATAAAGGATGCCAAATGTTTCAATATTTCCTTGTCTTTTATAAAATGTATTTTTTTTATTTAACTTATTTAATTCCGCTATTTCCCATTTCAATGCCGTGTCATATAAACTAGCATATATTAAAGTAAAATCTTTATTAAATACAAGCGTTTTTTCATCAATTAAATTATCTACTTTTTGTTTTTCAATATTTTTGATGATATCTTGATCCGCTTGCTTAATCTCTATTAGCAGTTCAATGGTAGAAATTGCTTTTTGTCTTAGTCTTTCTTGAAATTCTTCTGTCCTAAATTCTGAAAACAAAAAAATAACTAGGGACGCCATTACGATGTATAAAACCAAAAATAAATTGGTTACAAAAATGGAAATTCTTGATTTTAACGTCATCTATCCGCTTTTAAAAAATAACCATACCCCACTTTTGTATGGATTAATTTAACATCACTGTTTTTATCGATTTTTTTTCTCAGGGAGTTAATATATACTTCAATTGTATTCTGATTGGTAATAACTTGATAATCCCATAATTTTTCACTTATCGTATTTTTTGAGACGATTCTTCCATTTCCTAAAGCTAAAATGAATAATAATTTAAACTCTTTAGGGGTTAAAATAATTTCTACACCGGCTCTAAAAACTTTCATTTCCATTGTAGAGATGATTAAGTCACCAATAACCAAATCTGCTTCAAATTGTTCTGGTTGTTTTCGCTTTAATAAAGCATTAACCCTGGCAAATAATTCTTCAAAATGAAATGGTTTTATGAGGTAGTCATCTGCACCGTTATTAAATGCAGAAAGTTTATCTTTAATTTCACCAAAAGCAGTAAGCATTAAAATAGGTATATTTTTGTTGATGTTCCTTAAAGTACTACATACTTCTATTCCATTTTTACCAGGCACATTAATATCCAAAATGACAATATCAAAGACATTATTCTTAAACACACTTTCAATAACATCTCCATTGGCTATACAATGACAAGTATGGTTTTTTGAAACAAAATATTTCTCAATCTCTATAGACAAAGTAGCATCGTCTTCTAATAATAGTATTTTCATAATCATTAACTTGTTACGAAGTTACAAATTATGAGATGCTATTTATATTGTCGTGTTTATTTTAACAAATTTCTACTGAAGAAAGAAAAAATAGATTAAACTTAAAAAAGCCTTAATAATCATAAGCCCATCTATTAAAATGATATTCATGTAAATACTTTTCATTTTCATAACGATTTTAGAAACAATAAAAACTAAAAAAGTTATCAGCAGCTGAATGACTAAAAATATAATTGCATGTTGAAAAAAAATATAGTCTACAAAATGCAAAGTGCCATACAATATTAAAATTGGTAATAAAACCCTCGTATTAAATTTTTCCTTTCCTACTTTTAAAAAAATTGTACTTATCTTTTCGTGCTGATCTCGGTTGACATCTTTTATATCGAATAAAATAGCTAGTATAAATATAAATATAAACAATTGAATCGTATAAAGCCAACAGCTAATCCCAAATTCAACTGTTTTAAAATTAGGCGCAAACCAAAGTGGAAATATACAAGTCGTAAAAGTCCACACCCATGCGATACTGATCGTTTTAAGGACTCCATTGTTTCTACTACTAAATGTATATTTTGGAAAAAAGTGTGGTAAATAATAAAATACACAAACCAGCAAACTAATACAAAGCGCAATGGGGGCAAAAAAGGAATTATTTTCGTACACTCTTCCTAAATTGATTCCTGTAAAAAAATAGTAAAGCAAAGCCCCAAAATAAACGGTTTGCCTAAACAATAAATACTTTTTATTTTTTAAATACCAACTAGTCCTTTCATTATAAATGCCTCCCACATTTTCTAATAAATAGGCATTTGTATAAAATAAGACAGTCGATAAATGAATGCAAGCCAGAATGGGAAAGGGGGGAATCGCATGTAAAATCAACACCGATGATTCAATTGCGATAAGTAACGCACATATACCATAAAATTGATTGCTCCACAATAGGACCCCTATCCAATGTTGCTTACCTAATATTTTGTACAATAGAATTTTACAATTAAAGTGAATTATAAAATTTTAAGATGCTTATTAAATCAGCATCTTTCTTTACATTCAATCCTTTTTCAGTAATATAAGCATCTATTTGAGGCGATTTATCCTGTATGTATGGGAATAATTCATTTTTATTAAGCCTCACTAAATAGGTGCCAGTTGGTGTAACAATATAATACCGTGTTGTGGTAGCAAAAGTTTTAACCATACCTGCATTAATTTCACTCATCTCAGTAAGTGACTTGACTGCTGATTTTAACAATTTTATATTACCATCAACTAACACTTCTACAAATTGATCCATATTTAAACCATTTCCTTTAAATCCTTTTTCAAAATACATCGCAGTTTTAGGATCATCAAGTTTTGTAAATAAAGTGAATTTTTTTACATTCTCTTGTAGTTCAAAACTTTCATCATTTTTATTGAAATATAATTTGTTGTCAAATAAATCATATTTAATTTCTAAACCCTCATAAAACCCTTTGTCTATATAAATGATTGCTTTCATCCATTTATCAAACAAAAATGGAACACCTCTTACATCAGTATACTTTTCGGTATTATAGGTTCGATTGGCAACTGGATCATACAATTGTAAATTTTGAGATTGGGCACTCGTAAAACAAAGAAGGAATAGAACAACATAAATTAGCTGCTTCATAAAATTGAATTTGAAGAAAATTTACACTAATGTATATAATTTTGATTAATAATTTTTACAAAAAATAAAAAGGGCTTCGATTGATCGAAGCCCTTTTTATTAAATATAGACTAATAATTAATAACCAGGATTTTGTACCATATTTGGATTCGCATCCATTTCTACTTGTGGAATTGGTAGAATTCTTCTAAAATTACCATATTCAATAGCTCTAGCAGTTGAAGGATAATTAGTACTACGAGCTACACCACGCTTTAAACGTTGTAAATCGTTGTAACGCTCTCCTTCAAAAGCCAATTCTTTTCTTCTTTCTGTAATAACAGCTTCGAATAAAGCACTACCAGTAGCAGCAATTGGAGAAGCACCTCTTGCAGCAGTAACTGTATTTAAATAGGTAAGTGCAGCGGCTTCATTGGAAGGTAAAGCAGCTTCGGAAGCTATTAAATACATTTCACTCATGCGTACTACTTTTGTGTCATTTACATCTCCAGAAATTACTGGATATTTTGCTACAAAAACTGAAGGAACACCACCTCTTGTTCCTGTTGGATACATTGCACGGCGTACATCGGCTGTTTCAAATTTAGCATATAGGTCATCACTACATAATAAATCACCATAGTTACCAGATTGGCTATATAAGTAAGACAATGCATCGAAACTTAAGTTCGCAGTTGCATCTGAAGACACTTCAAATAAAGTTTCCACTTTATCTGTTCTCACTGTACCACTTGCCCAAAAAGCAGCATGGTTTGCAGCAGTAACCACTGTAAATCCACTATTGGTAATAACATCTAAAGCAGCCTTGCTTGCATTTGCATTGTCACCTTGGTTAAGGTAAACTTTTGCTTGTAAAGCTTTAGCAGCATATTTGCTAAATTGAGAAGAGTTGGTAAAGCTTGTCATTAAAGAATAGGCTTTATCCAAATCACTTAAGATTAAAGCATATACTTCTGCATTTTTAGCGCGTGCTGGTTTGTAATCGGCATTGTATACTGTTACGATAGGCACACACAGTGCATTCGGGTTTTCTGTATAAGGAACAGCAAAAAACTTAGCTAATTCAAAATAACATAATGCACGAATTGCATAAGCTTCTCCCTTGTATTGATTCACGTTGGTATTAGCCGTAACAGGTGAATTAATAATTTGGTTGGCTCTTAAAATACATGTATAGGCTGTAGCCCATAAACCAGAAGCATTACCATCTGTAACATTGTAGGTATAAGAGTTATACAAAGTATAACGGTTTGTATTTACCAAAGATTGGTAAGTATTATCAGCCATCATGTCACCGATAACAGGAATGGTTCTTCCTAAAAAATCTACACCACGTAAACCAGCATAAGCTCCACGAAGCGCCACTTGTAAGTCAGCTTCTTTTGCCAATGCCTGTTCAGGTGTTAATGAAGTGGTCGGAACTAACTCAAGGTAGCTCTTTTCACAAGATGAAAAAGTTGCCCATAATGCAATTACGAGTAACAATTTATATTTTGAAATGTGTTTCATAGTCATATATTTTATATCAATCTTAATTAAAATGCTAAATTAACTCCAAATGTTACAGTCTTAGGTATGAAAACATTTAAGTTAGTGGTGCTTGTGGTTCCTTGTTCAGGGTCAAAAGGAAGGTACGGATCTTTAACCCAAGTGAACAAATTGCTACCTCTTACATAAATATTTGCATTGCTTAAATGGTATTTAGAGATAATTGCTTTAGGTACATTGTATCCCAATTGAACATCACGTAATCTTATATAATCTCCTTGATTGTACCAGAAGGTAGAACCACTTTGGAAACTCTTGTTACCATTGGCTACATATTTAGGCATCATTGTTACGTCACCTGGTTGTTTCCAAGCTTCTAAAACACGAGCAACTTTCCCATAAGTAGGACCAAATCCAGCACCTGCATAATAAGATCCATATGTATCATAAACATAGTTACCGTAGTTATAATACAACTGAGCACTTAATGTAAATTGTTTGTAGGTGAAGCTATTTGTTAAAGATCCAAATGCTTTTGGCAATGCACTACCCACTAAACCTCTTGTAGCACTTGAATAGACGTTGGTTACATTTTGCTTAGTATCATCGGTGTACCACTGAGGATCTCCATTAGCAGGGTTCACACCAGCATAAGATCTTAAGTAAAATGTTTTATAGGAAGCACCTTGTCTGATGATGAAGTTACCATCTGCGATGTCAGCCCCACCAGGTAAGGAAGTGATTTTGTTTTGGTTATTGGCAAAATTAAAATCTACATCCCATTTAAAATCTTTTGTTAATACAGGTACCACATTAATGGTTAATTCTAACCCTTTGTTTTCCATTGCACCAATATTACGTGTTGCAGAGGCAAAACCAGTTGTACGTGATAAAGGAACTGCTAACAATAAATCTTCAGATTTTCTGTTGTAATATTCAGCAGTTACATTGATCCTATTCTTTAAAATACTAAAATCAACGCCAACGTTAAATGGCTTATTTAATTCCCAAGTTAAAGTGGCATCACCCACATTGCTTGGAGCACTACCTGGTAATTGGTTATAGTTGTATCCGTATCCGTACAATGCCAAGGCATCATAGTTTCCGATACCAGCGTTACCGTTCACACCATAAGAAGAACGTATTTTTAATTGTGTAAATACGTTCATATCTTGAATAAACTTTTCTTTGTCCAAGTTCCAAGTTCCACCCACAGACCAGAAATTACCGTATCTGTTTGAAGAACTAAAACGAGAAGAACCATCGCGACGGAAACTACCAGAAAGAACGAATCTATTTTGATAGTTCACTGAAGCAGATGCAAATTCAGAAGCAAACGTATAATCTGAAGTATACGCACTAGTTGTAATTGGAGTCGCACCTGATGAAGGATAGGTTAGCGCAAGCGTTGGAGGGAATTGTTGAGATTGTAAACCTGTAAAATATCCTTGTGATTTTTGACCCTCATACCCTAATTGGAGGTTAGTAGATAAATCTCCATTCTTGGTAATATTTTGTTGATAGTCTAAAGTAGTTGTAGAGATATAGTTGAAATAACGTGTATAATAAGCATACGCTCTACCATTTGTAGCAGCTCCATCTCCATGTAATGGGTTATTGTATTGATCTTCCTCTTCTGTATTGTAATCTAAACCATAGGCAGTTTTCAATCTTAAATTGTCAAGAATTCTATATTCTGCTGACATGTTACCCCTAAGACTCGCTTGTCTTAAGAAGCGCTTATCCAATTGTGCCAAAGCTATGGTATTGTGAAGACCCCCTAGGTTAAAGTTCCATGAACCATCGGGATTATACGCAGTACGGGAAGGCAACATAAAGTAAGAGGATAAAACAGGATTACCAAATGCACCACCTGCTAATGGAGCTCTTTGGTTTACATATCCACCATTAAAATTTGCATTCAATGTCAAACGATCAGAAGCTTTATGTGTTAATCGAATGTTTCCGTTGGTTCTAGCAAATTGAGAATTGATGGTTGTACCATCTGCTGTGAAACGACCTCCAGAAATAAAGAAGGTAGTTTTATCATTTCCACCTTCTGCACTTAAGTTATATTGTTGTTGCTGACCAACACGCGTAACATGACTTAACCAATCAAAATTGGTACCATTTCCAAAACCCAACGCATTTAGCTGAGTTGTGGTTTGTGCTTGTGTATATCCAGCATTTAAATATCCTTGTGCAGTGATGTCCATGTACTCGTTCACATCCAATGGACGGTAGTTTGGATTGGTATAAGCAGTTT
>Ga0114959_10000583_pt1 | contig 34602 bp, 14 predicted proteins | sample C_130625_EF_Meta_FD_87317 | JGI IMG/M metagenome (GOLD analysis project Ga0114959, IMG submission 87317) | Freshwater microbial communities from Lake Croche, Canada to study carbon cycling - C_130625_EF_MetaG | ecosystem: Environmental > Aquatic > Freshwater > Lake | place: Lake Croche, Canada... | reverse complement strand
TGACGTCATTTAGTTCCGCATTGGTCGGCTTATCATTGCTTTGTTTCGTGAATGGATTCACCTCTGGACTTCGCTTCTTCTGTAAGTATTCTTTCTGGAGGTTTGAGCTGAACGGATTCTTTCCGTTGGCCTCGATTTGTCGTTTCACCTCATTTAGTTCCGCATTAGTTGGCTTGTCATTTGTCTTTTGTGCCGTAAACGGATTTATATTTTTCACAGGGCTGCGCTTCTTCTGTAAGTATTCTTTCTGGAGGTTTGAGCTGAACGGATTCTTTCCGTTGGCCTCGATTTGCCGTTTCACCTCATTGAGTTCGGCATTGGTTGGCTTGTCATTTGTCTTTTGTATCTTGAAGGGATTTGTATTTTCGGCTGGATTTCCAACAGTACGTAATTTCCGTACATATTCTTGTTGGAGTCTGGAGTCAAAAGGATTTTTACCGTTGTTCTCTATCTGTTGTTTTACAATGGTCATTTCGGAATTCGTAGGGTTTATCACAACGTTCGCTTCGCGTTTGATCTGCTCGAAACGGGCTTTTATACGATTTTTATTCGCGTTGGGTATCGCTTTCTTAATCGCGGCTTCAACCTTTTTATTTAGTTTTGTCTTATTTTTACGGGTTTGGTTCGAATTACGCGCCGCTCTATACGCAAGTAATTCAGCCTCGGTCACGGGAGCATTGGTAGCGGAGAAGGGTGTTTTACTCTTTTTCTTTGTATTGGCCCACGGATTTACATTATTATTTTGTTTTGAATCTTGTTTTTGCCGATAATTACGAACCCATTCCCAGATTTCTGTTTTTAGGAAGGGATTGATACCGGCTTCTTTCGCCAACGTTTCTTCTTGTTCGGTCGGTTTCGCATTTATTTTACGACGATAGGTTTCGACCCACTTCTGAACGCCTTCACCTTCTTCCCCTGCTGCGATAGCCTTTTGAGATTCTTCCAACGTAGCAGGCGCCTGCATACGTTGCCGAAACTCGCGTAACCACTCGTTGATACGCGCGATTTCTAGATACTCTATAAGTTCTTGTTCTTGCGCAGTCGCGGGCGCAGCTGGCGCAGTCGCGGCAGCATTCAGAGTATCAAACGGATTTGTTGTTGGATGTAGTTGCCGAGTGCCTTCTGCTCTGTGAAGTCGAGGTCTTCCGATAGGATCAGGTCCGAACGGATTGCCTGTTCCGAACGGATTACGGGCGGCAGATGAGGCCGCGGTGGGTACTGGGGATGCTGCTACTGCGACTGCTGTTGCTGCTGTTGCTGCTGTTCTGACATTCGGTGCTCGTGGTCCGCCAGGAGCCAACATCCGTCGTGCTCCGACATTGCGCTTGAGTCGTGGAGCAGGACGTAGTATATTTGCGGCGATGTTATTTGGTAAATTCGTACGACGTCTGTTTGCTTCTTCTGCATTATACTCACGTCGCAATTCCTCCTCAAATTCCTCCGCCCGTCGCCGTTCCGCTTCGGCCGCGGCGACCAATGCCGGATCCGCAGGACCAAACCTCTCCTCGAGTTCTCGTTCTAAATCTGCGTTTTCATCCGCCATTTACTATGTTCGGATATTTTCGTCTAGTCCATAAACATCACGTTCGCGAGACCATTTTCAAAGCGCATCCAATTCGTACCGATATAAAATATACGAACCGTCCATTCAACATCGTCGATCGGTTTGACCCATAAATTTAGGCGCATATCGACGCGACTTGCGTTGAGCGAACCGCTCGGAGCAAATTCGGTCGGTTTATCCGCAAAGGTATAGGAATAAATATATTTTCCACTCGCACGGATTCCGCCGGGTAGATTGATATTGCTACGCCACCACGCCTCTCCTTCGTCCGCCCATACAGCTGTACCTACCAACAATTGCGCTCGTTGTAGCAGAGGTTGTTCTGGATTCCAAACAGGATCTGTCGCTGTCGTTAATGTCGCCGAAAAATTCGTATAATCGTTAAAGTGTTCTACCGCATCTTTACGACGTAGAAAAAATACAATCTGTCGTATCGGTCCGTTGGCTTCCGTCAATGGCAGTCCAATCTGAATAATTTTCTCCGTTGCCGAGGTCACGAGATACTTGAGCGGTTCATTGAAGACAGTTTCGACGACAGGACTCATCAATAATTCATGGGGCCTACGAATATACGCTTCGCGTAATTCACCGTCAATATGGCTAATTCCGCAGAGAATATCCGCCGTTTCAAACGTAGGAATACTCAAAGGAGAAGTCACCGTCGTAAATTTACGAAACGGAAAACTGTAATCGCGCACTTGGAAACTTTGTCCATTCGGAGTTTCCGCGCAGCCTTTCGGATTTTTGAGTTTTCGTACAACTTCTGAAAAAGGTCGGAATGTAATATGAAAACGTACGCGATCCTTTCCGCACGAAAGAAGCGGAAATCCTGTATTCTGAAACTTAGAAAACCAGAACGGCAAATAGCAGTAGATAAATCCGTCTTCGCTGGGATTGATGTTATTGACCGTAAGTTGCGCATAGGAACCGTACGCAGCGTCGTCAAAAGGTACAGCCGAACTCACATCGTGACTCATCTTATTCCATACGGTTAACCAATCGCCACTAAACGACTCCACAATCACTCCATCCACTTCCATTTCGGCGAGCGCGATTGCCGCTGTTCCGAGACTGTTCGCCCATACCCAGAACGCATCGGAATCTATCGGAACCCAATCCGCCTTTTCCGGACCGATACGTCGTTGTGCGTCGGCGGGAAGCCAACTCAGAGGCTTCAAACGTAGCGCAATCCAGTTTAAAAAATCTCCTTGCCACGGCCACGGAACGGAAAACGTGACTCGTTGTCCCCACGACGGTCCTCCGGCAAACGGCCATACGACTGTTTCTTTGGTATAATTATGATACGGATTGGATTTCGGTTGAAATCGTGTAGTTTTTGCGTCCGACGGATAGACGTAATTATCGAAATCGGTGCGATCCACGAGAGTTACGATTTTTTTGAGTTCGCCAACCGGCGGAGGTTTGGCGGTCATTCTTACTTTTATGAAAGGGATTCCTTTATGAGGGATGATTTGACCCCCGGTTATTTAATGCCCGTTGGTCTAAAAACCGAAGCACCAGATATAGAATGGATCTCAATCGTGCGCGAGTCGCTGCTGCGTGTGACCAGGCCCTGGCTCGCTGCCGTGCGGTTTTACGATTTGATCCGCAGTTTGATGTTGCGGTATGTATCAATCAAGAAAAAAACGACATTAAGCAACAGTTCGCTAATGTACCGGATATCGAAGGCTTAGTTGAAAATCATAACTGGAATCTTCCAGCCCAGGGTGGTAAGCGGAAAAGTACGCGGAAAAGTACGCGGAAAAGTACGCGCCGCAAAAATACTCGTAAGAACCGACGCTCATCCCGAAAGTTCTAGTTGCCCCACTGCGTCACGCACTTTGTACAAATATACTGAAACTTAAGATTGGTCGGATCCGTCTTAATGTAAATGACATCGCGCTGTAGCGGATCGTGTTGTGATTCACAGGACGCGTTCGGACACGTAGGAGCCTGCGCACCCCGCATATGCGGAAGCGTCGGATCATTAAGCGTGTAGGAATTCACCTGAATACCGGAAGCCGCGCCACCCGCCGAACTACCGGAACGGAAATTTGTCTCCAAAATAAGGGCTTCCTCGATCGATTTCGGCTCCAACGGTTCGTTGTAGCCGCAATTCTTACATACATGGGTCACTGGACCTCCATCCGTGATATTCAGATACAAGAAATATCGGCAATGAGGGCAAAATCGCATTCTTTATTAATGTCGAGAATTGTATTTAGGCCGTCAATTTTTAGACCTAAATATTGATATAATTGCTTTCCACCGATGCGCTAGTTCGACCGTCACTGGCGACCGAGGTAACGACGAAATAATAGGATGAACCTAGGTATAAACTTGGTACGGTATAACTAAAATATGTATAAGGAAATCGTTGTACGCTCACGATAGTTGTCGTCACTTTAGTTATTTGGTTGTACAATAAAAACTGTACATTGTACGTTAAACCATTCCCACCTAGCCAACTACAGTTAAAATATATTTGATTGTTTCTAGCAATCACCTCAGTCGGTGGTAAAATAGTATTGATTGACACCGTATTTGTCTGTACTGGGGTACTATTGCCATAATTATTACCCGCTACAATTGTATAATAATAGTCGCCTGGAATTCCGAGTGGCAGTAAGGTATAACTCACTTGCGTTCCATCAATCTTTAAATCAAACATACCTGGACGAATGGTCTGTATTAAACTTCCATTGTTGTAGAGATTTAATGTATATGATGTCACAATACGAATATCGGGCTGCGTCCAAGTCAAGTACTGGTTATTGCGGTCATTGATGGAAAATACAACCGACTGTGCTGACTGCGGAATAAATAAGGGTGCCTCTAAAGAAACGGTGTTCGTCATAGCCGGTGCGCTTTGCGTATTTCCGTTGTTTGCTACAATACTATATGAGTATGAACCAGGACCGTTTGTCACCGAGAAACCGGAAAACGTAATCGATGATCCGTTGATAGTAATATCAGAATGCGTTAGACCGAAGAAAGCATTGGATAATGTATTGTAGTACAATGTTACTAGAAAGTTATTGATTTGCGCAACGTCGGATTGCGTCCATGTGAGCATAGGAGTCAAACTTTGGAACGTGACCTGCGGATTTCGCGGCGTTTGCGCAAGTACAATCGGAGTATAGGTCAAAGTCGCGGGAGCACTCGTCGCAACCGCGTTGCGTGCGAACAGCTGGAAGGTAGTCTGGACTCCGTTGAGTAAATTCGGTACGTTAAACGGCGACGTAACTCCATTGTAAGTCGCTTGATTCACAACTAGATTGTACGAAATCGGAGGGCTTCCAGACGAATTATCCCATGTGAGTACAACATCGTAATTTGGCGACGCGTTCGTCACTCGTAAATTCGTAGGCGCTGACGGAGGATATCCGTTGACTACGGGTCCGATATTCAAAGTACCGCTAGTACCGAATCGATTGCGCGCGACAACGGTAAATCGGTAGGTTTGCCCTCCGACCAATCCGGGAAATTGAAACGAAGTATTGGTGGTGGAGAACGACATCGAAGTTCCTAAAATTCCAACATCGTAAATTACGGGCTCTATATCGTTTGCTACGGGAGGACCCCAGTAAATAGTTACAGCTTCCACGGAGAACGCCGGACTGACGTATTGCGGAGTTGAGGGTGGTTTTCCAGGTACCGCGGTACCCAAACTGAGTCCAACACTTTCGCCGTAGCTATTTGTCGCGGTGACCGTGAAACTATAGGTAGCACCGTAGATGAGTCCGCTCAATGTATAAGAGAGTACGTTTCCTACCCGAATCGGCGGCAGCGCCGTAGAATTGGTCTGATTTCTCGGATAGAGAGTGTAATATAAGACCGCCGAACCGTTGAGGTCAAGTGGTGCGAGCCAGTTCAGACGAAGTGATCCGCTATTGTAGTCTGGGACAATCGGAGTGGAGGCAACCGGCGCGGAGGTCGCGATACCGGATGTGAATGGACCGATCGTGAGTGCCGTACTCGATCCGGTTCGATTGACCGCATACACTTTGACCGAATACAATTGTCCAAATACAAATACGCTCGGAGGAATAGTGTAGCCCGTTGTCTGAACGTTGGTAATCGTAGGACCGGGTGCGATATCGAGAGTATAGGATAGAATGGGCAGACCGCCGTTGAACAACGGAGCGAGCCACGAGATAGCAACACCTCCGTTCGATTGGATTACAGAAGGCGTACTACTGGCTTGGGGGGCTGACGGCGTATAGTACAATGTTATAGACGAAGATTTACCAGGCAAACCCGCTCCCTGCGTATTGTAAGCCGTAATAGTAAATTGATACGACACTCCGCTGGTCAGACCGGTTATTGTCGTATTTGTAATGCTGCTGCTTATCGTTTGGGTTGCCGGATTGCTCACAATAGTATAATAGGTTATGGGACTCTGACCCGTGAATTGCGGCGCCGACCACGATAGATAGACACTCGGAGACGCGAATGTACCTTGTTGCTGTACCACAATCGCAGTAGGCATAGCCGGCGTATTACCTAAGATACTAAATACGAATGTCTGCGAACCGTAGTAGTAATCGTTCGCAACCGAAATTGTACCGTAGTACTCGCCGACCGCCGTAGGCTGCGCGACAATATTTCCAAACGTATCCTGATAGACTAAGTTGTACGGAACGTCGGCAATCGACAGGACAATTGTAGGAGATTGTGGAAAGCCGGTGAAAAAAACGGCTGTATTCGTAATTGAATAGGTGACCGGAACTTTTTCGGAGTACAAATACCATTTTGGAATATTTTGTTGGTGAGGATTGGTTTGAGTGAGGCTAACCGGAATTGTGATATATTGTGTATTCGCAATCAATCCGTTGCCGATAGAATTTGTCGCGTAAATAGATACAGCGTAGGCTACTTTCGACGTTAAATTTGGAATGACGAGTGAAGTTGTAGTACCGCTCGTTATAAATGGTAGTACGTTATGAATATTGGGACTCACATTGACAACAAACGAGGTAATCGTTAGTTGGGATGGCGGGCCGACAGAGGTTATCCACGGTTCCAGTAAATTCCACGAAAGCGTAATTTGTCCTGGCGATGCTATCGCGCTCGTAATAATAGGTGCGTCGGGTATCGTATAAGGTACGATGTATTGCGCTCCGTTGGGATAAGTCGCCGATGTCGGAGCCGAAACGCCTGCTGCATTCGCCGCCGTCACAGCAAATAAATATTGTACTCCAGGTGTTATGCCCGTCGTAAATCTATACGTATTCGTCGAACCTCCAACGACTATGCTGACGGGTAGGTCATCTTTATTATAGGGGTTCGCATTGATGATATACAAGGAGATAGGTGCGCCATTTGTGAAAGTAGGAGGCGACCATGTGACGGTGACGATACCCTGCGGATTGATATTCGCCGCGACATTCAATGGCGGAGACGGAGGACCCACAGGTATAACTGTATTTGTACGTACTATCGGACTACTTCCTCGTGCATTGTTCGCGACTACGGTAAAAAAGTAGGCGGTCGCGTTCGTCAGAGGTCCTACGGCGATGGACGTTCGGAGTCCATCGACCGTATTAGCTACGACCGTAGTAGCTACGATGTTGTCAGGATAGGAGGTAACGGTGTAGGATGTAATCGGCGATTCGCCAATATCGGCGGGCGGTATCCACCGCACGATCGCTTGTCCATTCGTAGCGGCCGCGGTGGCGCGTGGTATGGCAGACGGCCGAGAATTCAAAATCGTAAATTGGAAGGTACTTATGCCCGCGTACTGCGATGTATTGACTCGAGCGGTACCAGTATAGATGCCAATCTGCGACGGTGCGAGAACCAAGGTGTTTGTCGTATCAATATAGGATAGAGTAATCGGAGCGGAAGGTGTGGCGGTAATCACGGGGAAATTCGGCGGATTGGTGATTTGGTCATCGTAGATGATTGTACTTGTGATAGAGAATTTGACAGGAATTTGCGAAATAGTGTAGGTAATTGGTACGGAGGACGCACTTACCCCAAAGAGATTGACAGCCTGTACAGAAATTGTGTAAGCTACGTTTCCAACAAGATTCCTAATGATATACGAAGAAATAGTACCGTCGTCAATGGTGACGGTTTGGGTGTTGTATCTCACGATATAACTCGTTAGCGGAATGACGGTAGGTGGAGGCGGTGTCCAACGAACCGTGATGGCCGAACCGCCGGCTTCGGCCGTAGCAGATAGATTTGTCGGCGCCGCCGGCGTATAATTTATCGGAGTCGCGGTAGGTGTCGCCCTAGCAATAGGGGTAAAAGTCACCGTTCGTATCGTACTCGGCTCCAACACATACATAGTCATATTGGAATCGAACGTGAGCGAATTCGGTCGCATAAACGTTGCGTTTGCTCCGTCGCCGTTATCGTCACCCTGTACTCCGTATCCTGCGATAGTCGTCACCTCCAACGTCGTCGTATTAATCTTTCGGATAGTATTGTTACCAGTATCGGCGACGAATAAATATCCTTCTTGGTTGAATGCTAAGCCCGTAGGACTTGAGAAGCGCGCGCTCGACCCTGTCGCATCGACATATCCTGCCGCTCCAGCAGTTCCTGCGATCGTCGTCACATTATATTGAGTATCCATCTTACGAATTATATGATTGCCTGTATCTGCGATATATAACTGAGTATTAAAAGAGTTTATTGCTATACCTTGAGGAGCGTTGAATGTTGCGACTCTTGGCGTTCCGTCTGCCTGCCCAGAAGCACCACTGCCCGCTATAACACTTACAGTACCATCTGGCTTAATGATGTTTATATTATTGCCTATAGTATTTGTAGTAACGATATAACTATATAGATCGATAGCGATACTCGTCGGCGTTGATACAATTTGCTGAGAATACGTCGTTACATTGGCCTGCCGATCGACTTTTCGAATTGCGTTATTATTTGTATCGGCTACGTATAAATTTCCTAAAGAATCGGCTACGATACCAGAAGGTGCATTGAACCGCGCTGCTATCCCCTTACCATTGACGTTTCCAGGATTTCCTACACTTCCCGCGAATACTTGTCGAACTCCGCTACTTAGTTGGTAAATCGCGTGATTGTCGGCAATATATAACTCGCCGTTCGTTGCTACTATACTGGACGGTCCGAGAAACTCGCTCGTAGTCAAAGCCGTACTGACGACGGCTTGGTACGCTAAACCACCTTGGGGAGCGAGAGTGTTTTTCCCTGACACTGTAAATATGTAGGGAATACCATTAGTCAGACCGTTAATTCGCGTAAAAGTACTGGTAGTGGTGTATTTACTCGTCGGCGGAATTGTATTGATTTCGTATTCTGCGATAGGCACTTCACCGTACGGAGGTGTCCAGGCAAGTACCGCTCCTTTATCGACTGCGTATGCCGAAAGCGATTGCGGAGGACCGAGTGCTATCGCGAACTGCGCCGTTTTGTTTCCTTGGTAATTCATATCGTCGAGCGTACCGGTTACGGAATACGTTCCAATACTTGACGGGGTTACGATAGGATTACTGTTATAGGCGTACTTGAACGTCGCCTTCAATCCGGCCGGTTCCGTGACTGCGTGTATGCTCAGAGGCCTACCGTTGTATATCTGCTGTAGCCCAGTCAATGCGACCGGTATTGTACGTTTGGCGATCGTGAAATTCGCAGATGCTACATTGGAATATAGATCCGTATTGACCGTAGCGGTCATTGTATAGGTACCGGCGTTGGTAGGAGGAACCGTACTGTTATAGGAGGGGAATGAAGTGAATGTCAATGTACTCACCGGTAGATACCGCGGATCGGTAGTTATAGGTGGTATCGTCACCGGTTTCGTATTGTAGGTCGCGTCAATCGTCGGTAATGTGATCTTCGCAATACCTTTATAAATGATGAACGGTGTCGTATAGGTTCCAGCGTAACTTGAATCTTGAATCGTGCCGTATTGAGTGTAGATTCCGATGTCGGTTGGAGGAACATTTGTAAGGTTGCCATTCGGATACAAAAATGTTGTATTTACCGTAAGACGCCGTGGAGTCGTCTCGTAGGTCGCGGAGTGTTGAAGTGTATCGTAGGGATACGAGGTTTTCGTGAAATATATATACGCATTCGCTTGGGTAATATTGAGTATCGTCGATCCGAATCCCTCGTAATTCTGGTTCTGAATCGATCCTATAACGGTATAAGAACCGACATTGGACGGCGGATTGGACGAATTGTACGTCGCATTGCTATACAAATAGGTCACGTTCAAATTGGACGGCGAGGTTCGCAATACCGAGATGGGAAAATTACTACCCGTGTAAGTACGTTGTATTTGCGAACTTACGAAAGTCATAGACCCCGTCGCTTTCGTAATTTGGAAATTCGAGAGAGTGCTCGTACCGCCGTAATTTCCGAAATAATTATTGCTATCAATGACGCTCGCCACGACGCTATACGTACCGACGGTCGATGGTATTTTAATCAGCGCATTGCTATTGTAAAACGTCAAATATGTACTCAGATTGAACGGAATCGTAGAGAAGGTTGGAGCGAGACCCTTACCGGTATATATCTGCGACGTTGAAAAAAACGCGATTGGCGTACTCGCGGGATGAATTGTCAGTACGCTAGTGCTATTGCCGGCGTAGGTAGTATCTTGTACTAATGCGGTCACCGCGTATTTACCCGCATTGATAATCGGTCCAAGCGTACTAATAGGAGTACCTGATATATTTTTATAAGATACGAGCAAATTTTGGAGCAAACTTGTCGGACTGATGCTGACCGTTGGTACAATCGGCGATCCGGTATAGTTCTGGTTCAGATTGGTAAGTTGAACCGGTGTAGATAGCTTATTGATATACAGAATATTCGTATTGTATCCCGCGTAGTTAGAATTATCGATATATCCCGAAACGGTGTAGGTACCTACAGAACTCGGCGGTATCGGCGATCCGTTGTAGAACGTGCTGACGCCAAGATCCGGCGGATTGGTGATTGCGATAGTGGAACGATATCCGCCGTTATAGACTTGCTGTAAACTACTGAAGGTCATAAATGTCGATAATTTGAGAATATTCATGGTCGCGGAATTGGTTCCTAAGTAATTCGCATCGCTAATAGTCGTGACGAGTGTGTAGGTTCCTACATTGACGGGACCGACTGGCGATGTTGTAGTTCCAACAGTGTAATTTGTTGTCGTAGTGAGATTCGGCGGAGTGGTTAGAATTGTCGCATAAAGATTGCTCGTATTATAAACTTGCGTTAAAGTGCTGTACCGAATAGGCGCAGTCGCTTTCGTAATCTCTAAAGTGCCAGTGGCGCTTCCTGTGTAATTACTATCTTGGATTTGTCCGGTGACCTGATAGGTTCCGACCGCGAGCGGCGGACTTGGAGTATATGTATAAATCACTTTGAGATCCGGCGGATTCGTGATGGACGTATTTGTTAAGACTGTACTTGTGAAGACCTGCGTATTATTTGTAATTGTGAGAGGAATCGAGAGCAGACTGATAAACATGGATGTACTCGCCTGTCCTAGATAATTTTGTTGTGTCGTTGTATCCACTATTCCGCGCACCAAGTATCGGCCAACGTTGGTCGGTGGATACGCTGCATAGATTGGGTTGTCGTAGGGAGCATAGGTCAGATTCACAGGATGTCCGCCAGGAATCGTATATACGGTAGCGCTAATAGGATTCCCTGTAAATGTGACATTGATATTTTCGAAAATCAGTTGGCAGATAACGGGACTAATAATGAGATCGCTTGAATCGCTACCTTGGTAGTTTGTATCACGGATGACTGCGCTCACGGGATATTTACCGAGAGCGGTAGGAGCATTGGATGAACCTCTGTACGTTACATCGACGGCTTCAACCGGTATCTCCGTAGTGTAAGCGATTGCGATAGGATATCCGGTATAGTATTGGAATAATGTCCCAGCATTGATTGTGACTTTCGCATTGGCCTTATTGATTCTAAAAATATTGGATACAGAAGGAGTATAGATTAAATTTGAATTTTGTAGTATCGGATTCACTTCGTAACTACCAACAGTGGATGGCGGAATCACTGATGGGGTGTACGTTATATTTTGACCTGTATAGGTCCAGGATGTGTTACTATCCGGTGTAAAAGTAATATTGGTCGATTGCCATTTTGTATTATAGGTGACTTCAGTAGGATTCAATTCATATCGTATAGTTAATGGCCGAATTGTGAACGAATACGTTGCTGCGGTCGTGTACGAATAATTTGTATTTGTTGCGGTCATAGTGACTGTGTAAGTACCGATCTGGTCCGGCGATGATAGTATGTTATTATTTGCGGTATTGCGGAATGAATAAACAATTGTATCTGTCGGAAACATAGGAGTCGCAGTAATAGCGACATCGTTACTGGAACCACCCTGCGTATAGGCTGTTTTAAATGGAGTGATAGAACCGTAGGTTTGTGTTAATAATCCAGTGTTGGTTAGCGTGATGGTTGCGGGTGCCTTCTTGATTTCGAAAGGGCTGCCAATCACGATGTAATTATAACTATTTAAAGTTCCTGATACCGAAACTGGGTAATTCCCTACGTTTATCGGCGTTACATCTCCATAAGAATACGTTAAGTAATCGGTTTCGCCGTTAATGACTTTTGAGGTTGGACCAGTAATCGCGAGTTGTGCGCCGGTATATACTTGGCTATTATTTGTAATTGTGACATACGCTGTCCCACGGTTGATAGTAAATGTGAATGTATCGCTTCCTGAATAATTCAAAGAGTCTATCGCAATAGTCACTGTATAGGTACCAACAGATTTCATCTCACGTGAATAATTTACAGTCGCGGTAAAATTTGGGGTCGCGGTAAGATTTGGGGTCGTTGTATATTGTAGGCGATTGCCATTCGTCGCATCAGTAGAAAATGTGTAGGAAGAATTATTGTACGGTACAAAATATGTGGAAAGTGATATAGTTGGTACCTTCTTTAATATTATAAAATCAGATACCGTATATGTATTCACTCCTGCTGAATTATCGGTAGCCGTCATTGTGTATGTGCCGGCATTTGTCGGTGCGTTAGAATCGCCATTGTATTTGTAAGTTAAGGTGTATCCGTTATATGTTGTAGGCAGAGCAGAAATCGGACTTCCTGTATATGTGGTGTATGAATTCGTAATCGTTATATTAATTGCCGAACTTTGGTTTATGGTAATCTTAACGGCATCCGTTGTTTTTGAATAAAAATTGCCACTTACTACGCCATTCGGAATCGATACAACCTGTAATTTTAAATAATACGTTCCTGCGGTGGTTGGTTGAGTTGTATTATAGCTGCCGTTTGAAGTGGAAGACCATAGAAACGTCTTTCCAAAAGTACCAGTCCCTTGTCCATAATCGCGTATATTCGGTTGAGGGGGTGATATCGTGTAACTGATTTTACTATTTATTCTTCCTTGTGCTATATCTGAATCCAAGTTGAAACTTTGTGGCTGGAGAGCGATGCTTAAGGTGTTGTCTACAACATAGATAGTTATTTTTGGGCTAGTTGTAGAATATGTATTAGACGGGCCAGTAATTGTCAATTGAACATTATAATATCCTGGTTGAATCGGCGAACCAGCCAGTAATGTTTCTGAAGAAGTATTAATATTCCACGCCCACCATTGAGCCGTTATTGTATATCCAGTTAAAGTCAATGATGGACCTACATTATAATAAATCGCGGTGTAATCAGGTTGAGTTGTGTTAGTTGTTTCCCTAAATGTACCTACATTTGCTGTATAAACATACCCGTAGACTGGGGTGCTTCCTACAATACTTAATGTTGGATTGATCGTAAAATTTAATGTATTTGATTTTTGAGGAAAACTCGTACCAGTAATAACTAAATAAACGCTATAACTACCTGGATTTATAGGAGGATCGCCACGACTGGCCGTAAATGGCGAAGCGGTAAAAGAACCACTCGTGTAACTTGTTCCATTAATACCGTTAAAAATAAGATTATAAGTGGGAGTTTCACTATTATATCTTATGTAATTAGGAGTCGGTACTCCTTGTGCGACTCCATTATAGGTGTACGTTGTCGTGCCACTAATTGTACAAGTATTAAACGTAATATTCTGAACGAACATCGTATTGTTATTGGCTATGTACGTTTCATTATCGGGAGAACCGGGATAACTTCCAACATGAAGATATACATCATAACTACGATGATTAACACCTGTCCATAGAAATGGATATGACAATGGCATAGTAATAAGACTATAGGGAGTGAGTTCTATAAACGAATGGTTGAACAAGTCCTCAATATAAATTATCCAATATAACTGCCCAAATCTGCTGTTAAGATTACTCGCATAACTATTTAACGCATCCGAAAAAACAAAATTTGTCGTATTATTATTATCGTAATATAATGTACCTATGGAGGCAGTAATTACACTGGGTAAAGAGACAATATCAGTATAATAGGTATTATTAATTATATTAGTGGCGCGTAGAGACATTTTTAATATGTTATTTTTAGCTTTTGTCCAACGATAAGGAATTGTATCACTTACGGATTTAAACAAATCAATTCTTTTTACGATCCAAAAACTATCATATGCTATTTGAGGAACACCAAAAATGTTGTCGGTCGTCGCAACTTTAGTTGTATCATCATAAACTAAAGTTGTTTCATTATATAGAGCCGCGTAAACATTACCTACAATATTTGGCCAATTTTGCGATGTTAAATAAAAATATAATCCGTTAAATCCACCGAATGTTAATGAAGGCATTCTTTACTATGTATCGTCAAAAACTTGAAGGAAATTTATTATATACAAACATTCCGCAAGAAAATCCTTCGTCATTTGTCTTTCCAACACCGCAGTAAAAATCTTTTTGAATTTATTGTCCAAACCAACTCGGACGATTACCACGTTTCGGAGCCGGTGGCTTCGGTACAACGAAAGGCGAGACTCCCGTAACACCGTTACCAAAACTATTCACACCATACACCGAAAAGGAGTATGTCACAGTATCGTTCAAACCGTAAATTTCGTACTGACTCGTGACGCCGTCGCTGGTTTGATATATACGTGTCGCCGGGCTGGTCTGAATCACGAATGATGTTATCGGAAGACCTCCGTTACTGGGAATAGACCAAGATACCGTCGCCTTCTGATATCCACGAATCGCGCTCACCGTCGGTTTCTCAGGCGCAGTCAATGGTACAATAGACGCCGATGCGACCGAGGCATCTCCTATTCCCGCGGCATTGACCGCCTGAACAATAAATACGTACGGAAATCCGCCTCGTAATCCGGTCACAAATTCATAGGGACTTCGATCAATAGTCACCGAAGCCGTAGTTTGATTCGGTGTGTTTGGTTGAATAATATACGAGATTATCGGTAGGCCTCCTGAATTCACAGGCGGATTCCACGATATCTGAATCGTACTACGTGCCGTGACTGTTGGTACGATATTGAGAGGAGCCGTAGGCGGTCCAATCGGCGTCGCTTCTACAGTCGTCGGCGCACTCGAACCGTAAAAATTATTCGCGACTACTGAAAATGAATACTTGATTCCGTTCGTAAGATCCGATACAACTAGACTTGACGTAAAATTATTGAAGGTAGTAATCGGTGGAATATCCGCAGTAGTAACGGTGAAATTGGTTATCGCAACGATAGTCGGGGGTCTCCAAGAGAGTGCTACGCGGCGATTCTGCGGCTCCGCGGTCAGATGGGTCACCGGTCCAGGACGTGGATCAATTATCGATAAAGTAAATCCTGCGCTTCCAACATAACTTCCTGATGCGACGGAGGCGATTCCGTTGTAGGTACCGATGGAACTCGGAGCCGCAATCGGCGTATTACTCAGAGAATACGTGGTGAAGACCGGTAAATCGGCCGGTATCGTTCTTGTTTGTACGGTAATCGTACTACTCGTATAAAACTGGGTCGTTCCACCGAAGAGAAATCCGACCGTATCGGCCGTCGTACTAGTCGCTAGTGATATTCCCGCACTTTCCCCAAAAATATTCACCGCATAAATGTACAATGTATAGGATGTATTGGGAGTCAGATTGGGAATCGTCGTACTCGTAGCGTCGGGTCCTACATAGATATTATTGCCGTTGACATAGATTCGGTAGCCCGAGAGAGGAAAAATTGTTTGCGTCGCCGACGTCCATGTTAGAAATATGCTCAGAGGATTTCCGATCGCCGAAAGATTGTACGGCGGAGCGGGTAAATAGTTTGCCGATGGATTCGGTGTGACTCGCGCGATAGGATTGAAGGTGACGATCCGAATCTGATGATTGCCGCTATCGGCTACGTACAGATTCATACGCTTGTCCCAGACCATTCCAAGCGGTACATTGAGAGTCGCGTACGTTCCGAGTCCATTCGTATTTCCTGGTTTCAAGAAACCGACGGATGTCGTCACTTGGCCGTTAGTATTCAGAATCCGAATACAATGAGTATCTGTGATATAGAGATTCTGGAGCGGATCCAATGCGAGACGCGCGGGAGCCGAGAACAACGCTTTTCCTATGTCCATATATCCTGCTGTGCTTCCAACAATCGTCGTGACATTGTGTGCGAAACTCGCGTCAATTTTACGAATCCGATGGTTGCCGGTATCGGCAACGTAAATATTACCGAGGACGTCGCGTACAATTCCGCTCGGCGTATTGAATTCGGCGTTCTGTCCCTGCGCGTCCAACGAACCCGCGACACCCGCGCCCGCCAGCGTATCCACGTCCGCCGACATATCGATACTACGAATCATATGGTTGCCGCTATCGGCTACGTACAGTGTTCCGTTGGCGTATGCGAGACCTAGCGGAGTATTGAAGGTCGCCGATGTACCGTTGCTTCGTCCCGCAACACCCAGCGTTCCCGCAAATACCACGGGGTTCGAAGTACCTGCGAGTTTGTAAATCACGTGATTGAGCGCATCCGATACATAAATTCTATCGTGCTCGTCTATCGCAATACCCTGGGGTCGCCCGCAATTTCGCTGTATCGTCGTAACAGTACCGTAGCCGTTCATTTTACGAATCGCTCCGTTGTTCGTATCCGCAATATATAAATTTCCGGCCGAATCGAAGGCGACATCCGAGGGAGTATCGAATTGTGCGAGTGCTTCTTCGTCATCCAGCAGACCCGCGTAGCCGATTCCCGCCCACGGCGAAATCGTCGCCTGCGTCGTCAGACCGGTATTCGCGGTTACAGTGAACATATACTCCGTGCCGTTTTGTAGCGTGCTGACGTGCGTGAACGTATCCGACGTTGTAAAGGACGATACTACAGGCGGAATAGCCGATACTGTATATTGAATGGCAGTTGTCGGCGCAGTTGGCGCAGTCGGCGCAGTCCAAACTAAAACGGCGCCTTGATTGACCGGATACGCCGTCAACGATATGGGCGGACCGACAACGATTGAAAAATATTGGCACGATTTTCCGACGTAATTGGGATCGGTCAGCGTCGCGCCGACTATATATGTTCCTAAATCCGCGGGCGCATAGGGGATATCGTACGTACTCGCGATATCTATTCCGCATACAGGCCAGGGAAGAGGTTTTCCGTCCATGCGGTCCGAATACAAATACTTCGTCGGAATATCCGGTATATCGGTCACAACACGGGGCGTCACGGGACCGCCGGTATAGAGTTGCGTCAATCCCGCAATATACACCGGCTCAGGAAAAGGACGAATCTCTAAGGAACTAGTATTCGAACCGTAATACAGTGGCGTATCGACCGTAGTGATTACTCTGTACGTTCCGGCGTTACTGGGTGCTACCGATCCGAAGTAATTGGAACTATCGTATATATAGGACGGAGTCAAGGTCGTAGGTATCACGAGAGTGCTCGGAATATACGGTATTCCGAACTGCGTAACGGCGGAGGATGTTTGAATGAACGGCAGACCACGTACAATCTGGTAATTGCTGAGTGTCGCCGATCCTTGCCATAAGAGATCATCGACAGACGCAGACACGACATAGGTTTGAATATCCGTAGGCGCAGTAGTATATCCGTTGTACAGAATAACTGTACTGAGATTCGCCGGCTGTGTGATGACCGGTATAGGTAGTTGCTGACCGTTGTAGTGCGCGGATGTCGATGGAAAACGTATAGTCGCGTTACCCTTGACGACATTCACAATCGTCGATCCTACGCCCGCCCAATTCGTATCGGCGATTGTACCGTATAACGTATAGGTTCCGAGATATGGCGGAGTTGTAGTGAATGCGTATTGTATCGAACTGTATAAATATTCAATCACTAAATTTTTGTAGTTCGGAGTGACGGTCGGAATAATATTCGACGGTGTTCCGTACGGGACGTTGTAACTCTTGAAGGGAAAGGTTACCGTTCCTGCGCCTTTCGTGATTGTGAATGAACTCAATACTGAACCACCGTAATTTGAATCATACAATACGGACGCTAGAACCGCATAATTTCCTACATTGGACGGTGTGGCGATAACCTTCTTCAGATTCGTACTATTGTAATACGTAAAACCTACGAATAGATTGGATGGCGTGGGATACGCGAACGCTCCATGAGCTTGACCATCATAGACAGCACTCGTACTTAGAAAGGTGATAGGAGTGCTCGCGTACTGTACTGTAAATGTAGTCGAGAGCATACCATAATACGACATATCGCTAATATTTGCGATCGTCGTATAATTTCCAACATAGAACGGTAATGTATTGGATCCGAACTGGGTATAATTTATATCAACGTACAGTCCTGGTGGTACCGTTTCGACCGTCGTTGATACGAATGTATTCGCGTACATCGGCGCAAGCGTCGTAAAGATTATCTGCGCGGGAGCCTTGGCTATCGTCAATGTACTTGTGAATGTACCTGTATAATACGGATCATCAATAGTCGCACTGACGTTGTACAATCCAACGGAACTCGGTAACTGCGAAACACCACTATACAAGACAATCGCATTGAGATTGGGAGGAACCGTCGTATAGGTCGTCGAAATCGCCGATCCGGTGTAAGTTTGTTCAAGATTGCCTATGGAGATTGTCGCGGGCAACTTCGGAATGGTAAAAATATTGTAACCGAATCCTTGGTAATTATGATCATGGATGACTCCGCCGACAATGTAATTTCCTGGATTCGTAGGAGGCGTGTTGCTACCATCGTAGGTTATAGACGTACTTAATCCGTACGGATAGGTAATGATTCCTGTGCTTAGCGGATTTCCAGTATAATTTTGCGTTAAATCAAATAGCGTAACATATCCAGTCGCGATGGTGATGGAGAGAATACCGCTGTTGCTTCCTGCGTAATTTTTATCATTGATAGTTCCCGTAACGTTGTAGTATCCAACAATGACCGGACTTATAGAACTACCGCTGTAGGTGAAATCGACGCGGAGATTGAGCGGATTCGTAATTGTAGTCGGATTGATACCTTCACCGGTGTAGGATTGGCTGAGACTGTTGAGTGTGACTGTAGCCGGTGCTTTCTGAATCGTAAATATCACGGTAACATTTCCAGTGTAATTTAAAGTAGATGTCTCGTCGACAAACGCATAGATAGTATATTGACCGGCGTCCGTAGGAGGTGTCGTCAAACCATTATACAATACAATAATTGGTCGTGGAAAATTCGGAGTGGCGATCACGGATAGAGGCTGACCTGTATAGGTTTGCGTAAGATTTGTAACCGTGATTGTGACCCACTGCGGAGCAATAGTCAGCGTACCGGATTCTGAACCAATGTAATTTTGTAACGGATCTACAACTACACTCACGCCGTACGTACCTACATTGACCGGAATCGCGGATTGATTATTATACAATACCGACGTAGTGTAGTTACCGGTAATGTTCGCCGAATAACTCACTTGCGTACCATTGGGATTGTAGGTTCTTAGTAAAGTACCAGGCGTGAAAGTAAATTTAACTACGGTAGGCGTAATAATGTATAGTGCGCTACCCTGCGCCACCAAGACGTAATTGGGTGATGAACTGACCACATTCAATACGTAGGTTCCTATATTTCTAGGCGGTGAGCTCGTATTCGGATACGTCACATTCACACCCGTATAATAAACGGTTCCAGTGCCGTTTTGGAAGCTCACTGTGGCGGGAACGGGATTACCGACGTTGTATCCGTTCTGGGGAGTGGCTACGGTAAAGGAATATTCAGTGGGCGAGATTTGAATACTAGCGCTCAGATTGTAAATATAGTTCGCACTAGTCACGCTTGTAATACTATACGTTCCTACCGCAATCGGCGGCGTGTTATAGGTGACAATCGGCGTTTCTCCTACCGGAACACGTGTCAGTCCAAGTGCGGCTACAGTAGGCGCGACGCCCGAATACGGAAAGCGGACCACGGTGATTCCCAAGGTAACGCTCGTATTTCGTGCGATTGTAAATTGATTGGTGCCGAGCGTATAAGTATATTTTCCACTCACACTCGTCGCGGATGCTACGGTGTATGTTCCCGCATTGAGCGGAATCACGGATGCGCCATTTTGGGAATAGGTGTAGTTGATTCCCGTTTCGTCACTCGGAATATTCGTCGCGGTTATATTTTGGGATACGCCATTGTATTGCGGTGATGCTGACGAAAATGTAAGAACAAATGTAGCGGGAGTAATTTGGAGCGTAGCAACGGGAAGAGTGTAAGTATAATTGTCGCTGGTGGCTCCGGCGACCGTGTATGTTCCTATATTGATGGGAGTCACGGTCACGCCGTTCTGAGTGTAGGAAAAGACGATCGTTTCGCCTGGTGGTCCGTTCGTTGCTGTAACGTTACGAGTAACGCCTGACGAATAGTTTTGAATAAGTCCAGATAGGACCAGCGGTGTTCCGTACAGACCTTTTTCGATAGTAAATGTCGGTGTGGCCGGTAGGTTAAAATTGTAGTTGCTACTTTGCGCCGAAGTAATTGTATATATACCACGAGCGAGTGGTGATGTAGGACGGCCTTGTGCGTCGTTGTAGGTGAATTGAATGCGTTGATCGGTCGAGGGTAAGTTGGAGAGAAAATCCGATGTAACGGCCGGATTTTGCGAAGAGCCGTTATAGGAAGCGGTCGATAAGTACGCTAAAGTCACCGGCCATGTTCCCCTCGTAATTTGGAGTTGGCTCGGTGATACGGTATAAGTATAATTTCGACTGGTTGCGGCGATGTTATACATGCCAATCGCTGTCGGTCTGAGAATCTGATCTTTCGTCGATGGATCATAATATCCGAGAATTATCGTTTCTCCAGAGGGACCTGGCGTACTCGGATCAAACGTAGCAAAATGCGGATCGCCGTCGTACGCCACTGTAGTATTATTTAACACCAGATTTCCGTAGGCCTTAGGAAGCATATTAAATTGGCTGCTAGTCAAGGAATACACATAATTGTCGCTAGTGACTGTATTGACTGTATAGGTTCCGACCAACAATACTTCGCTAGGATCTGTACTGATAACTAAATGAGTATCTCCTGGATTGTTCGCAAATGTTGGCGTTTGGACTGAACCATTGTAGGTCAAATCGCTAAAACTTATGGACAGTGTTCGAGTGACGTTAAACGTATTATCCGATGGTGGTGTATAACTATAATTCACACTCGTTATTGATGTGACTTTGTATTTTCCTACGTTTTGTACGGTTGCTGGATCGGTCACAAAGCGAATATCAGGGTCGTTCGGTATTCCATCAAACGTAGGAGTTAGTACGCTACCGGTATATTGAATATTGTTGTATTTTGAGATAGAGACGGCTATCGGTGTAACCTGGAAGGTTTTATTACCTGGAAGTACAAAGTTAAAATTTGGACTTGTAATACTCGTCACAGTATAGGTCCCAACGGCTTGTACTGTCAACGGTGAAGTGACGATGACTATGGATGGATCGTTCGGTTTATTTGAAAAAGTAGGAAGGAGTACGTTACCGGTATATTGAATATTATTAAAGTTAGAGATTACCACGTTTGCTGGTAACACTTGAAATGTAGAATTGCTCGGAAGAACATACGAGTTATTTGGACTTGTAACACTCGTGACAGTATAGGTCCCAACGGCTTTTACCTGTAACGGTGTCGTGACGAATACTATGGGTGGATCGTTCGGTTTGTCTGGAAAACTGGGCGTAAGAACGCCACCTGTGTATGTGAGATTATTGAAATTCGCAATAGTAGTTAATATGATTATACGCGTAGATGATTCGAAAGAATAATAATTACCGGCTGGATAGTATGCAGTCGTTGAATAAAGTGTCGCAGTTGATAATTTAGTACAATAAACAAAAGCGTAACGATCAATCAATATCAATGATGGAGGAAATGATATTGTTGATAATCCAGTACAATTAAAAAAGGCGCCTTCACCAATCGTTGTTAATGATGGAGGAAATGAAACTGTTGTTAATCCAGTACAATTGTGAAAAGCGTATAAACCAATCGTTGTTAATAATGAAGAAGGTTGAAAAGATACAGTTAATAATGCAGAACAATCCCGAAAAGCCACACCACCAATCGTTATTAATGATGTAGGAAATGCTACATTTAACAAATTACATTTATAAAAAGCATACTGTCCAATCGTTGTAATGCCCTCAGGTATAGTTATACCAGTTAAAGCATTTTGATAAAATGCTCTATCACCTATAGCAGTCACATTGTAAGTTGTTCCATTTACGGTAATCCTCTGAGGTATAGTTACTGTTGTAGCGGTTCCTGAATATTTAGTTAAAGTTGCGACGTTTGGATTACTTGTATATGTATATTCAAATCCGGAATCTGTATAAGACATACTGCTATAAAGAACACTTATATTTCAATAACGTTTTTTGCGAAAAAATATTATTGAAATGATTTTTATGACATTTTACGACGAGCACATAACACACTCCTCAGTATCTTTCACCGCGATTTTTGCGGTCGGCTCCACCGTAAATTTTTGCGCGCTAGCGACGGCGCGGGTCCGCAGATAATAAATTCCTGTTTTCAGTCCCCTACGCCACGCATAGAAATGCATACTTGTGAGTTTCCGATAATCGGGATCGCCGAGAAATAGATTCAGTGACTGACTCTGGCAAATATACGGACCTCTGTCCGCCGCCATATCGATGAGGGTCTTTTGCTTAATTTCCCACACGGTTTTGAAGATGCGTTGGATATCTTCGGGAATCATCGGCAGACCCGTCACCGATCCATTGTTGCCAATAATCGCATCCTTTATTTCAGGTGTCCAGAGTCCGCGGTCGAGCAAGGCTTTGACGAGATGTTTGTTGAGAACGATGAATTCGCCGGCCAGCGTTCGGCGCGTAAAGATATGGGTTGCGTACGGTTCAATACACTCGCAGTTGCCGAGGATTTGACTTGTGGATGCGGTTGGCATCGGAGCAATAAGGAGGGAATTTCGCAAGCCAATGCGAGAAATATCATTGAGGAGGCTGTCCCAATCCAAGTCTTCATCTGGGAGCGGCTTTACATTCCAGAGGTCAAATTGTAGTTTTCCATGAAACGCTGGACTTCCTACATAGGTCTCATATCGTCCCTCGCTCGCCGCGAGATCGCAACTTGCGGATAGCGCTGCGTAATACATATGCGCGAAGATTCGCTTATTCAGTACCACGGCCTCCTCCGACTCCCACGGAAGACCCATCATCGCAAATACGTCGGCGAGTCCCTGTACGCCGAGACCGATCGGTCGGTGTCGCATATTGGATCGCTCGGCTTCGGGAATCGGATAATAATTGATATCAATCACGCGATTCAGATTCTTGATGACCGTATTGGTGACTTTACGGAGTTGCTTGAAGTCGAAAGCGCCGTTCTTGACGAATGCGGGAAGGCTCAGCGACGCTAGATTACAGACTGCCGTCTCAGTCGGACTACTGTACTCTACGATTTCGCAACAATTGCCCGTCAGAACGCCGTTAAAGAGCCCTGCGTTGTTGAGAGGTTCGTTAAAGCAATATGTATCATCAATACGATTTTCGTCTGTAACGCTAACAACTTGTACATATTGTTCCGCACATCGCTGCGGTTCTAGGGCCGTGATGATGAGACGATGTGGGTTGAATCCATGTTTAGAAAGTGTGTGTAGTCCTGTACTTGAAATCAACAATCGCCATACTTCAACGCAATCATAAAGTTTTTGTCCGCCCTTTCCATCCGGCATCATTGTTTTACGCTGCTCGAACGCTTTCGTAACTTTCGCATTGACTCCCATTCCCACGAGCATCATCCGAATATCATTGAGAAATGAGAGATGAATACTGCTAATTTGTAGTGATTCGTTTGTTCCATTGCGACATACGGTTCCATCTGCATCCATAAGACCTTCTAGCCATCGGAGTCGGCACTCTAGCGACGCATTTATAGGCACTTTAAACTTCTTCTCGAGGTCTGTCGGAAGTACAGTATTCAATCGATCCAAAGCATCTGGAATTGCCGTCATTGATTTGATATCGAGCCACGGTACAAGTTCCTTCTTTTCATTGTAAAGACTACAGTAGGGTCTTCCGTTTGAATACGTGCCGTCACCGCAGAAGAATCCGTGTGTGTAAGGATATTTGAAATCCTGCTCCTTGAATCCCTGTACTGTCGCAGTCTCCCATTTATGTAATTTCATACCCTGCTTCAGATCTTTGGCTTCAATCCGCACAGCATTCTTAATAGTTCGGCGATCATAATAATGTTCGGTGATGATAAATTTATGGTACGGAGTACAATCAATAACCGCTCCGTTTGAAAGACTTACTTTGATAAGTTTCTGTTTCTCACCGGTTTTTACAACGCGTGATACGCTCCATGCCTCTCCGTTCCATAACTCTACATCTTTACCTGCCATACTCTGAATCGGTACTTGTCCTTGCTTTGTGTAGATGAGCGTTTCAGGCGCAACACATAAATTGGACGACTTGATAACGCCGAGATTCTGCTGATTGGACTTGAGATTGGCCGCGTCTTTGTACAGTAGATAGGGTGTGCCTGTTTCTATCTGCGAATCGAGAATCTGAAACCATAGTTTCTGCGCCTTGATACTCTTGCGACCTCGACCCTCCGCTTCGTAGCGTTCGTAGAGCGTCTTGAATTCGTCGCCGACTACATCGGCGAGTCCTGGTGCCTCGCTCGGACAGAACAACGTCCAATCTCCGTTCGCATCGACGCGCTCCATAAAGAGATCTGGAACCCACATCGCGTAGAATAGATCTCTCGCCCGCTCCTCCTCCGAACCCGTATTCTTCTTCATTTCTAAGAAATGCTCCACGTCGGCGTGCCACGGCTCCAAGTACATCGCGAAAGAACCGTTGCGCTTGCCGCCACCATTGTGCGCAAATCCAAACTCGCTTACATAATAATCATGGACATCATTGACCTCCAGATCGTAGAGTTCTCCACTAAATTCGTCTGCGTCTGTAATGGATTGAATGGTATGGAATAGCATCCCTTTCTCAGTGTTTACCGACGCAATATGGTCGCCGATACGTAGTTCTGATACGGGAAAGTAATCGGGAAATGTATCGCCGTTTTTACGGAGTGCTAAAAGAGGATGTTGGGGTGTTACACGTACCGTTATTCCATTTACGCATACATTCACAAGTCTACCCGTATAAATATGTTTGACAAGACGGGCTACCGTACAAAACCGATTCTTGTTTGAGTATTGGTAATGTTTACCGAATTCATCTACCGACTCATTCGTTCCGCTAGTTAGAACTTCGTCTCCAGCCACAATTTCACAAATCGGAATATCTCCGCGTTTTGTATGAATTTTCGTATCTGCTGTGAAGCATTGATCAACGTACCGTGCCGTATTATTAAACACCCGTAGCATCGGTACAATGCCGTTGCTCACGCCGCCGGTTCCGCGAATGAGAGCGCCTTGCGCACGAATATTGCTGATATGAAGCCCGATACCACCTCCATACTGACTAATGAGCGCACAGTCCTGAAGCGTATCGTAAATTCCGCGGATACTATCGTCTTTCATCGCCAGCAGAAAACACGAGGAGAGTTGGGGTCGCTTTGTACCCGAATTGAATAGCGTCGGAGTCGCGTGCGTATAATATTTCAGACTCATCAAATCATAGGCCTCAAAGGCCTTCGGTAGATCGTGGAGCCAGAGTCCGAGCGCTACACGCATCCAAAGATGTTGAGGTCGCTCGACGACGCGACGTTCCGTATCGCGGAGTAGATAGGCTTTCTCCAGCGTCTTGAATCCGAAGAAGTCAATCTCGAAATCACGGTCATAATTGATATGCGCCTCAATCGCGTCGGCGTTTGTACGTACAGTATCAATGAAATCCGCGGCCAAAAGAGACGCCGAGTGTCCCGTCTTATCTTTGACGGCGCATAAGATATTCACGACTTCCAACATCGTCTTCGGTGTATTCTTCTGATGATTGCTGATGGCTATCCGCGAGGCGAGCGTAGCGTAGTCGGGATGAATGGTGGACCAGGAATACGCAAGATTCGCCGTAATATTGTCGAGTTCCGTCGTCGTGATACCATCGACGATACGAGTCAGTACGCCTTGCGCGACCTTCGTAGCATTCACCACTAGCCCAACTGACGATTTAGAGATACGTTCCTGTACCTTCTCAAAAGCAACCTCCTCTCGGCGTCCATCCCGCTTCACCACGTTCATGTTCTGCTCTACTGAATTCATTTCTGCGAGTCGGCTTAGACGCACCGCGAAGGTCAATTTTTTAACTGCATAAAGTAAGGATGCTTTTGAATCTCTTTTTTGGATTTGGTGTAGCGGCAGTCGTACTTTTATTTTTTGCGTTGTTCAGCGGATATATGCGAAAGATGGAAGGATTTCTCAACGTACCGACGTCACTATTTGTTGCGAAGGTCACGCCTGGCGGTAATCCTGATGTAAGTGCGCTCAGTCCTGGACCGGCTATGACGAACCAAAAACTTCTCGATCTGCCGGCGATGCGCACGGAGGAAGCCGAATCTCACTGGGCAGAAATGACTTCCGAACGTTGCTATCGCAGCGATATTGGCGAATCGCTAAAAAAGACCCGGAATTTCCTACAGCGTACGAATAACTATTCGCGTGAGCATCCCGATTCCTGTTCGGCGCCCAATCACGAATTCGTCGGAACGTTTTACACTCCCTTCGACGGCGTTGGACGCAATCCGGCGACGGGTACTCGGTATCCGCCGTCCACGCAGGCTTGTACTACTGCGCTCTAAAAAAGTGAATTTACGTTGCGCTCGCATAACACAATGTACCATGTTCTGGTGTTTATTCTTTACGGCTACATCGGCAATCTTTGCCTCAATATCCATCTATATGTTTTCGGAAAATCAAGTAAGTTTGGGAATCTACTTATTAATGGTGACAATCGCAAATATTCTGTTTACAGTGCGCGTATGTATGGTTCTGCGAATGGAAGAACAATTACGTGCGTTGGTACGTCCGCCACCCATTCTTCCCGTACAAGAACCTTCCATAGTCGTTCATTTACCGGCAGGTGAATTTTCTGTAGCGGTTCCGGAGAAAAAACGCATTGAATTTCTTCCGGTCGCTATAAATCCTTTACGTAGAGAATAATTTGCTTATTTAGAGAAGACTTATGGCGAGTTTTTTTGAACCGAAGCCGAAAATGAAATCATCCGTGCTTCCTTTACCGACGCCGAATTCCAACGGACAAACGCCAAGTTCGAACGGACAGAATTCTAATTTTTCCTTCTCGAGATTGACGAACTCGCCGAACACAACCCGATCTTTTTTTACGAATATTTTTTCGGCAAAATCATCCAATAAAAATTCTTTTTCCAATACGCGTAAAATGCCTCGCGCCTCTGGATTTGGATTTGGTTCTGCCTCTGCAGCTGCTCCTGCCTCTGCCTCTGCGTCCGGCTCTTCCTCTGGCTCTTCCTCTGCTGTAAATCGCCCGCGTTATCCCAGCTCTCCCAATACAAAGCGACCAACGGTTGTAGTCGGTGGTAAGCGCACAAAACGAAAAACTCGTGTATCGCGCCGTTAGTTATTGATTTCTGTTACAAAGTTAGCCTCACTGTGCGACTAACTTTGAACACTATATATAGGTATGTTCTCACAACCGACATACTTTATTGTACGCTACAATGTTGGAGGCGGATTCGTCGCATTTGCGCAGGGTATAAATATCTTTCATATTTCATCCTTTCATGAATGTAAAATCATATCTATGTATCCTACACCGAGTCAGGATTTGACACCTCGCGTACGACGTTTTCAGAATCTGTGGCGACGTTGGTCTCGCTTACGGCGCTGGTATGGTCATCCGACGCAACTTCGCTATCGACAGATATATGGTCGATTTCCTCCTCTTCCTCTTTTCCATCCTCTTCCTCATCATTAGCATCTGACTCTACAACTTCTTCTTCCACAAACAACGGTTTTGTCTTGTAACGTCCATCCTTGCGCGCCGCGTCGACATCCTGCCAGAATTCTACGTATGCTGGATATCCAACATCGTTCCACCAATTGCGATTACGAATCACTGTCTGATTGAACCAATCCTTCACATACCACACCGAAGATTCCAAAATCAGACCCTCAGGCTTCCACGCGATACAGTCTTTGAAGCCTTTTCGCGATAGCGGAAATAGCGGACTGTAGGAATATTGATAATCTTGAGGCAGCGTGGCGATATCTTTAGCTACGACGCAGACCTTACCAATGTAAGGTTTTTTGCTTGTATTTACGATATCATACGTAGCCTTTTCCTGCGGAATCGCACCGAAAGAAACTTCTACATATTCAACCGCTTCGACATCGCAAACCTCGGCCTGAAGTTGCATCTGGCAATAGTAACGTATAGGAATATTGCCATCCAGTGTTCGTGTAGAAGGACATTTTATTTCAACGAGTCGTCCGGCCCGGGGTCCGTCCATAATTAGACCGTCTGGACTCGCGCCGAGACGAGGAAGTTTCGGATGCCGAATACGACCTAAACCATCAAAGACGTGTCCTTCTGCGACTACCGCTTCGAATAGATCGCGTGCTACCGGTTCGTAGCGCCATCCCCATTTGAACGCGGAAAGAGCGCCGTCTTCTGGTGTTAGAAATACCGTTCGTGATTCAATAGTTGCATCTTCGGCTATAGGAGCTACGGGCGCACATTTCTTCGCAACGACGATATTGTATTCGCCCTGCGCGCCTACGCACACCGGACCGATTTCGTGGGCCGATAGCATATCGCGGGATTCGGCGTGCCACGCCGCCGATTTTTGATTGCTCTGTGGTAATTTAGGAAGTCTCTCGACGGCCGCAGGATTCGGTACAAGTTTTGAAAGGGCTAATTGTTTCTGAAATAAATAGTATTCGTAATACAGACCACGAAGAATCATAATTGCGTCATTGCGGGCGCGCGCAGTGCGGAACCCGTACGTTAAGAATGATTTTGTAGCCTGTGTCATTTCATGTTCCATCCATTGTGATAAATCCCAGTGATCCACGAGAGTGGGTGGATCAATATCAATCCAGTCCTTAAACCATTCCGCGCAACTTGAAAAGACCATCTCTATATCTTCCGACATTTTATTTCTTCGACTCTTTCGTCTCTCGCAAGTCAATTTTTAGACCGCCACTCATTCCGGCAGTCTAAGTTGGTCTAAGAAGTTTCTTCCGAGTGTTTTTTCGTAGGACGCGCAATATCAATCTTAAATGTAGCCTGCTCGGCTCCAATCCGAATCATTTTTAATCCTTTCACCGAAAGAATCACTCCATTTTCGTACTGAATCTGTTGTTTAGTATTCAGTAGTTTAGAGTCATTGGCTTTCACGAGTAGAGCATATAAAGCGTCCTGCTCTTTTTCACTCAAGCCAGGATAGGATCGAGAAAAAATACGGAATTTTTGGAGTCGCAGACCGCGCTCTAAACGGAGCCAGGGTTTCGACAAAAGTACAGCCGCTGTTTCGGCTTCAAAATAATTATTCATATTTTGCTCAAATGTCGTTTTGGGACTGCTATTGCTTTGACTGCTTCCACTGCTTCCACTGCTACTAATGCCTTGTATGCTACCAATGATTTCATTGGTCTCGGAGTTGTGTGTTGTCGTTCCCAGCATAACGACGCCCGAAATATCGGTAGCGGGTCGTAACGGCGACGTCGCACGTTTCACATTGCGTCGTGTAGTTTTTACACGGAACATTCTGTACTTCTTACAGTTTCTTATGGTTGATTCGTTTAGACTGCGCTTTGGAAATTCATACTATGACATAGGAATGTCCTGGGCACCGTTTCAATTCGAGAACGTTTCCGATACAAATCTTGACGCGCTACGAATTCGGCAAGAAGGCAACGGACGCGATATCATTAACTCGCGGGCCTGGGATTTTTTTCACGCAACGCCTGCGACCCAAGTGAGCGCAGACGGATTACGTTCGAAGCAGGGTCCGGTTCATATGGATATGAATCCGATTGCTTCACGTACGAATGCTATCCAATATCGCGCCCAACCTCAATACATTCCCGACCCACCCCGTGTCGCCGTTGCTCCTACTTTCACTACACCTTCCGTCACGTTTTCTCAAAATCCGTATTTACAGCGTCTGGATGCCGCCGGTTCGGATAGTCGTAACATTATTCGCGAATTGCGCGGAGCCGTTGTCGAGGATAATTTAGAACGGGAAGTGGATGCGGTTCGAAAACTCTCAGAACGGCAGTTTAATGATCGGTGGCTGGCTCCCAAAGCCGCCGCCGATGCCGCGTCTCTCCAGGCCTACGAATTACTTCGCCCTAAACAGGACGATTGGCGGACGGGATAAAAAGCAAACAGATTGTTTGACAATTTATATCGCTATGGCTTAGTGGAAAAGCACAATCCTTCTAAACTTATAGAGAGATTGGGATCCTGGGTTCGATCCCCAGTAGCGATAAACCTTTGAACATTTTAAACTGGGATATCTTTGGTATGCCAGTTTTTAATGTTCGCGGGTCTAACTAAAACTCACCATCACTTCGCATTCATGAATATTGACTTTTTTCATCGCGGATTGCGTCAATTCGCATCGCTTCTTACGTGGCGTTTTGCCGCCCGACGAAAGAGTCTCCGTTGTCGCTTCGGATGCGACCGGTGTCGCAGTCGATGTCCGACTCGAAGAGCTAAGACTGTAATGAGTTTTCAGAGTACTATTCATATCCTGCTCAATCGTTTCGCGCTCTGCCGTTACATACTCAAGAATCTCTTTCTCAATGAACCATCGAAAGAAGTTGAGTTGTCCTACCGTAGTTACAAATCCCTCTTTTCCGCGCGCCTGAAACATAATCCGTTCGCGACGACAAAACGGATCGAATAGACGTTTCGAATACGCATTGAGTTCTCGCTTATAGTTAAAATACACGAGAAAGTGTTTCCCCGCTAAATGAAAAGAAGTATTCATCTTTTTCGCATAATTCGTTACAAAGTAATCTACGAGTCGCAACGAAATCGGCGACGTGCCTTGAAGAATCGGTAAAAGTTTTTCAAGATTGCCCGGCGACGTATAGAATTCCTGTAGCCACGCGACAACCTGATCTTGCTTACATTGAACCCGATTCTTTACGGTTATCGCGCGACGCTCAAGTACAGGAGGTAGCGAAGAGGATTCAACGAGAGCCATGAGTCTATTTCTACAGTTAGAAATAGCCAGCCATTTTAAGTAGGATACAAAATGTCCGTGCGCCTTGGAAAACAAAGTTTTCCGCTGTCGAATTCCTTGGACGATCGTGTGCGACGCGATCTCTATTTTAAAAACGGCACGGGTTCCTTACTACCCGAGGAACAAAAGATTTTAGACGCCATCGGAATCGATAAACGCTTAGAAGGAACGCTCAAACCGTATTTATCCGAGTTTTTTGAAAAGTTGCCTGAATGTCAAACAGATACTAGTTTAGTACTCAGTAAAAATTGTGAAATACCTCATTTCGTAGTTTGGTCGGCGTTGTTTGATTCGCACGCACGCTCACAAGAAGCCGTCGTCAAAAATCGTAAATTGTTTCAAAAACAGATGGATATCACGGACGCGATGGATGTTGCGCTAGTCAGTGGTATGAAGGAACGCATTGATCCAGATGCCGACTATAAAACTCTCTTTATGCTCATGTTGGATAAGAAACCGATTACAGTTTCAAAAACAATCCCGGCGACCGAGTACAACGCGATTTTCACACTTATGCTCTAGGCTCACAATATTTCCTACATTTCTTGCGATAAGGATTCATATAAATTTAAGCCTACCACGGTAGACGATGCCTCAATTTCTAGGCCACAGAATCGCGGATGATCCCGCGTTGGTGATGGCGCGTGCGTCGTCATCTTCCGGTTTTATCGAAGATGACGTGCCGTTGCTAAAGGAGTTACGTATTCTAGTCGATGTAGGTGGTACGCCTTCGCCGAATCCGTCTCTTTCTGCGAGCGCAATCGAAATTCGAGATTTTATTACGTGGGCTGGCGGAAATAAATCGCCACCTATGCCACCACTCGCAGTAAAATTACTGTGTTTGAAACGTGCGAGTATCGTAAATAGTACGAAAAGCGCAAATTTAGGAAATAAACCTCGTACCGGTGAGGCAAAAACGATTGCGGAAATTGATGCGCTGTTAGCGAGTACCGGTGTCAAAGATGTTGGTGATGCGGCGAAATGTGCGACGCAGGGAAATACCTATGTAGCACCTACTGTTGCGGCTGCGACTGTAGCACCAGCAGCAGCAGCAGTCGCAGCACCAGTCGCAGCAGCTCCAGTGGCAACTCCAGTTGTACCGCCCTCCGCGAATTCCAAAGGTTGCGTGACGCATGTACATTGTGACAATAGTGCTATTGTCGCACTACTACAGGAAGTCATTAAGAAAATAGATTGCCTCGAAGGTATGGCTCCGCCATCGCTAAACGACGCTACGCGAGACTTAGACGCGTTCAAGAGTCGTCTAGTGAGTTTACGTGGCGACATTGATGCTTTACATCAAAATACTCCGGCTGGAAATTCGTTTCGTCCTCTGGACTCTAGTACGGTTACAGGAGCGGCAGGAGCCGCAGGAGCGGCAGGAGCCGCAGGAGCCGCAGGAGCCGCAGGAGCCGCAGGAGCGGCAGGAGCGGCAGGAGCCGCAGGAGCCGCAGGAGCGACAGGAGCGGCAGGAGCCGCAGGAGCCGCAGGAGCCGCAGGAGCGGCAGGAGCCGCAGGAGCGACAGGAGCCGCAGGCAACGAGAACAATGACGATGCTATCACTCTGAGATCGTTAGCAACTAGGGTGTCCGCGAATGATCCTGCGCGTAAAAGTATTGATGCGACTATTACTATGCTTATGAAATCCAATACAAATAAAGATGAAACGTTGCGTTTGCTCCTAAAGACACTCGGAGATAAGCATCCTGATATCCGACACCAGATTGATATTATGCTACGTGGAAGTACAAATACAGCAAAAGTCGAAAGTCCATCCGGTATGAAACTGCTCGAAGATGTGAATGCGGCAGTCGCCGAAGCAACGGTGAATGCCGCCGGTTCTACAAACTACAAACTGATTGTCAATCATCTTATCCAACAAATCAATCCCTTACTCAAACCTTTATTCGAAGATATTCATAAGAAACTCGATACAATTAGTCGCGGCGTCGAGTCGATTGAAACCGCTCTAGAAGAGCAGCGCGCAGAGATTCAAGAACTACGCCATAATGTCCGTGGATTGTATCATCATTCCGATGAAAATACGCACAGAATTTTAGATGAATTAGTTCGTCGTACTTCGTCACTTTCGGAACTTATCCGTGCGACCCAACACGACGATTCTGGCGTTCAAGCCACACTCAATGTCCTACAAACGACGATAGATGATATGAGTAGGCGGATAGGACAATTACAACGTACGAATGGCGACGGACGAAATACAACGCGTATCATCGAGACCGAACGTTTATTACGAGAAATAACCGATCTGCGCACCCGTCTATCCGATAGTGAAACGCATACTTCGCAAGCCGAGATAGACGCGAAAAATCGTCGTATTCGTGAATTAGAAGACGAACTTGCGAGATTACGTGCGGAATCTCCGAAGCGCAACGGAGCCGTTGCCGATTTAGAAACTAAGGCCGCTGAACGCGCCATTCAGATTTCGTCCAAAGAGGAGGAAATTCGTCGGCTGCGCCTAGAAATAGAAACTCTGCGCTCGTCCTGCGAAGAAGAGAAAGCCGAATTACGTCGTACGCTAGCGAAGTTACAAGAAGAATATCGTCTTTTACAGACACGTATTTCAGAATTAACACGCATTACAGTAGAGAAACATACATTAGAAGAAGAAGTCACTCGTCTTCGTAGCGAGGGACGAAATACGGCTGCGCTCGAAGCCGAAATTGAGCGCCTACGTCTCATTGAGAAAGAACTCGAAGAGCTCAGACGTCTATTGAAGGATTGCCGTGATTCACAGACGCAACTACGTACCGTGTTAGAGCAAAAGGAGACCGATATTCACCGAATAACTGAAGAACATCGTTTGGAACTTATACGATTGAACGATGAGATTCGGCGATGCCAAAGCGGACGTCGTGAAGAATACGAGCGTTTATTGCGCGAACTACGCGAAACCCATTCGACCGAAATTCGTACAATCGTCGATTCGCATAGACAGTCGTGCGATTCGGAAATCGCGGACTTCAAGCGTCAATACGAGGAACGTATCGCATTCTTAGAAGAGGAACTGCGAAAGTGTCGCGATAAAACGGACTCGAATGCGACGCTTGCCGCCAAAGAAAAGGAGATTCTCATTCTCACACGCCGATGCGAGGGAATTAAGGCGGATTGCGAACGTACGAAGAAGGCCGAGATTGCCGCGGCGGTGGATGAAGCCGTTCGGACCAAGAAGCGGGAATGCGATGAAGAGATACGTCGTTTGGAAGAGGAATTAAGAAAGTGTAGGGAAGAACTTGAGCGTCTACGGGCAGAATGCTTACGTAAGAGTACAAATGCCGCGGATGATAAACTTCCTCAGGCAACCCGAGAAGAAGAGTATTGGAACTCGAATAACAACAATTTTAGTAATAATAACAACAATAACTCCGCAACGAGACCATTGCCTCCATTACCTCCTAACAATAATTCAAATACAGATACACTTCCTTCTCCTCCTTTACCG
>Ga0114959_10000580_pt1 | contig 34658 bp, 29 predicted proteins | sample C_130625_EF_Meta_FD_87317 | JGI IMG/M metagenome (GOLD analysis project Ga0114959, IMG submission 87317) | Freshwater microbial communities from Lake Croche, Canada to study carbon cycling - C_130625_EF_MetaG | ecosystem: Environmental > Aquatic > Freshwater > Lake | place: Lake Croche, Canada... | reverse complement strand
GTGGTAAAGTTACATATGTACCCACAACAACTAGAAGTGGTAAAGTTACATCAGGTAGAACTACAACTAGCAGTGGTAAAGTTGCATATGTACCCACAACAACTAGAAGTGGTAAAGTTACATATGTACCCACAACAACTAGAAGTGGTAAAGTTACATCAGGTAGAACTACAACTAGCAGTGGTAAAGTTACATCAGGTAGAACTACAACTAGCAGTGGTAAAGTTGCATCAGGTAGAACTACAACTAGCAGTGGTAAAGTTACATCAGGTAGAACTAAAACTAGCAGTGGTAAAGTTACATCAGGTAGAACTACAACTAGCAGTGGTAAAGTTGCATATTTACCAACAACTACAAGTGGTAAAGTTACTCCAGGTAAAGTTGCATATTTACCAACAACTACAAGTGGTAAAGTTAAACCAGGTAGAACTACAACTAGTAGTGGTAAAGTTGCATATTTACCAACAACTACAAGTGGTAAAGTTAGACAAAGTAGAACTACTACAAGTAGTGGTAAAGTTGTATATTTACCAACAACTACAAGTGGTAAAGTTGGACAAAGTAGAACTACTACTAGCAGTAAAGTAACACCAAGTAGAACAACTCCTAGACCAACAACATCTAGATTAACTACAACAAAACCAACTACTCCTGGAACAACTAAACCGTCGATTTTAGAAGCTTTAACATTAGATGACTCATTACAAGTTTGTAGATCTTTTCGGGAAAATTGGCAAAATCCTAATGTTTTAGAAGGAGACTGTTCTTCTATGTATAATAGAAAAGAAAGTAGTTATTTAGCGATAGATTCTTGTCCTAAACCTATAAAGATATGGGTTAATTATGATGGAAAGTTAAAATGTGATAATGATTATTACGCAAATGATGTAATAAAGAAAGCTTATTACAAATATGAAAATCCTTACTTCATGGATAATAAAAAGAAGGGTATAAAGACATGGCTTTAAAAAATCTTTTTATAAACCAATCTTAAATAAATAAACCAACTAAAATTATAATAAAAAAATTTTATTATAATTAAATTATTTAAAAAAAAAAATATTTTAATTAAATGCCCATCTATTTCCACAATTCAAACAATTAATAAAGGTAGTCATTGGCTCATCACTACTTCTAACCTGTAATTGATAATAAGTACAATCTTTCTCTTTACATCTACCACACTTATATTCATTCGTTCGGATTCCAGTTTTTCTAGAAAATAAATATTCATCATTCGCAGTTTGTCTATCCAAATATTTCTTCCAATGTTCTTTGTTAATATCTTGGGGTGATAAAAATGCAATGTTTTTAATATCAAAATCATCTTCAGTTATTCTATCAAGAAAAGAAATATTCTTGATATAAGAATTTTTATCCAAATTATTAAATAATGTTATTAATTTATTTACATAAATTCTTTTAAAATATTTATTTTCCATGTTTTCTTCAATACCTTTAATCTTAGATTGTTGTAAAGTATAGTTATAAATACTTTCTTCTATATTTGTTGATAGATCATCATTGTTTAAAATTGTATTTAGTTTTTTAATGCACAATTCTCTTGCCATATTTAAATATCTTATGTAAAAATCTTTTATATAAGTTTATTTTTTTTATCATTTTTTTTTAATTCTATAAAAAATTGCAGTCGGTATAATTTATATATTTTTTTATTATATATATATAATTATGGATATTCGAATTATTATAAATGCATTAATTGTAATTTTTATTTTACATATAATTATAATTAATATCGATTATCATAAAAATATTGGTACTAAAAAAAATATAGAAAATTTTGGGGCAACTAATGATAAATCTAAAGAATCAAAACCAGATACTCAAAAGAGTATTGACTTTTTAAATAATAAAAATACGGATGAAGATTTCCAAAAGAAATTATTAAATTATGCACAACAACAACCTCCTGAAAAAGAACCAGAATTAGTTCAAAAAAATAGTAGCGCTGTTGCGGCTGCAAATACTTATATAGGAAATGATAATGAACCAAATTTTGAATCTAATGTTGCAGATATAAGCAAATTTTATAACATTAATTATGATAATTTAGATCAAAATACTTTACAAGCAACTTCTATTGAAACATTAAAACATTTAGAAAATAAACCATCAGCTTCTTGTGGAACAAATGAAGCATGTGATATTCAACCTGCTAATTTTAGAAAATCCACTGAATTACCAGATACATGGACTTATAAAGATGAAATGCCAATGAATGGTGGAAGTATGGCGGGAATTATTGGGTTTGATTCTTTAGAATCTCAATTTGCAATGTATTCGCCAAATAAAATGAATTTAGAACAAACTAAGGAAAATCATTTTAATAATGTTCCACATAATGATTTAAGAAAACCAGTTGTTTATGAAAATTAAAATATTTTTACCCTTTATTTTTTATATAAAGAAAATAAAACATCTTCAAAAGCAACAAAATAATTATTATTAGTCTTTAATTATAATTATTATAGTTTTTTATTTAAAAATTATTTTTTATTCCTGTTTCCTCTTAATCCATGGATCAGCCTCTGATAGATTATCCGCTAAAGTTGAACTAAAAGTTAGTTGAGCAGCTTCTTCTTCTGAAATTAATGCTGGAAGATCATCAAATTCATCTAGCTTAACACTTTCTCCGGTTCCAGTAGAAGCAGAGCCTGAACCAGCAGTAGTATCAGCAGCTGAAGAAATGCCTTCTCCAGCAACAACATCCGCAACAACAGCCTGCTCTTCCGGAACAGCCGTAGACAAAGCAGATGCAGCTGTCATGTCTCCTCCGGTCTTCTTCATATTCTCATAGAAAAGTCGGTCTGACTCATCTACAATTTCACGAAGAATCTCAATATTCTTAACATCTTCTTGATTATCCATATTTACCTTCATCTCATTTTGTGCTTTCAATACTTCCTTCTTTTCATTAACTTCCTTTTTTGCCTTCTCAATCTTTTCCGATTTTACTTGTTCATAAAGATCATCTCTGCTATTCAAGTTATCCTTGTATTTCTTAACAAGATCATTCAACATTCCCTCTTGGTATTCTTGTTCAGGAACAGATTCACACTCTGGGTCCCAAGGTAACCAGTATCCAACTTGGCCAACAAAAACATTGAATGAAGGATCCTTCTTTCGTAAAATATTTGCACGAACAGTTGCCTCCTTGTACGAATCATAAGTTCCACGAACCTTTAATCCTCTCATAGAAGTCTTAAAATCATTTAATTCATAAAAATCAGCCTCTAATTTCTCATTTCTGGAATACTTCCAATCTTCATATAAATTTTTAATTGAATCATAATCATATTTTTGAGTTTTGTTAATCATTCTATCGCGAACACCTGTTGCAAAAAGATCTTCATCAGTAAAAATATACTCTAAAAACTTAGATACATTATATACTTCTTTATGTTTAAGAACTTTTTCAGGGGAAACAAATGATAAGCAAACATAATTTTGTCCAGGAATTTTGGAATCAACCTCTAGGAAATCTTCTTTATTTTCTTCTGCCATGTTATTTATGTATTTATATTAAATAATTAATCTTTAAGTAATAAATTTTTATCTAATATATAATATATATTATAAAATGAATGTCGATTTTTCCGAAATTTTAGCACGTGCATTAAAATACCTTATGGAAGGCTTAGCTGTTGGATTAGCTTGCTATTTCACTAAATTAAAAATGGATGAAATTATTATTATTGCTGTTACAGCTGCTGCCACTTTTGCTATCTTAGATATGTACACTCCACAAGTATCTCAAGCTGCACGAATGGGAACTGGTTTCGGCATCGGATCTCAATTTGCAGGATTACGCTTTGTTGGTTAACCAATATCTTAAAATATACATTTTAATATTAATTTAATATTAAAAATATATTATCTAAAGTGAATTTTAAGTAATTCACACACTCATCCTGGTGGCTTTGGTAAATCAGATCTACGTTCTGGACAACAACCATATGTTCCATCAGATTTTTTACAACCATATTCTAAACCACGATGACCACAATGATGAATTCCATATTCATTTTGAGATGGGTCTAAAAATACATGCAATCTTTTACTCCATGCATCCCGAGCCTCAACAAAATTACATTTTGCCTGTAACCATCCATATACATGAGCAAATTCACTACAACAAGGCGTTGTATTATTATTACAAGCTGTATCATAATATTTACCAAAGCTTTGATTAAACTCTGGGCCATCACGATTCTGACAAGTTGCAGTTAATTCACTATTATTTGTCTTAAAATCTTTACATTGAGACCACTTTGATGGATCTGAAATTGTTAATTTATTTGGCATTACATAAACTGGTTTAAGAGTTGTAGTTGGCGCTTTAGGAACTGGTCTAGGAGTTGTAGTTGGTCTAGGAGTTGTTCGTCTAGGTGTAGTTGGTTTAAAGTAGTTTTCATCTTTATCACCTTGATGTACAACTGCAGATCCTGGCTCATTTTTAGTTTTATCTTTTATCCAATAATATCCTTCTTTATTTTTATCAAAAAAATCTTTGAAAGCTTTTTTTGTATCTTTATCATTCTTCATCTTATATGATTTAGTATTACTCCATGTATAATCTGGTTTATCCGGGTTGATTACATATTTTTTCCATGTTCCATTTTTAAAAGAGTCTTCTTCATGTTTTTCAGCATAAAAACTTTCATGAATATTATGCTTCATTGAACTAAATAACCAATATAACACTACTAAAACTATTAAAACAACAATAATAATCATAAGAGTGTCTTCCATTTTCATTTTTTGAGTACGCGCCATTTTCTTTATATATAATTTACAAAAAAATTAAATAAAATAAGAAAAATTTATTTCTTTTTTATATGTAGATATGTCTTGTGATAAACTTCCGACAGATATATTAACTAATCCATCTAGTGTTACTGATGAATGTATTTTTAATTATCTATATAACAGGACGTTAAACCAGAAAATAAATTTAAATATTGTTAACACTGATGATATTAAAAAATATTTTTTACAAATTCAAAATAGTTATCACTACCAAAATATTTTAGTTAATACTACAAATTATAATAAAGTTATCATGTCTATTATTTTAATGTTAATTCCCTTTTATTATTTTTATCCCCGTTTTTATAAAATTGGTGCTGTTGGTTTATTATTAGGATTATGTGGATTTATTATGCTTGCTAATAATTTAAAAGAATTCTATTCCTATTTTTTCGATAATATTCATTATTATTATGTTATTACATCTGTATTATTTTACCTTATTTTTTTCGTATTTTTAAATAAAATAAATCATATTTCCCTTTTTTTCATAGGTGCCGTTTTCTCTTATCTTGTTATTAATTATGTTTTACGACTCATTTTATTATCACCCGATCCTAAAAATGAATATAATAAATTAAGAGCTGCATCAAATAAGAATGAAGAAATAGAAGGTGATAATCCACGAAAAGGACAATATACAGAATATAATATTATTATAGAAGCATGTTGTATAGAATTAGTTTCTAGACATAAACTTGATTTACCTAGTGGAAATATGTTATATAGTTATTTAACAAAATTTGAAATAAATGATACTGCTCCTGTAAATATATGGGCTGATTTCTTCACAAATTTATTATCACCCTTGATTTCAGTAGGAATATTATGGATACTTGGATTTTTATTATCTAAAATAAATGGAAATTTAGCAAGCAGTTATGGATTAACAGCTGAAAATAATAATTTGTTAAATAAAGAAATAAATATACTTCCTGTAATAGGAATAAACGATGAAAGTTTAAAATATATTAATTGTCAAGCTAATTATGTTTTACCAACAGAATTTAATTGTGACTTATTAATTCATGATTATATTGATAAATATAGATTAGATGATAATGTTTATGGTAAAGTATACAAAACATTAAGTAGAATTTCTTATGAAATGTTAAGAAGATATAATCCTAAATTTACTAATTATGATAAAACATCCTTACCCGAATCAAATCAAAAAATTTCAAATCAAGTATTTCAAAAAGTAATAAAAATATTAAAAGAAACTTTCCGTTTAGAAAGAAAATCTAAGAATGAAGAAATATTTAAACAAATAGAAAATAAAATATCAATGCATAATGAAAGAACTTCACAAAATGATTATGAATTAGCTGCGCAAGATATTCTTGATTTAGTAGATCAAATGGATATTAAATATAAAATAAAATTAGAAATATTAAATTTATTAAAACATTTAGTAAATAAATTAAATATTGAAAATGATATTGATGAAGATTATGAAGAATATGAAGATGATGCAACATTAGCTGAGAAAATTTTATTAGGAAGTTTTGATGATAATAATCCTAATCAAAAAGATACCAAAAATAAATTAATAGATGTAATTAAGGAATATAGAAGAAAGTTTAAAGAAGATTTAAGTGTTAAATATAAAACACTTTATGGATATCACTATAATATTATTGGATATAATGCTTTAGATAATAAAGTATATGAATGGAGCAATCATATACTTAAGAATTTTATACGACTATTTTCAACGTGGCTTCTTTTTGCTAAACCATTTGGAAGCTCATGGCTTCTATCAAAATATACTTTAATATGGAAATGGGATTTCTTACCTATTTTTAAGAATTTAACAGATAATAATATGATATGGAAATACTTTTCAATGGGAATTGATTCATCTTACTTTGAAAATATTAAAATAGAGTGTAGAGAAAAAGATATTAAAATTAAAGATGATACTATGGTAAATAAAATTATTTATTTTTTGATTACAATTGTAGTAACTTTATTTGTAACATTGCCAACATTATATTTTTATAACTTAACTAGCTTTGGATTACAAAATTATCCATCATGGATTAATCCTGTTTATCAAATATTAGTTATACTTATTATATTAGGAAATACATATTTAACTTATTGTTTAACATTTCCAGATAAATGCAAATGGTTAAGCAATCCAGTTCCCCCAGAATATGATAATTGGAAGGGAATATCGAGAGTTTTTATTCCATTCTGGAAATATTCAACATGGCTTAAAAAATATATAAGTTTTAATATTATTTTTTTTATTATGTTTATTGGAATTATTATTGGACTTAGTGTTGGATTAAATTCAAATAATGAAACTAATTCTAAAGATGAAGAAATTGAAGAAGAATAAAAATAAATATAAAAGTAAAAAAATAAATAAATAATCTGATATAATAATATTATATGAGCTTGAATAGCAAAATTTTAAATTTAAATAATGATGATAAAAAATATCCAAAATTACCTGATATAGGATATTATGATAAAAGCGATTTAAATAAAGATGATGAAGTATCTGCTACAAATGTCTTAAATAATTTAAATCAATCATGTAGTTTTATAAATGATGGTAATTCTGTTGATTCAAATAGTTTACCAAGCCCTATTAATGGTAAAACTTTAGGTGAAAACCAGATATTTAAAAATTTATTTCAAGGTCAAAATTTTAGCGATACTTCTGTTGAAAAAAAAACTTTAATAACACAAATTAATTATTTAGCATGTCAATTAGCACAAGCAAGAAGTAGAACGTATGATTCAAATGATTTTAATACTACTGGGGGAGATATTTCAATTAAAAAAATATTTGATCAATTTTCAAATTTGAAACCATATTTAGTACTAGTTTTTATTATTACAATGTATTTATTTGTAAATGGTGTGTTTTCATCAATAGATTTAGTCGGAAATATTTTTTCTATTATCGAAAAAAATAGTAGTATGAGTATTGAATATTGGGTTGGATTATTAATTGGTCTAGCAGTTCCAATGATTATATTATGCTCATTATTTGTTGGAATGGTATGTGAAAATATAGGAGAAACACAGAAATTTATAATTAGAGACAAATCAAATGAAAAACAATGCAAAGAAAATTTTGATAATAATTCAACAACACCAAATGGACAATCAACAACACCAAATGGAGAATCAACAACACCAAATAGACAATTAAAAAATGCAACTGATAATTCTAGTCCAAATGGTGGAAATACTCCAAAATCTATTCCACCCGTAGTTAAAAATCTAGATGCCAGTATAATTGCACTATTTATATTTATTATATATTGTTTTGTAGCTGTTTTATTCACTGTTAAAAGAAATCAAGTTGGAAACTTTTTATACACTCTTTTTACAAGTATTATATTATTTATATTAGCTATCTTTTTTTATTTATTATATGCCTATATTCCATTTTTTAGCACTGGTGATAATAATCCAACAAAAAGTTTACAATTATTTATAGATCCCAATGAAAAATCAGAAAAATCAGACGATACATCAAATATTACATCAAATCAACAACAGACATCTAAAGTTAAACAAGTTTTTATGATAACAACTGCAGTTGTAGTATTTGTGGCTTTATTATTTTTTATTAAAGGTAGTACTAATAAATCCGAATATAAAGGATTTTTTGGAAGAATAATTAATTTTTTTAATGATTTCTTAGATGGATTTTTAGGGTCAGGTGCAATATTAGTAATTCCTATTTTATGGGTTTTTAATTTTATTTTAGCTATTCGTTATTTCTATTTCTTTCCGATTATTCTTATTGGTGTAAGATTTATTAGATATTTTAGTATGTTTTCCTTATATCTTATATCCCAAACACCAGAATTCCAAAGAGTAAAAGATGGATTTTCAGATGATTTAACACAAACATTTGATAATTTTGAAAATTATTCTCCTTCATGGGGATTATTAGGATTTGGATTATTAAAATCATTTTTAAATGTTCTTGGATTTGAAAATATATTTTCAAAAGATATTCTAGGAGATGATGAATTAATTAAGAATTTATCAGATAATAAATTTATTTCAGGTGGTGTATTTAGATTTTTAAAAGATGTGTTTGATAATCCAAATTATAAAGGAATTGCATTATTTAGTATTATGGCAATATTAACTGTTGTTATTAGTATGATTGTATTATATGGAATTGTCAAAATATAGGGGGAACCAAGGTTCCCCCTTACCCCCTCCTTTAGAGGTTTAAAAAGATTCTCTCTTACCTTTAGAGGGAACCAAGGTTCCCCCTTACCCCCTCCTTTAGAGGTTTAAAAATTAATAATCAAAAAATTATATAATAATATAATTTTTGAAAAGATATTAGAAATTATTTATTGAAAATGTTTATTTAGTTTATTATAACTATCTAAACTATTTATTTTACATATTTTATGTGTATCTTTATTTAATAAACTACATCCATTTGTTTTGGTGCAAACTTCTAAACAATCATCTATTTTTTTTATCCATCTTATATATTTTTCATTTATAATTATGTTATCATCGGTTTTAATATATTTTTGATTATTGTCCATTATAATATATAAAATATTATAGTTTTATATTATTTTTTCCTACTTAGGGAACATGGACTTAAAATAAGTTTATTACCTTATTGGTGGAATTGGTTGACCCTTAATACAATTCTCCCCTTTTTGATTTAATTTTGTTGTTTTTTCATCATCACAACAACCATATCTTGACTTTTTACAATCATAAAATCCAATATCATGTTCATTTTTATTAATTGTATATGGAAGAGTTTTATAATAAACACTATATAATATTACCATAATAAAAAAAAGAGTTATAAAAAAAGATAAACAAATAATTAAAAACATATAATATAAATAGATATAAATTTTTTATATTATTGGGATATATTATTGAGATATAATGAAATTATATTTCTAAATAACATAAATTTTTTTATATTATTAAGATATATATAATGAAATTATATTTACAATTTATAATTTTAATATTAGTAATTATTTTATCTTATTACTATCTTTCTTCAAAAAATATAACTGAAAATTATGAAACTTATTCTTATGGTCCATATAATTATATGGATAGTGGAGCAAATCCATTAACTTTTTATAAATATCCGGCTTATAGAAAACCATATATGTATCCTTATAAATTTTATTCAAGTTATCCATATCCTTATATGAAAAATTATGAGATGAATATTTAGTATATTTTATTCATATTGTACAGAAAGGTGAGTGAAGCCACTATGTTCCTCTCTATTAAATATCATTGTACTTAATATAATATTTAACTAAATTTTGAATTCTAAAATGAATTTTCTCAAAGTTATTAATATTATATTCCATTTTAAACTTCAATAAATGTTCAATATCTTTTACCAAAGCATTAATTTTGGATAAATTAAGTAAATGAATATCATATTTTTCCCAATCTATACAAAACATATCATCATTAAACTGATTATTATGAATAATATCATAAATATAATGTACTAAATCTTTTTTACCAACTAATGGAAAATTTAATACTTCAAATCTTCTATTAATTCTTTTATCCTGATAAGGAATAGTTTCAATATTATTTGCGTTAAATATAATATAATTTGCATTATTTCTCAAATTCAAAAGAGTATCACTTTCTTCTTCATTAAACTGACGACCATCATTTATCAAAAAATCATCTACAAAAATAGCTGTATTAATATTAAATATATACGGTTTTTCAAAAATAAATTTATTAAATGAATAAGAACAGAAAGGAATAAAAGAAGATTCGAATACATTTTGAATAAAATCTTTTTTTAAAGGAGTTTCTGGTCCATTCAATATAATGGGGGTTTTCATTTTTGATTGAATATTCAAAGAAATATCATTATATATATCAAGTCTTTTAAATAAGTTAGTTACTTTTGTAGGGAGAGTATTTTTAATATTTATTGAGTCTAAAAAGGGATATCCTATAACATAAACATTCCAAAAAAGGGCAATGAAATAGAATAACATTTTTAGTGTTAAATATTATATAAAATAAATAATATAAAAATTTAAAGATTCAATTTTTTATATTCTACGTGGATTTAGTCTTACGTAAATTTTTTCCAGATCCTATCATAGGCTTATTTTTTAATCTTAAAGAAGTTGCTGTTGCATTTACAACAATAAATTTGTCATCTATTTCATTTATATTTATTGTCAATCCAACAATTAGATCACATTGACCTGCATTTTTTCTTAAGTCTTCTATTGCAGATTCATAAACAACTCTTGTTTTATCATTTAATGAACTTGCTTGACCGCCAAAAATTCCCATAAAATTAGATGTTACATCACGAAGAAAAGATATTGCATGAATAGATAAACCAAATACATATCCAATTGGTTCATATTTTTCAGGATCATAATATTGTGTGTTTAAAATAGGTATACTCATATACTATTTATATAATATAAAAATATTATATTGATTTAATAAAATGCCAACCTAATTTTTCACATATTTTCTTCCATATCATATCTGTTTGATGTAGTTTTTCTCTATCTTTTAATAATGGAAAAAATATTTTATATTCATCTAAGCCTAATAGTTCTACAAATTTATGTAATACATATGAATAATTTAAAAAATTTTTTCGTGATTTCGGACAAACCTCCATAAATGGACCTTGTATTTCTTTAAACATAAGTCTTAATTTTTCTTCTAATTCTTTACTCATAGATGGTGGTTGAACTCCATTAATTTGATACAAAATATGAGCAGCGTGATCATAGTATTTATTTAATTTATTCTTTTTCAAATATTGTCGGATCTTTTTAGTATCTAATTTTTCTAAATTAGTGATTCTTTCTTTTTTAATCTCTAAAAGAATTTTTTCATAAACTTCTTCTGGAATTTCAGTTGATTCTTTAGCTTGGAATTGAGCCAACCATTCATTATAATGATTAATTCTTCTATAAGAGAAATAACATACTTCTAATGGAGGATCTTTAAAAGAAGGTTTATCACTTTCAATTAATATATTTTCTTGAGCACCGCATTTTTCACATATTTGAATTCCATCTGATGGATATAATGTCATTTCTGTTAAACAAGTTGAACATTTATAAATTGTCATATCAACTTTTATTTTAGGAATATAATTAACATCTATTTTTTGTAAATATTCATCTAATACATTTTTTTTACGAAATATTGCATTTTCTTTTACAAAATCACTCATTTTCATACTTGTATAATTATTTGATTCGACTTCTTTTTTATCAATATCCTTTTTATCTATTTCTTTTTCTTGATTAAAGAAATCTAATATATTTGCTTTTTTTGTATCGTTAATCGGATCCTTATCAGCATCTTCAGCATCTTCAGCATCTTCAGGATCTTCAGCATCTTCATCATCGTCATCATCATCTTCATCATCTAATAAATCGGAATCTTTTGTCTTATTTATATCTCTGTCTATATCTAAATTGTCAATATCATAATTAATTAAATTTTCTTCAAATTTTTCAGAATTATTTTTATTATTTTTAGAATTTTCAATATTTTCATAATAACTATGTAATAATTCACCAACTTCTAAATAATAATAATTCATTTCTTCATTATTAATTATTTTCTCAATTTTATTTTTTAACTCATTTATTTTATCTCTTAAACCATCTTTATACAAAATATATTCCATATCATTTTTTCTAGATATATCTTTTACATTGTATTCTGCTATTAAATTTTTCAATTCCTTTTTTAAAGATGGTATTGATTCCTGTAAATTTTTAAAATAATTTATCATTTCAGAATGTTTTGCATCAATTGTGATATTATCATTATTCTTAGATATGGTTTTTGAAACCGACATCTATTATATTTTATAAATAATTAAAAATACTTTATATAGTCTAAAATAAAAATTATATACGGAAATATATTTTTTAATTTTTATTTATTGATTTTATAAATGGATAATAGATATTCGCCGAATATACTAAATTTGCCTGATACTTCATTAGAGTATAACGATATACAAAAAATGGTTTTTGTTTTTAATGCATTAAATGATGGATGGACTGTTAAAAAAATAGGAAATGATAAATTTGAGTTTTTGAAAGATGGAGAACATATTAAAAAAGAAATTATTTTAGAAGATTATCTTAAAAAATTTATTAAATATAATATAAATATTGAAAATATAAATAAAATAAAATAAAATAATATAGTAGTACTATGAATTCTATAAATCTAAATAATAATATATTAAAAAGAAATTTAATTATATATGATCATGAAGATACTCATCTTATTGAAAAATTTATTAAAAAATATAACTTATTAAACTGGCTTAGATCTTATGATGAAATATGGAAAATATATTATGGTAAAGTATATAATCCACCACATTTTGGAAATATTATTGTATTAAAAAAAAATTTAACATTAGAAGCTTTACAACATGTTTGGAATATGGTTGATTTTAATGGAAGTATTATTATAGATTCTAAATATGAAACATTTTATATAAATTCAAAAATTAAGAAAATAAAAAATGATAAGAAAATTATTATTAAAAAAAATAGTTATAGAACTTATTATTTTAAAAAATATAGAATTATTGATTTTATTATAGCAGGTACCAAAAAAGGTGGAACAACAGCGGGTATTGTTAATTTATCAAAGCATCCTGATATATCAATGTATCATAAAGAAATTCATTATTACAGCATACTTAAGAATTTTCAAAAAGGTGAAAAATGGTATATGAGTCATTTTAATTATAAGAAAAAAAGAGTAGGTGATAAAGCACCAGATATAATGTATCAAGATGGATGTTTACAATTATTACAAGAAACAAATCCACATGTTAAAATTATTATTTTTTTGCGAAACCCTATTGAAAGAGCATATAGTGATTGGAAAATGACTAGAGATAAATTTAATAATAAAGATTCATTTGAATATTGTATAATGGATGAATATAAATATAGAATGAACGAACCAAAATTATTTAATGTATCTTTTTATCATGCTTTTTTAAGAAGAGGATTTTATTATAAACAAATACAAAATATTTTAAAATATTTTTGTAAAGACAATTTACTTGTTTTAATATCTGAAAATATAAGAGAAACTAAAGACAAAGAATATCAAAAAGTATTTGACTTTTTAGAATTAGAACAATATCATGACTATTTTGTAGACGAATTTGTATCTTCTAAACCGGAAGATGTATTAAATAAAAATGATAAAATATATAGTTTCTTAAAGAATATTTATACAAAAGATGTAGAAAATTTAGAAAAATTTTTAGGTTATAAAACAGGGTGGTGGTAAATTAAAAAATAAATTAAAATATATTTTTAATTTAAAAAAATATATTATAAGAAAAAAATATTATAAGAAAAAATATGAATTTTAAAATATAAAATATTAAAAATTTTCACTGTTAGATAAGTATCCTAATAAAAAAAGTTCATTGATAAAAAATATGGTTTATTGATAAATAAATTAAATTTAATTTATTTATAATTTTTCGCGTATTTCCAAAATTTTTATCTCAGTATAGAATATATAAAAAATGACAGGCGGACTCATGCAATTAGTCGCATACGGTGCTCAAGATGTTTACCTCACTGGTAACCCCCAAATCACTTTCTTCAAGGTAGTATACCGCAGACACACCAACTTCTCCATGGAAGCCATTGAACAAACCTTCAACGGCACTGCTGATTTTGGCAAGAAAGTAACTTGCACAGTCTCTCGTAACGGTGATTTAATCCACCGCATCTACTTACAAGTCACTCTTCCCCGTGTTGAATCCACTACCTCCTCTGCCTTCTTCCGCTGGGTCAACTTCATCGGCCACTTCCTCATCAAATCCGTTGAAGTTCAAATCGGTGGTCAACGCATTGATAAGCAATATGGTGATTGGCTTACTATCTGGAATGAGCTTACCATCCCCCCTGGCTTAAAAGCTGGTTACGACAACATGGTTGGCAACACCGTTGCCCTTACCGGCACTGGTCTTAACCGCACTGAAGCTACTACTTTATATGTTCCTTTACAATTCTGGTTCTGCCGCAATCCCGGCCTTGCTCTTCCCCTTATTGCCCTTCAATACCACGAAGTCAAGATTGAACTTGATTTCCGCCCCAAGGCTGAATGCTATGTATCCACTGCTGGCTCCTTAAACAGCTGCGGTGTATCCGTAAATGGCAACTTAGACTCTTTCTGCGTACCTTCTCTCGAATACGCCACCCTTTTCATTGACTACATTTACCTCGACACTGATGAACGCCGCCGCTTCGCCCAAACCTCCCACGAGTACCTCATCGAACAATTACAATTCACCGGCGACGAGTCAACCGTAAACACCAACGTTAAGGTTAAACTCAACTTAAACCACCCCGTCAAAGAACTTATCTGGGTTGTTCAACGTGACGATGTCGTTAAACTTGGCTACAACCAATGGAACAACTACACTGATGATTTCGATGCTGATGCTGGCTACAACACTGTTGGCTCATCTGGCCTCCCTGACCCCAGCCAACTTGTTTTCACCAATGTTGAAGATTCTACCAATGTCTTCCCCTTCGTTGGCACCCAAGCTCTTGACAGCCAATACTTAGCTTACTTAGCTCAAGCTGGTCTTTCCGTTTCCGCCTTCGGCAACGGCAGCACCACCGCCCAAGTCCGTGGTGTCAACTTACCCGCTGGTCCTGGCCCCAACGCTAATAACTTAGCCCCCACTGATTTCGGCGCCATCACCACCGCTGGTGACTACTCCGATCACGCTGGTTTCGGCCCCATCAACGCTGGCCGTAACCCCATCGTCCGTGCCAAACTCCAACTCAACGGCCACGATCGCTTCCAAGAACGCCTCGGCTCTTACTTCAACTTAGTCCAACCTTACCAACACCACACCAACATCCCCCCCACTGGCATCAATGTTTACTCCTTTGCCCTTAAACCCGAAGAACACCAACCTTCCGGCACTTGCAACTTCTCCCGTATTGATAACGCCACTCTCCAATTACAACTCACTCCCAAAGCTGCCCTCGGATCCAAGATCAGAGTATACGCAGTAAATTATAATGTTTTACGTATAATGTCGGGCATTAATAGTGTATATGCAGCAATGTATACACTAACCTCCTGTGCCCAACAGTTGGCTGCCATAATCGGTATTTGCACTCGATTATGGATAAACAGTGTAATGCAAATATGTTTCTCCACCGGAACATCATATAACCAGCTAGTCTCAATGTGACTATCCAGTTACAAAGAGGCAACATTTCTAAATTGCGGGGATCTCCTTAGAGCCTTTCCTACTTCTTTGTTATATGAAAGTATAGCAAAACCTCGGGGTAATGACCTAGAGTATAGTAATAACGGAAAGGATTGGATAATCCGCAGCCAAGCTCCTAAGTGCGAAATTGCAAGCATATGGAGAAGGTTCAGAGACTACAATGAAATGGGCTTGAAGAATCTAGCAAATTCTGATGATAGCTTAAGGTATAGTCCAATTACTACATGAAAGTGTAGTAAGCCATCAGGGGCGGGTTAGCATATTCGAATTAAAGAATTTATACAGTGTTTTATTGTATATTTTTTTTAAAAAAATAAAATAAAATAAAAAATTTATAAATATATTTTTTAAATAGTTATTTATTTAAAAAATTAAATAAAAATGATAAAAATTTTTTTTTTTAGAATTATTTTTTTTATGAATATAAATGGAATTTATAAATGAGATATTAAAAAAACATATAATAATAGAAGAATTTAATGGACGATATTATTACAAAGAAAATTTAAATCTAGAAAAAAATAAATATTGGTTAGTTAAAAATAAAAATACAGAAGAAGAATATTATATAATGGATTGTGGAAAACTAAAATTAGTAATAATAGATAAAAATAATATTAATAAAATTTCAAAAAGTTCTAATGCATGGTATTTATGTTTAAATGGATATGTTGCAAGTAGAATTGATAAAAAACAAATATATATGCATGCATTTTTAATGAATCATTATGGACATGGATTAGAAAAAGGAGCATTATCAGTAGATCATATTAATCAAAATAAATTAGATAATAGAATGTGTAATTTAAGAATAACAACTCAATCAATTCAAAATAGTAATCGAAAATATTCAAAAAATGAAAATAGTAAATACAATTTAAATAGACCAGATGGAATGGAAGATATTGATTTACCTAGATATGTTGAATATAAATTTGAATATAGAGATAATGAAAAAAAAACAGGAATAAAAGAGTATTTTGTTTTATCACATGAAAAATGTCCAAAATATGGTAAAAAAAATTGTATAGTTTCATCAAAATCAAATGAAATATCTGCAATTGATAAATTCGAATTTATAATTGAAAAAATGAATGAATTAGATATTCAAATACAATATTCTTAATATTTTATATAAAATTAATTAAAAATGAAATAAATTATATTTCCTTTTTATTCTTTTCTTTATTACTCAATTTCAAAAAAAATGAACAATATAATTCAAGACAATTTAAATAAGTTAAACCAATATAGATTATGTCCTCCAAACCCATCTTATATTGCAGGATTAATTGACGGAGATGGAACAATTTTTATACGAAAAATTTCAGATGGATATCAATCAGGAATATCTTTATGTCAAAGTAGAACAAATATATTACAAATTTTACGTTATCATTATGGTGGAACTATAGTTGGTCCATCTGAACCAAATACAGAAAATATAATTAATGAAGATGGATATTATCATGAAAATAATAAAAGAAATTCATATGCATTAATAATTCGCTCAAATGAATATAAATATCTTTTACAAGATATTTTACCACATATTATTCTTAAAAAAAATCAAATTGAATTACTTAACCAATTTTCAAAAATTGTAAATAAAATAAATCATATTGAAGAAAAAGAAAAATTATGCCAATTATGTTTAGAACAAAATAAAATAAAAACTCAAAAAGAATATAATTATTCTAAAATAAATATTGATTATATTCGCGGTCTATTTGATGCAGAAGGGTATATTTATATATCTTACAAAAAAATAGATAATGAAATAAAATTCACAAAAGGAGTATATATGAAAATTACACAAAAATCTCATCCTGAAATATTAACTGAAATACAAAAATTTTTAAATTTTGGTAAATGTGGAAAATATACATATTACTTGGATACATTTGAAGATTGTTTACAATTTGTGACAAATCTATTGCCAAATATGATAATTAAATATAATCAACTAATGGCATTTACAGAATATTTACAAGATCGTTTAAAAAAAAATGAAATATATAATTTAAATATTCATAATAAAAGAGAAAATATATATAGAACCATAAATATGGAAAAACATCAAATTGAAGTATTTCAAGAAACAAGAGAAGAAAATAAAGGATTTCAAAAAAAATTAGAAGAAGAAATGAAAAGTCTTAATTTAGAAAAAGAATTACATAAAATGGCCTTTTATATGGAAAAATCAGACTCTATGAAAGGGATGAATCATCCTAATTATGGTCAACATTTATCTGATACACATGCATTAAATATATCAATTGCAACAACAAATGCAAAAAGAGCAAATAATCCAAATTTAACAGATGAAAAAATTAGAGAAATTTATGCATTAAAAGATATTGAAAAACAAATAGATGTAGCTGAAAAATATAAAACATATCGTGATATTATTCGAAAAATTTGGAACAAAACTATTCTTCCAACAGATGATCCAGAATTTTTAACAAAGAAAAAAGAAAAAGTTATTTCTAATAAATCAGATAATTCACTAGAATTAAAATTAACAAATGAACAAAAAACATCATTAGGTAAAAGAACTTTATCTTCAGAAGAATATTTAGAATTACTTCGTTGGAAAATAAAAAAAGAAAATAATGAATTACTAGACGGTAAAAAGATTTTTACAACTAAACTTGCTAAATATTTATCTGAAGAATGGAATAAAAATGTAACTAATGATATGATTAAAAATATTTGGTTTGGAAAAACAAAATTATTTGAATTTGAATTTCAAGATAAAGATATTTCATATGAACAATATTTAGAACTAATTAAAGCAACTTAAATCTCTTTTATTTAAAATATTATTATATTATAAAATTAATATAATGAACTCTTCTAAAGAACAAAAATATATTGAACTTAAAAAGCAACGTCGTGAAATAAAAAAATCTGAGAAAAGAACTGCAACTGCTGAAGAAGTTATCTTTATTTTTGAAAAAGTTTTAGAAGGATGGAGAACAATTAAAATTTATAATACTATTATACAAAAAAATCCTTCTTCAGAAATAAGTAAAAAAAATGTAGAAAATATAGCAACTGGAAATTCTAGAGTCTATGAAAGTGAACTTTCAAAAGAAGATTTTGAAAAATATAAATTATTACGAGAAAAAGTATATGAATATAGAAAAATTAAGATATAAATATAGTATTTTTAATAATTTTCTTTATTAACAATTTATTTTAGAGTATAATCATTTAAAGGTAATATTTTCTTCAATTTACTTGGATATGGACTATATGCCCACATAATCATATTTACATGTATTACAGTCGGCAATCCTTTTAAAGGACCAGACTTATGAAAAAAATCTAGTTTCATACTCTTTGCTTGTCCAAGTTTCCCTAATATTTCAATTTCTCTTTTTCTATTCCAATTTACTCCATTCTTTTTATCTTTTCTACATGGAATATTTTTTATTAAATCCTCTTTTCCTTTCACTTTTCTATAAACTACTAAAAATCCTTCATCACTGGTAGTTGGTTTTTCTAATCCTCTTGCTTTACGAGATACATTATAATATTCTGCTAATTTTTCATATGAATTTACTAATGATAATGGTAAATAAGGTAGTTTTTTTACAGATCCACCTTTCATACTTTTATAATTATTTAACCATTTTTTAAAAACACGCATTGATTCTACCATATCTTTCGTTTGATTTTTATGATATTTTGCTCTTTGATAAAGAACATTAATAATTAAAAATTGACTCTTTATTGGTTTATTCTTTATTAATTCTAATGTTTTCAATGCAATTTCTTTATTTTTATAACCTGTTCCTTTTACTGTCGTTAAAAATCACAAAAATCGCAATTTTATAAAATTAAAAATACTTAAAGTTTAATTTTATATATATTATATGACATCTAATTCACCCGGTACTAAAAAATGTTTGTATCCCCTATTAAAGCAGCAGAACACTATAAAGTCTCTAAAGAAACTTTACGAATCCGAGCAGTTTCTGGAGAAATTGAATTTATTACTACACCTGGAGGACATCATAGATATAAAATCATTCCTCTCGATGTTAATAAACTTATCAGAAAAAAAATTATATATGCAAGAGTCTCTTCTTCCAAACAAAAAAATAATTTGGAAAACCAAATTAAATTTATTAAACAACAGTATCCAAAATACACCGTTATTAAAGACATTGGTTCAGGATTCAACTTTGAAAGAAAAGGATTTATCTCCCTTTTGGAACAAGTCATGTCTGGATCTATCGAAGAAATTGTCATTGCCCATAATGACCGGTTTACAAGAATTGGATTTGATTTCCTTCTCTTTATCTGTAAACACTTCAATAAAAAACTTACAGTTCTCTCAGATAAAGAAGATAAAGGATACAGAGAAGAATTTACAGAGGAATTCATCTCTGTTATTACCTTCTATACATCAAAATTCTATGGAATGCGAAAGTATGATTTACTCAAGAAAAATTAGATTTTACCCAACATCAGAACAAAAAAAACATTTTAATAAATTTTTTGGAGCTTCTAGGTATTTATATAATAAAACAATTTCTCTTTTTAATAATAAAGAAATTAATCAAAAATTATCACTTAGTCTCCCTAAAATTAGACCATTAGTAATGAAAAATAATAAAGATATAAAAGATGATGATATTGAAGCATGGTTAAAAGATATTCCATATGATACAAGACAGTTATCTATTAAAAATGCTTTATCCTCTCTTAAAAGTTCATTTGAGTTATTAAAAAATAAAAAAATTAAATATTTTAAACATAAATTTAAAAGCAAAAAAGATAGAAATCAAACATTCTATGTTGATCATAGAGCTTTAAAAAATTTAAATTTATTTCCAACTTTATTAAAAGAACATTCAAAATTAAGAGTAAATAAAAAATATAAAAAATATGAAAATTATATACCAGATTCTGATGCAATTATTTTAAAAAAAGGTAAAAAATATTTTATTTTATTTTCAAAAGAAAAGAAGTTTGAAAAAATAGAAAAAAAGAATGATATAATTAGTCTTGATCCAGGGATTAAAAGATTTCAATCTTTTTATACACCGGATGGTCATGTTGGAGAATTAGGAAATAATAAATTAAAAAAAAAAGTATTAAAAATAGAAAAGAAAATAGATAAATTAAAATCTTTAATTAGTATTAAAAAAATTAAAAAATGCAAATCAGAAAATAAATGTTATAAACTGAAAACCAAAGTTACAAACATTATTTCAGATTTTCATTGGAAAATTTCTAGCTTTTTAGCAAAAAATTATAAAGTTGTTTTATTACCCATCTTTAAATCAAAAGATTTAAAAAAGAATCTTTCTCCTACAAATAGACGCTTAATAGATATATATTCTCATTATAAATTTCAACAGAAACTTGTTTATCAAGGAAAAAAATATGGTTGTAAAGTTATAATTGTAGATGAACATTATACAACAAAAACATGCGGTAATTGTGGAAATTTAAACCATTTTGTTGGTAATAGTAGTGTTTATTGGTGTCCTAGATGTAGAATAGAATTAGATCGAGATTATCAAGCAGCTAGAAATATTCTATTGAAAAATAACCAGGGTGTGATCAACCCATTAATAGATTTGTAAATATTGCACTTGCGATTTTTGCGAATTTCATGATCTGTAATTGCTGCATATTTAATTAAAAAACATAATATGAAAAAGAATGCTGCAATATTATTTATTAAAAGTAAAAGACCTATGGCTTTATTACCGTTTTATAATTTTAATGATATTTTATAAATAAATATTACTTAAAGATAAAATAAATAAATTTATTTATTATGTTATTTACTCATAAACTTATAATTGGTGCAATCGGAGTATATTTTATATATTCTTCAAGAGATGTTATATTAGATTATATTCTTACTATTAAATTAAAAATAAGTAATTTATATAATAATTTATTTAATAGTAAAGGATATTCAGTAAATACAGTTTATTTATTTACTAATTTATTTACTTATTATGATGTTACATATTATTTTATTTTTAATAAAATAGAAGAAATTAATCAGACTGTAATTTTAGATTTATTTAATAAATATAATATAGAATTTATTGATAATAAAGATATACGATTAAAATTTGATTTTAATTTTGATAATAATAATTATATTCTTTATTTCCCATTTCATAAATTAATTTTTGATAATAAAAGTATTAGAAATCATTTAGATTCATTTGATTTAATTCCAGATAAATATTTTAATACAAGTTCAGTGGTTTATGATCCAATTGAACTAGACTTTCCAGTTCTTAAAGATATTATTATTGATGAACCAGCTTCTAAAGTACCTGTTCTCGAAACACATATTTCAGAAGAGTCGGTTCTTGAAACACATGTTCCTGAAGAGTCTATTCTCGAAACACCTGCTCCAGAAGAGCCTGTTCCAGAAGAGCCTGTTCCAGAAGTATCTGTTTCTGAAGAGCTTGTTCCAGAAGTACCTGTTTTAGAAGCACCTATTTTAGAAGCACCATCTTCAGAAGAACATGTTTCTGAAATATCTATTCCCGAAACACCAGTTTCTGAAGAGCCTGTTTCTGAAACAAATGTTTCTGAAGAGCCTGTTCCAGAAGTGTCTGTTTCTGAAATATCTGTTCCCGAAACACCGGTTTCTGAAGAGCCTGTTTCTGAAACAAATGTTTCTGAAGAGCTTGTTCCAGAAGTACCTGTTTCTGAAACACCTGTTTTAGAAGCACCTGCTCCAGAAGTATCTACTCTTGAAGAGCTTGTTCCAGAAGTACCTGTTTTAGAAGCACCTATTTTAGAAGAACCTGCTCCAGAAGAGCCTGTTTCTGAAGAGCCTGTTTCTGAAGAGCCTGTTTCTGAAGAGCCTGTTTCTGAAGAGCCTGTTTCTGAAGATCTTCTTTTAGAAGTACCTGTTTTAGAAGAATATGTTTCTGAAGAGCCTGTTCCAGAAGTATCTATTTCTGAAGAGCTTGTTCCCGAAACACCAGTTTCTGAAGAGCCTGTTCCAGAAGAATCTGTTTCTGAAGAGCCTGTTCCAGAAGAGCCTGTTTCTGAAGAGCCTGTTCCAGAAGAGCTTGTTTCCGAAACACCAGTTTCTGAAGAGTCTGTTCCAGAAGTATCTATTTCTGAAGAGCCTGTTCCCGAAACACCTGTTTTAGAAACATCTGTCCCAGAAGTATCTACTCCAGAAGAACATGTTTCAGAAGATCTTATTGCTGAAAAAGAGGTTATTGAAGAAAAGATTACTGAAACAGTTATTAATAAAGAATCTGAATTAATTGAACATTTTAGTTCTTACTCAGATACAGTTAATAATGATTATTTTATTGAATATCCACCATATACAGAAAAAGTATTAGAAGATTATAGAAAAGATATTATTTATCCATACTATACTAAATTAACAAGTAAAAGTATTTTATATAGTTTATTTATGGTTGATTGTAAAAATATATTAAAAGTTTTAATTAATGGTAGAATTAACAATAATTTATTAAATCATATTGATAAATTAAAAACTCCTCTAAATGATTTTGGATTATGTTTTCATTGTCCTGTAAAATTATCATGGATATTAGTAGAAAATAATATAAAATTAGATAGATTTGATTCTTTAAGAATTGAATTTATGAATCCTTATTTTGATGAAGATAAAATTGAACTAGTTGAACATTATATAGAGTTAAATAAAGAAGATTTAGATAGTATTATTATATCTAGAAAAATGGAAAATGAATTAATTAAAAAAAATAAATTAAATAACATTAATTAAACTTTTTTTCTATATTAATTATATATGTCTGATAATACAATTAATAATGTAAAAGGATTTACAAACAAAGTTTCCTATAATTATTCAGCACCAATAAATTTTAATGTTGGTGAGGGGGTAATTGGTTCTTATGACAATATTCGCTTTAAAACACAATGTAATGATTCTACTACAAATCCTCCTTGTAATCCACCTGAAAAAAGCAATCTTATTTTCTTACCACAAGGAACACCATTGCCACTTAAAAATGAAATGATCTATTCAGAATTACCTAAAGATAGTATGTTTTTATTTGCTAACTCTTATGCAAGCCCTGATTGTGGACCATCTACTTATTCTACGGATAGAGGATATGTTTGCACAACTCAAACTCAGAGAAAATATATTGGTGAAATGAGAGGAGGAAACCAAACATATAATAATTACAATTTCTAATTAATGGTTTCGAAGAAACTATTAATTGGAAATTCCAATTTTAATAAAAACGAAAGATTACGAATAAACTATTAATTTAATTAGAAATTCCAATTTTTAATTAAATAAAAACTAATAACTTAAAATAGATTTTAAATATTATATTGATTGAATACATAATGTAGTATTATTATATTAAGGACTACTTTGATCGATACTATAAGATGGTACATAATCTTTTGGGCAAGTATTATCCTTATTACTAACACATTTTTCTAAAGAAGTACGAAATATAAAATCTTTAGAACATTTAGGTTTTATACAGAATGAATTATTACACTTTCCTCCAGGAGCGTTCTTAAAATTTGTTAAATCCTGGCCCTTTAAGTTTCTAGGAGGAACAGTTGGAAATTCACAATATCCATTATACTGACTACTATTACCATAATATGTACCACTTGAAGTAAGAGGTCCAAATTCTGGACATTCTCCATATTCAGTTTTTACACATTTTTTTGTTGTAAGATCATATTTATATTTTTTTGGACAAATATCTTTAACATTTACTGCACATAAATTTGGGTCATATAATATAATATAATATTTTTTATTATATTATAAAATTTTTTTATATTAAAAATATTTAAAACATAAGTCCTTTTCGAGTATCAGGTATTACTGGAGGAGGATCTGTTTTAGGTATAAGAGAAGATAATATACATAATCCATCAGTTAATTTATTAGAATCTGGAATACCACTTGGATCTGAATATGGCTGATAACCATATGGACATTTATCCCATTCATTAGGAGCAAGACAAAGAGAATTATTGTAATCATAATTATTTGGACAAGGAACAGCCGTTCCACTTTTAACTTGGCCTGAAGAATCTGAGCATAAAAGTACATTATTTTTAGTAAAACCAAGTTTTCCATAACCTCCATATTTTTGTTTGGGACAAGCAGGTTTTACACATCTTTGTAAAGAATAATCATATGTATAGTCTTTATCACAATACGAATCTATTGGTATAATACATGAATTAGGATCTGACTCATTTTCTCCTATAACGCACTTAAGTGGACAGTTTTGAGAAGAAGAAGTAGTTGTTATGCGCAATGGTGTTGTTGTTATTTTACGTAAAGGCGTTGTTGTTATTCGTAAAGGTGTTGTTGTTCTTGGTAATGGTGTTGTTGTTTTAGCAACCGCTGCAACTTTTGCTACCGCAAAACTTTCTATATTTTTATGAGACGAATATAATACTAAAAATAATATAAATAATATAATTATTATTATTATTAATAACAAATTTTTCTTAATAATCATTTAATATAATATAATATAATATAATATTTTTTTCTTTTATAAATTTAAATATGAATCCATATTATAAAGAATATACAAAATTATTTAAAAAAAAAGAATGTTCTTTTTATTTAAATAAAAATGGTACAGTAAAATTTTATAGAAATATTAATAATAGATATTTACAATTATTATTATGTGTATTGAATAATAAATATAGTTATCAAGTATTATCTTTCCCAAATTTTACCGCGAAAGATGATGAAAATCTTTTAAAACAACTTATTTTTTTCAAATATTTAACTAATAGCAGTTTAAAATATATTGTAAGAAAGAATAGAACAATAAATCCACGTAAATCATCAAGTAGTTATTATTTTTTTAAAAAATCAAATAAAGAAAAAGTTTTAACACTTTTAATATTTATTGATATTGTTAAAAATGATTTAAGTTTTATTGACAATCTTCTTGATTATGCTTTTTTTGTTAAAAAATTAAATTTTATTAAAGAAGAAGATATATTTATATCAATGTTTTATGAAATTTATATTAAAGATATTGAAAAAGAAATGTTTGAAAAATATTCTAAAAAAATAAGTGATTTTAAAAATTATCATTCTTTATATTTATTTTTAAAGAAAAATGGTTATGTTAAAAAATATTATAAAGAAATTTGTCCAAAATTAACAAGTGAACATACAAATATATAAAATAGAGTACTTAATCATCCTAGTTACAATAAATTAAAAAAAAAATATAGTTCTAAAATAAAAAATTTAAAAGATATTAACATAATTGACACCTTTAATAAAGGAATTTTTCAAAATTTTAACAAAAAAATAATAATAAATAAATATATTCAAATTATTAAAAAATATAATATTAAATAATATATCAAATAATATATATGGATATAAACTATTTAATTGGAATGTTGATTCTAATTGGTTTTTGTTTGCTTGGGTATACCCATTTAGAACATTTAAATAATGAAGTCTCGTATGTTTTAGCAGATGATGGTGTTGAATATCTTGTTCGCAATATGGAAGATAAAAAAGAAGCTGCAAATTTATTATCCAAAATAAGAATAAAATTAGAAACACTATGTAAAATTATGAAAAATAAATTTCCAGATGATAAAAGTGTTAAAACAATGAATGAAAGATTTAACCCTGATAATATTACTGAATCTGGAAAAAGTAATCAATATACATCTTATTCAGTAAATAAAGGTGAAAAAATAGTCTTTTGTATTCGTCAAAAAGATGAGGAAGAATCTCTTGTTGATGAAAATACAATTACGTTCGTTGCAATCCATGAACTAGCTCACATTATGACAAAATCAGTCGGTCATACCTCTGAATTTTGGAATAATTTTAAAACATTATTAAAAGAAGCTATTGCTAATTCATTATATACTAAAGAAGATTATAAATCAAATCCAAAAGAATATTGTGGTATTAAAGTAAGTGATTCTCCACTTGAGTAAAAATTGAATTCGTTTTTATTAAATAATATTATTCTGATAATAATATTATTATTTATGATTCAAGAATTAGAAGTTAATATTGATTTTGATGAAGCAAGCAAATATTGGAATTCTAATAAAAAAAAACTACCTAACGCGTGTTATCAATATATATGTGGATTTCAAAAACAGAATGGAAATTTCTGCAAAAATTATTGTGTAAAAAATAAAGAACGTTGTAACAAACATTTGTTGTCTGAAACAAAAGAAAAATGAAAAAACTGAATAATATTTTTATTTGTTATTATAAAAATACTACTTTATTAAATCCATACTGTTTCATATATCTTAAAAAATGCAAAATGAAGGCTCAATAAAATTTAAGAAGCAGTTTATATATGATGATGGACCATGTACATATGAAGGCCATGGAAAATTAATAATGCATGGAAAAGGTAAACTTGATTTTAATGATGGGTATATTTATGAAGGAAAATGGAGAAATGGAAAAATAGTTGGAAAAGGTACATTATATTTTCCAGAATATGAAGATTGTAAAATATATCATGGATATATGACTAGAGATTTTCATTGTGACAAAAAAGGAAAAATGATTTTTCGCAATGGAGATATTTATGATGGAGAATGGTATGAGGGTTTTCGTCAAGGAATGGGAAAATTTACATTTTCTAATGGTGATATATATGAAGGAAATTTTAGAAGAGATAAAATATATGGACATGGTACCATTTCATTTAAATATGGTCTTGTAAAATCTATTACCGGCTTTTGGAAAGATGAAGAAAATCTTGATGAATTCGTGGATTCTAAATTTGTGTATAATAAAAAAATGTTACATTTTAATAAAGAATTAAGAATGGAAATTCAAACATTTAACATATTTCCTAATTTTATTCATAAATATATACCTGTTCTTGGTAAAGAAACTAAACAATTAGAATTACAATATTGTTTACAAAAAAAATTTTTAATTTGATTTGATTTTAGTTTTTATAAAATATATTATAAAATATATTATACTATATTAGTATGAATAATTATTCAGAGAATTATGCACCATGTAATATAAAATATAATAATCCTATTATTTCTATTCATAAAATAAATAATTTATCAGTTTCTGAATATTATGTTTTTATTGGTGAAGTAACTTCTGAAATTGATAATATTCTTAAAAAATTGGAAAATAGAAAAAATACTATGAAAGAAGAATTACTAATATTAAAAAAAAATTATCCTGATAACTATTCTAATTGGATCCAAATTATAAAAAAAAAAATAAAAATCCGATTTATTTACTGTACTATTAAAATTGATGATAAAATAAGTGAAGTTCGCAATAAAATATTTATTTATTTAAGTGATTTTGAAAATAAGAATTTTATTTTACCCGAAAATCAAGAATTATGGGTAAAGAAGAATAAAAATGACTATATCATTGGATATTATTATGAAAATATATTAGAAAATGAAAGAATAAATATTGTTCCACATGTTTATGAAGAAACAAATTTTAATACTATATCAAATAATTCATTATTAGTTAATAAGAATATTCGTATTAATACTAGCGAAAATAGTATGGTATTAATTGATTTATTTAATGATATACAAGTAACTGATTACACAATTTATGTATCTGATGCAAAAGAAGAAGAAAATGTATTAAAATCAAAAAGAATTGATATTACAAATGATATTTTAAATTATTATTTTAAAAAATATTGGCCATATGTAAATTTAAACTATGATGTTAATGAAATAAAAAATAATTATCTAATCATGAAAGAAATATACGAAAAAGAAATATATTTATTTGATTTATTAAAGAATACTAAAATTGATAAAAATATTTTTGGTTCGTGTAATATTATTACTATTAAATTAAATATTAACAATGAGAAATATCAAATTAATGAGTATGAAAACAATGATTCTTTATATAATAATGAAGAATTAAAAAAAACAATTGATCTATATGAAATATTTGATTATTTAAAAGATAATAAAATAAATGACAATATGCCTTACATGAAATATTCAGAAGATCTTTTAGAAGCTCCTTTTTCTATTATTTCTAAAGATGCTATTAAAAAAAATATAATTAAAAAAGATGATCTTAAAAAATGGATTGGTATTGATAATGAACAAAGAAGAATGAATGGTATTATTGTAAAACGAAATGTAAAAAATTATATGAATGAGCCACGTTATAGTTCATTATTTATGAACAAATTTGGACATGTTCAAATAAATGTAAGTTTTGAAAACATATTTAATGCAAATTTATTAGATGTTGAAAATGTTGTTAAAGACTGTAAAAAATTTATTGAAGATATTAATAAAAATAATAAAACTATGGATAAAGATATAAAAATAAATCCTCCTGATTTTGAATTTAAAGATCGTGAAGTAATCTTGAAAAAAAATACAAAAATTGTTTTTATGAATATTAGTATTCCTCTAAAATTGAATAAACCTCTTGATTTTGCAAAATTACTTGAATTTTCTAAATATTTTCCTTATTTTTTATCAGAATTACCTAAAGATAGTGTTAAAAAAGAAAATAAAGCAGGAGGAAATAGTGAAAATACTAGTATTAAGTTAAAATATAAAAGAGTTAGCGGTTTTGCAAATTGGAATGAAATTCTTGAAGTTATTGATATTTTAAAACAAAAAGATGAAAAAGATAGTATTATATTGCGAACTTTAGAAAAGAAGTTTAATAAAAGTTTAGAAGAAGTTAAAAAATATTTATTAGAATGGAAGAAAAAATATTATTCTTCTCAAAGTTATAAAATTGATCCAAAATATAAAAAAGGAATTCTTGTTTCAATTACCAATAACAATATTAAATTAGATGGTGTTACAAAAATATATCAAATACCCTTATTATATAACTTTTTTACTGTTTTTATGACACTTTTTATAAACTATGAAGAATATATTAAAGATAAATTATTTGCTAAATTTGTAAAAGCAAAAAATTTGCAGTCTAATGTAATATATTATAATAAAAGTTATGAAATTAATAAAAATGCAAAATTAGAAATTGATGATATTTATGAAGTCGATTATGATTATGATAATGATATTATATTAGAAGATGATATCTATGAGAGCGTAGTCTCAAATAAAAACCAGTATAATGTAAAAAAAATAGAAGGTCTTGCACGAGATGAAGATATTGATCCTAATATTCGTTTAACTTGTGATGATATTATAGTTGAAAAAGACACATGTGAAGATTTTTGCAACGATCAACGTTACTTTTTACGAAGATTGCAGCGTTATGATAATAAATTATTTAAATTCTCGGTAGATAAAAAAAATAAGCAACAACAATATTCTCGATTATGTCAATCTGAAAGACAACCGATTGTTTTAGCAGAAGATCCTGCTAATAATCCTGATATTAAGAAAGATTCTTTTACATTTGCTTTGAAATATAGTTCAAATCCGGAAATTCCTCGTTGGTATATTTGCCCTAAAATTTGGTGTCCTTATTGTGAAATTCCCATTTTAGAAAATGATATTGATAAAAAAACAATTCGTAAACGAGCTACTAAAGATAGAGGAGGTTATTGTGTTGTAGGTAAATGTCCTTATGGTGATCATCAAGTATTTGTTCGTGACACAAGTACTTCAACTTCATATTTATATCCAGGATTTTCAGATTCGGCTTTTAATCCAGATGGATTATGTTTACCATGTTGTTTTAAAAAATCACAAATGAATCCTGATTCTACTTTTTATAAAGGTTTCAAAAAATGTATTGGCGATGAAATTGAAAATACAAATGTTAAAGATGGTCAAATATATATTTTAGGTAAGGGAATACCAATTGAGAAAGATAGATATGCAAAGTTACCATTAGAAGTATCACGAATATTAAATACAAAATTGGACACTGGTTATTTGGAATTTCAAAGTGGTTATTTAAGAAAAGGAATAAAACATGAACCTAATAATTCATTTTTATCTGCTATTTGTGATATTTTAAGCTGTAATAAAAATAATATGGTTATTAATTTAATAAAATTAAAAAATATTCTTCTTGAAAAATTAACTCCTGATCTATTTAGAAGTTTACATTCTGGTAATTTACCCAATATATTTCATAATCCTAAAAGTACATTAACTGCATATGAAAATTATAAAAACTATATTATTAATAATGATTACCTAATTGATCATACTTATTTATGGGATTATTTACAAAGACCTAATATTTTATTTGACTCTGGTATAAATATATTTATTTTTGATAATACTCGTTTATTATGTCCTTTTGGTGAAATAGTTCAATCTTTTTACGATAATAAGAGATCAAGTATATTATTAATTAAACATAAAGAATATTATGAACCAATTTATTATTTGGAAGGAGATGGAAAATTATTACGATTAAAACAATGCATATTTGATCGTCATAAAGTAGAAATTAAAAAATTATATGAAATTAGTTTAAATGGGTGCAAGTCTTATTTTGATATTGATTGGATTGCAGTTTTAAAGAATAATATGAAAAGATACGATTTAACAATTGATAATATTTGCATTGATTTAGGAGATAATTTAGAAGTAGTTTTAAATGAACTTATTGTTGCAATCAAAAATAATAAATTAGCTAAAACTTTTTTACCTGAATTGCAATATGTAGACTCTTATAATAAAGTTTTTGGTATAAAATTGAAGAATAATTTATATTTACCTGTAAGTCCAAGTAAACTTATATATCAAATAAAATATAAAATTGTGCATGATATGAATTTAATAGAAAAATTAGATTTGAAATCAGCTGTTTTGTTAACAAATATGATCAATGATAATACGAATTTAAAATGCAAGATAACACATAAAGTTTTGGATATGAAAAATAAAGAGTTTATTTATGGTATAATTAATGAAAGAAATAGATTTATTCCAGTTGATAAACAAAAAGATAATGATAAAAAGTTAAAAATATCTAGTTTTAATATATATACTAATGTTGATCAAGCATTAATGGATAAAATTGAATTAATTGATAAAAGAATTGAAAAAAATAATAATAATAAATTTGAAGAAGAAAGTTATGTTCGAATGAAATTTGAATTATCTAAATTTTTGAATTTAAAAGAAAATAATCATTACTTAAAAGATATTCATGAGATTATTAACTTAGAAGGGAAAAATATTGCGCAAAATAGAATAAAATTATTTTCGGTATTAAATAATATTTTTACTAAAATTTTATTTATTCAAACTAAAAAAATGGATTTTAATTATTATAAAACTCCAAATAAAAGGATTCCTTGTTTTTTAAGAGATATTAAGAAGAGTGGTAAGAATAGCGGAAAAAATAAAAATAATGAAAAGAATAAAAACAATAGTGAGAAAAATAATATGTTTTTTACATGTGAAGATGATCCTCATTGCGTTGTTCATAAAAATAAATGTAAATTATTTATAAATGAAAAAAATGTTGTTGATATTCATAAAAATATTAATAATTACAGCTATTATATTTCAAAAATAATAGATGAATTATTGCGCTTTAAACTAAAGAGGAATGAAATTTTAAATAATAAAATACCTGTTATTATTAATAAAGAATTAGTCGAAAAGATAAATGATAAATTTGTAATGATACATACCTTAAATACTTATGATATAAACTATTTAATTGATAAATTATATGTTGATACTAAGAATTTATATTTAGATGATCGTAAGTTATTTGAAGAAAATAGTACGAAAGAATATTCTTTTAAAAAGGATAAATACATAAAATCGACTTCAATATTAATTGAAGATTATAAGATTGAAGATTTATCCGTTTATTGGGATAAATTTTTAGGAAATAAGTTCAAGATCAGAATTTATGATAAAGATACTATTTTTTCAATTATGAAAATGGTATTAAATATGGAAGAATTAAAATCATACAAAGAAGAACAAGTTAATATTATAGATATTAAAAATAAATTGGTATCACATATTAAAAAAATTGCAGCTAATAAGAAAAATAATAATAATATTGAAAAAGAGTTACTTGAATTATATGCAAATAATTGTGATAAAAAATTAAAATATATTACATCTATTCAGTCATTAATTGGTGAAATATTAACTGAATCTTATGAAGGATGTTATATAGATTTAAAATATTTATCTAGTATTTATAAATTGAATATTATTATATTAGATAAAAGACGATTAAAAGATAAAGAAGGACATGAATTTATAAAATGTGAAGGATCAAATTATTATATTATATTGTATAGAGTTGTTATAGTAGAAAATAATATTTATTATTTAATTCAGAATAAAAATATGATTGTTTTTAAGAAAAATGATTTGCCGACTAAGTTTTATAATCATATTGTTAAATAGAAAAAGAATATTAGTTATTTATATTAAATAAAAATTATATTTTAATTTTTATTTTTATTATATATATATATATATGCGCTTAAAAAAAAATAATGAGACTATAATTATTTTATGTGTTGCAATTATTTTTATAATTGTTTTTATTTTATTTTATTTTAAGAAAACAAATGAACATTTTGTTGATAAACAAGAAATTTGTCCACCTGGTACAAAATTTACAAATCTCGATAGTAAATATGGAGGATGCGTTGGTTTAACAACACCTTTTAGTCCAAAATGTCCTACCGGATACAAACATGTTCCTGAAAATAATACTTGTGTTGCAAATGGTGATCATCATCCTTGTCCAGAAGGTTCAATATTTTCAGCAGAACATAAAGGTATTTGTAATAAAATTGTACCTCCAAATCCAGCATGTCCATCAGGATCAGGACCATATGATAGTACGAATGCTATGTGTAAGAAAGGCAGAACCTATGTAAATCCAGAATGTGAACCTGGTTATAAGTACAATATTAATGATTCTCGTAGATGTAGTTTAGTTGATCCATATTGTGATGCAGGTGCAGAATATGATTCTAAATTAAAAAAATGTGTTACTGGTTCAAAATGTGAACCTGGATGGACACCATATGGATATTCATGTATTAAGATTCCATCCGGTTGTTCAGATGATAAAAATTATTACTATGATACAACTTTTAATGTATGCAGAGCTAAAGATAATTGTGGATTAAATGATGCATATTACCATGATGGTGAAAAAAAATGTAAAGGAGGATATGCAGATAATTACAAACCAGCATGTGGTGGAACTAGACAATCAGATTGTTGTGAAGGAACTAAAAGATGGAGATTAACTGACATAAATAATGTAAATACAACAGATGGAGGAAGATGTGATTATTCAATTAAAGGTCAAAATTACTGGGGAAACTATAATTCTATAACTGATACTATAATTCCAATTAGTACTCCTCCGCGAACTACTACTCCTATGCGAACTACTCCTATGCAAACTACTCCTATGCGAACTACTCCTATGCAAACTACTCCTATGCGAACTACTCCTATGCAAACTACTCCTATGCAAACTACTCCTATGCGAACTACTCCTATGCAAACTACTCCTATGCGAACTACTCCTATGCAAACTACTCCTATG
>Ga0114959_10000578_pt1 | contig 34724 bp, 31 predicted proteins | sample C_130625_EF_Meta_FD_87317 | JGI IMG/M metagenome (GOLD analysis project Ga0114959, IMG submission 87317) | Freshwater microbial communities from Lake Croche, Canada to study carbon cycling - C_130625_EF_MetaG | ecosystem: Environmental > Aquatic > Freshwater > Lake | place: Lake Croche, Canada... | reverse complement strand
CTGGCATCTAAATTAAATCAAATGGGTGTTGGTGACATTCAACGGGAATATAGTAATACTTGGCAAGATTGGATGAATTTACAAAATCTCATCCTGGTCAGTCAATCTGTAACGGAAGCGGCTATTGCTAGAGAGAATTCGAGAGGAGCTCACTACCGTGAAGATTTCCCAGATGCAGGATCTCTTGAAGAATCTTATTACACAGCCGTTAGATTAAAGCACCAGGAATTAAGTATTGAAAATCTTCCCGTGCAATTCACGATGATTAAGCCTGGTCAAACAATTTTAGTTGAGGCTTAATTATTTTTGATTTAATTGAACCTGGCCAATTTATATTGGCTACCTTAATTATTTTTGGTGCCTACTTTATTTTTGGTATTTCAGGATTTGGTTCATCGATTATTTCAGTGCCACTGCTAGTACAGATGTACCCACTAAAATCAGTGGTACCAATAATGGTCATCATTGATTTATGCGCCTCGCTATATGTTGGTAGAAAATCTTCTCAGAATGCCAATCTAAAAGAACTCAAATGGCTCTTTCCGTTTACTCTGATCGGGATGATCTTGGGGATTATTTTTTTGCTAAGGGCGCCAAGTGAGCCACTATTAATCACATTAGGATGTTTTGCTCTCATCAATGGCGCTCGAGTGTTGTGGCGAAGAAATTCAGAAATGGGTAATCCAATCAATAAGTGGTGGGCTGCACCGTTTGGATTTTTTGGGGGTATTTTTACTGCATTATTTGCTACTGGAGGAGCTATTTACGCATCCTATCTTGGACTCCGTATTACTGAACCTAAGGCCGTGCGAGCAACTATGGCATTTGGCATACTCATACTAACCCTATTGCGCCTGACTTTAATGCTCGTTACCGGCTTGATTCTGAGTTGGCCAGTGCTTGGATTAGCAATCTGCTTAATGCCCGCAACCTTTCTTGGTATTTGGGCTGGAACCCATGTTCATACTAAATTAAATAACATGGCGATGCAGGTAGCTTATGGCGCTATTTTACTTTTTTCAGGAACAACTTTATTGGTGCGCCAGTTCATTTGAAGCGCTTTGACTTTTCTAGACTTCAAAATGAAGGACGCTCTTAAAGAGCATCCTTCTTGAATGATTATTGGGCTTGGATATTGCGAGCCTTAATGACTTTTTCCCAGTTAGTCGTTTCATTCTTAATTTGAACATCTAGCTGCTCTTTAGGAGTTTTCAAAATTGCTGTAAGACCATTAATTTCTAGGCTCTTACGCATTGCTTCTGATACCAAAGCCTTTTGAGTTGCGGCATATATTTTCTCCTGAATAGCCTTTGGAGTGCCTGATGGTGCAGCTAGCGCAAACCAGCCCATATTAACGAATCCTGGAATGGCTGCTTCTGCAACAGTAGGAACATCGGGTAATTGCGCAACTCTTTTACTGCTAGTAATGGCTAAAGCTTTGATCTTTCCGGATTTTGCGAAGCCTGCTGCTGCCGGAAGGTTGCCAACCATAAAGTCAATTTGCCCAGAAACTAAATCAGTAAGAGCTGGCCCTTCACCTTTATAAGGCACATGGGTAGCGGCAATTCCAGCTGAGTAAGTGAAATTTTCACCCGCCATATGAACTTGGCTACCAATTCCAGCTGAGCCAAAGGTCAGCTCCTTGGTTTTTGCTAAGGCGATTAGTTCTTTTAAGTTGTTTACGGGGAGATTAGGGTTAACTGATACCAACATTGGACCGCCAGCTACTGCAGTAATGTAGGCAAGATCGGTAGTGTAATTTAAAGGAAGTTTTTTATATAAAAATGGGTTAACCGTCATCATGCTTCCTGATGCAAGCAATAAGGTATAACCGTTAGGAGGTGCGTTCGCAACGACTTCAGCGCCAATATTGCCTCCAGCACCACCTTTGTTTTCGACAATGACATTTTGACCAAGAATGGTAGTCATTTGTTGTGCCAAAATTCTTCCGAGAATGTCAGTAGTACCGCCAGGAGCAAAAGGGATAATCAATTTAAGCGGTTTATCTGGCCAACTCTGAGCATGTGTAATTGAAGGGGAGGCAATGCATGCGAGCGCTCCAAGGCTAATGAATACGTGTCTTAAAGCAGTAATAAATTCTTTCTTAAACATCTTGCTCCTCCAGTTTTATGGTTTTTTAAATCTTATCTCTTATTTCATTCATTGAGCACTATTTATAAAAAATAAGCTTATTTTTTAAAAACTCTGCGATCTATTGCAAGTGATTTAAATCATCTATATGATATGTATATGTTCTTTATTTTGATCTCTGACCTTATTTCTAGTCAATCCCTAAACACTCTATATGCTTCCAATACCTTTATTTTCAAATCCAAACTCTATGACGATCAAGTCCCACTAATTGCTGCAATGCAAAATATCGAATGATCTGCTTGTGAAAAACGTAAAATGAAACTATCCACAAAGTATTTAAGCCATTTCACGGGATTTGATGATCGCATTCTGAATCCTCATTCTGGGTATTTGAGATGAATTTATTCTATGAAAAAATAGTTCAGTTAGCGACGGCTGGATTAAAAGCCGCTGGCATTGGTGATAAAGCCGCCTTTGAAACAGCGCAATTTTTGGCCCTTGCTGAATTAGATGGTTTAGCCTCACATGGTTTAGCCCGAGTTTCACAATATGCAGGTCATGCAAAAAATGGTCGGGTTGATTTGGCCCATAAAATTAAAGTCCGCTCGTTTAAGACCTCTGTAGCTTTGGTTGATGCTTGTGATGGCCTGGCTTTTCCTGCTCTTCGTTTTGCAACGGATTTATCAGTCAATCTTGCTTCAAAAAGTGGGGTTGGTCTTGTAGCAGTCACTAATAGTCACCACTTTGGTGTTGCTGGGCATTTTACTGAGGCTGCCGCACGCGCGGGCTATATCTCCTTATTGTTTGGTAATACTCCAGCTGCGATGCCAATGGTCGGTGGGAGTAAGGCATTGTTTGGCACTAACCCTTTAGCAGCTGCGTTTCCAATCACCAATCGTGATCCCTTGGTGATTGATATGTCTTTATCTGCAGTTGCACGTGGAAAATTAATGGTGGCTGCCAAGAGGGGGGAGTCTATTCCTGAGGGTTGGGCATTAACAGCGGATGGAAAACCAACAACAGATCCACGAGAGGGATTAAAAGGGTTGATGGTCCCATTGGGCGGTGATAAGGGTGCATTGTTAGCATTAATTATTGAATTGTTAGTAGTAGGCTTGTCTGGTAGCAGGTTCTCATATGAGGCTGACTCATTTTTTGACATTAAAGGTAATCGTCCGCGTATTGGTCAGCTGCTAATCACAATTCATCCAGGTCTTGCGGGTAGCCAAACTTTCGCAAATAAAATGCATGACTTTTTAAAAACTTTGGCAGCTGATACAGGCACCCGCTTACCAGGACAGAGACGCTTTAAGCAAAGAGCAGCAGGCTTCAAAAATGGTGTAAATGTTTCTGATGTTGTTGTAGAAGAAATTCAGACTGGTATTCGTCAGTCATGGAATGTGTAGTATTAAAACAAGATTGATAAGGAGAAAGAAATGATTCATTTTGTCGTGCATGAACCAGGAGACGTCGTTGGCGTTGTCGTGGTGGAAGGTGTGAAGGCTGGTACTGATTTAATAGGTTGGGTAATGGACGGCGATAGTACTGTCAATATCAAATCTGAAAGCGATATTCCTATTGGCCACAAGATTGCTTTGCAAGACATGAAAACTGGCGACACCATCATTAAATACGGTGTTGATATCGGTAAGGTCGTTGCCCCCATCAAAAAGGGCGAGCATACCCATGTTCAAAATGTCAAAACTAAGCGTTGGTAATCGATACGCGTGTTCACTACGATATTAAGAAAGATAGAAAATGATTAATTTAAAACAAGCAACTTTTAATGGCTACCGCCGTGAAAATGGTCGCATGGGTATTCGCAACCATGTCGTCATTTTGCCCTTAGATGATTTATCGAATGCGGCATGTGAAGCCGTTTCAAATAATATTAAAGGTACGATAGCCATTCCTCATCCCTACGGCCGCCTTCAGTTTGGCGCAGACTTAGAGCTTCACTTTAGAACCTTGATTGGTGCTGGCTGTAATCCAAACGTAGCTGGAGTAGTAGTGATTGGTATCGAACCACAGTGGACAAAGATTGTGGTTGATGGAATTAAGGCATCTGGAAAACCTGTAGAAGGTTTCTGGATTGAAGGTAATGGCGACACAGCAACTATTGCAAGTGCTAGTAAGGCTGCTTACTCTATGATGAAGCACGCATCTAAACAGCAACGTGTTTCAGCGCCGCTATCCGAGTTATGGGTTTCAACCAAGTGCGGTGAATCTGATACCACTTCTGGTTGTGCATCCAACCCAACAGTTGGTAATGCGTTTGATAAGCTTTATGACATTGGTTCCACCTTGGTCTTTGGTGAAACTACTGAGCTAACTGGTGGCGAGCATTTAGTTGAAGCCCGCTGCCGTACTCCAGAAGTGAAGAAAAAATTCCGCGAAATGTTTGATCGCTATCAAGATGTGATTGAAAAGAATAAAACCAGCGATTTATCAGATTCACAGCCTACTAAAGGAAATATTGCTGGCGGCTTGACTACAATCGAAGAAAAAGCTCTTGGTAATATCCAGAAAATTGGTAAGAAATGTGTTGTTGATGGAGTGCTAGATAAGGCTGAGACCCCAACTATTCCAGGTTTGCATTTTATGGATTCGTCTTCAGCTGCCGCTGAAATGGTTACGCTTTGTGCAGCCGCTGGATTTGCAGCCCACTTCTTTCCAACTGGACAAGGTAATGTCATTGGCAACCCAATTCTTCCGGTGATTAAGCTATGTGCCAATCCAAAAACAGTCCGGATGATGTCTGAGCATATCGATGTGGATGTTTCTGGTATTTTGCGCCGTGAGGAGAACTTAGATACAGCAGGCGAGAAGCTCCTCGATGCTCTTCTGAGAACTGCAAATGGTGAATTAACAGCAGCTGAGATTTTAGGTCATCGTGAATTTGTGATGACCCGTCTATACGAGTCTGCTTAAGTCTCAAGCTATGAAGTCCCTGACCGCTTATCAAGAGGTGAAGCAAAAGATCACTGAAGATCTGGTCAGGGGGCGTTATCCAATGGGTCAGGCATTGCCTGCTGAAAAGGATTTAGCCAAAGAGTTAGATGTGTCTATAGGAACCCTGCGCAAGGCGGTAGATGAATTAGTTGCAGAGGGTATTGTTGTCCGCCGTCAAGGCAGGGGGACCTATGTTGCAGAACACGATGCTAAGCGACTGCTTTATTATTTTTTCCATGTTGCTCGCTGGGATGCCGATAAAAAAACTTATCCCCGTGTGGAGACCGCTTCCTTTGGAGCGGCTCAAGCAAGCAAAGAGGAGAGCCTTAAGTTGGGTATTGAGGAGGGAGCTCCCGTTTGGCGTATTGTCACTCGTTTATATTTGGAAGATGAATGTGTGATGGTTGACCACATTGCCTTAGATAAAAGAAGATTTAAAAGCTTAACTCGCAATGAATTTGATAAGCGAGAAGGTAGTATTTACCAGCTATACCAAATGCGTTATGGTCAGTCAGTAGTGAAAGCGAATGAAAGATTACGTGCTGGATTAGCGGGCAGACAAATGGCAACTTGGTTTAAACTAAAACCAGACTCACCTGTACTGCATATTCGTCGAGTGGCGCTTGACATACAAGATGAGCCTATTGAGTGGCGTATTTCTACACTAAACACTGCTCACCATGAATACTTTAATGAGTTGGTAACCTAATTTTCTTTAGACTTTAGTTCTTTAGCCCAATTGATAAGGCTTTCACTGGGATTTTCACTTTCTGGATTCCAGCTTAAGCGATTAGGAAAAAATGGTCTTAATTCTTCTCCAATTCCACATCCCCACAATTCAAAATTAACCTGCTGTTCACACCATGCAATTACCTGTAAGAGGTGATTTTTGAGGAAATACTCTCCATTTGCTTCAATAGTAGCTCGATCCATGGGGCAGCCATCCGAAAATAAAATCAGTTTTTTATTAATGGTATGGCTAGCAACTTCTTTTTGTAAGCGTTGTGCTGCCCAAAGCAAAGCTTCTCCATCGATACTCTCAGCATAGATTTCTGGCCTAAGTAATGCAGCAATACCGGGCCTTGCCTTGCGCCAGTGGGTATGAAAGTCTTTGAAGATCCAATGCGCACGCTCATTTAATCTGCCTGGATTAGGCATTTGTCCATTTCTGCGCCATTCTTTAAAAGGTCGCCCACCCTGCCAAGCACATGTGCTGTAGCCCAACACTTCAGTTTGAATCTGTGCCCGCTCTAATATTCTTACTAGAGACTCTACGCAAGTAGCGATTTTTAATCTTTGATCTTTCATTGAGCCAGAGCAGTCGATTAGAAGCGTAACGCTCCCCAAAGCTTCTATCTTTTTAGAGGGATGCTTATAAAGAATGGGATCAAGTGGGGCAGTTGCAATACGGGTGAGATAGCGTCGATCTAAGAGACCCTCAGTCTCAGTGGTCTGCCATTTTTTGAGTGTCTTTGTATTAAATATCCTTTCATAAGACCTGGTTAATTTTCCCCAAGGAATATTGAGCTTTGTAATTTCCTCGCTAAGCTCTTGTTGATAAATAGCAAGTTGAGCTGGTCGAATGCTCTTTTTAGCCTCAATCTCAAGATCAAATGTAGAGTTAAATACTTTATATTGCTCTAATGATCTTTCTAAATATTTTTTAGTTTCTTGGGCAGAATGATGCTGTTGTTTTTCAGATTTAGAGCCAAGAGTTGGAGGCTGAATCCACTCAATCTTCAAAAAATTATTACTAATATTTTTTTGCTTAGTTCGAATACTAGGAACATTTTGATATTCAGCACCAATTAAATTGGATATTAGTCGTGTAATTTCAAGTGAAGTCTCCGCATAGCTAGCTTGGTTAAACTGGCTTGCTTTGAGCTTGACTAAATAAGGCCCAAGTCCCTCTGCGATTCCTGCTCGAGTTGCTTCTACTATATCCTGCATCAATTCTGGAATAGGGCGCTGGTTTAGTTTGACCCAAACTGTAGAGAAAACAGATAGTAATAAAAGACCGATACTACCTTCCACGCCACCATTAGCCATAAACTCTTGCAGCCATGCGATAAATTGATTTTCTACATTCTGCTTACTGCCCTTTAGTCCATCGGGGCAAATACTTTCCACTCGAATCTGCTCTAGAACCTCAAAGACTAATGATTCAAGCAAGCTGTTCGGAGAGTGTGAAAGATGAAGTTCATAGTCTGAGTAACGAAGGCGTAAGGCAACGCCATCTAAAATTCCTCTCGGATGAGCCCAAGAAGCTTGTAAATAATTGAAGTTGAGGTGTGGGGCTAGGGCGTTGAGAGCAAGACTTTTATGAAATAGCTGCCAGTCCCGAATTTGAAGATGGGTATCTCCTGACAGGGAGCGGATGATAGCCCCATAACGGTTTTGTAACTCTACTTCATCGTGGGATTCGGTTTGCAAGATTTACCAGTTCAAAAGACTAGTTTTTAATGGTAGCCAACTCAGTTGCAAAGCAGCGCTGATAGTATTCAGCAACTAGAGATTTTTCTTCTGACTCGCACTTATTCAAGAACGCTAAAGTAAATCCAAGTTGCAAGTCTTTGAAGATGCGCCAGTTCTCACCCCAGGTAATCAGTGTTCTAGTCGACATCAGGGTAGAGATATCACCAGCTTCAAATCCTTTTCTACTGAGATTAGCCAGGGCGATCATTTGTTTTGCAGTGTCAGAGGAAAGCTCCGGGACCTTTGCCAATAATATTTTTTCTTCTTCTTCAGGCTCCAGATAATTGAGGGCAGCAACAATGTCCCAACGATCCATTTGCCCATGGTTTAGCAATTGAGTTCCTTGATACATTCCATTCCAGTTACCTAAGCCAACGGTATTGCTGGTCGCAAAAATCCGAAATGCTGGGTTTGGTTCAATCACTCTATTCTGGTCGAGTAGGGTGAGGTGGCCTTCGCGCTCAAGCATGCGTTGAATAACAAACATGACATCCGCTTGACCGGCGTCATATTCATCTAATATCAGTGCAATGGAGCGTTGCAAACTCCATGGAATGAGCCCTTCTTGAAACTGGGTAACTTGCTTGCCATCCTCGAGAGTGATGATGTCTTTTCCAATGAGATCCATGCGGGTGATTTGCCCGTCAAGATTGATTCGTAAGCAGGGCCAATTTAAGCGTGCGGCAACTTGTTCTAAGTGGGTTGATTTCCCAGTGCCATGCATGCCCTGCAGCAATACTCTGCGGTTATAAGCAAAACCAGCGAGGATTGCCACACTAGCTTGCGGATTGAGTTGATAACTGGGATCAACTGGTGGCACTAGGTCAGATCTTTGGCTAAATGCAGGAATTTGAAAATCGGCAAAGCCCTTGCACTCTGGGAAGGCGGCATGAAGCGAAACCATCTTATCCGGTTGAAAATCCATTAAATCAATGGATGGGGGGCTTGTAGCCATAACGCTTCCTTTAAGAGTCTTAATGCGTTGTCAAATATATTCCATATCGAGGTTTATATACTTGACATAGCAGAAAATACACGATTAATATATGTATTGTAGAACAAATTGTTCCGTTTAATTGAATATCTAGGAGATCTGAATGTCTAAGACTGGCGCTAATTTACCTGCTGGCTCACAAAAAATGACCCCCTCGGAGGCTTTTGTCGAAACAATGGCCGCCAATAATGTGACGGATATTTTCGGAATCATGGGTTCTGCTTTTATGGATGCAATGGATATTTTTGCTCCAGCTGGTATTCGTTTAATACCTGTTGTGCATGAGCAGGGTGGGGCACATATGGCTGATGGCTATGCGCGAGTCAGCGGTCGTCATGGAGTTGTGATCGGCCAAAATGGCCCTGGTATTAGTAACTGCGTCACAGCGATTGCAGCTGCGTATTGGGCGCATAGCCCCGTAGTGATTGTGACTCCAGAGACCGGAACAATGGGTATGGGTTTAGGCGGATTTCAGGAAGCCAATCAATTACCTATGTTTGAAGAGTTCACTAAATATCAAGGCCATGTTAATAATCCAAAACGGATGGCTGAATACACTGGCCGCTGTTTTGATCGTGCCATGTCAGAAATGGGTCCTACCCAATTGAATATTCCTCGCGATTATTTTTATGGCGAGATTGAAGTGGAAATTCCACAGCCTAATCGTCTTGATCGTGGGCCTGGTGGTGAGAAGAGTTTGGACGAAGCTGCAGAGTTATTGGCGAATGCAAAATTCCCAGTCATTATTTCTGGTGGTGGTGTAGTGATGGCTGATGGCATGAAAGAATGTCAGGCTTTTGCCGAGCGCTTGGGTGCCCCAGTAGTTAATAGCTATCTCCACAACGATTCCTTTCCGGCAAGTCATCCCTTATGGTGTGGTCCATTAGGCTATCAAGGTTCAAAGGCTGCAATGAAGCTGATTTCTCAGGCTGATGTGGTTGTAGCATTAGGTTCACGCCTTGGTCCCTTTGGTACTTTGCCACAGCACGGTATGGATTATTGGCCTAAGAATGCCAAGATTATTCAGATCGATGCAGATAATAAAATGTTGGGCTTAGTGAAGAAAATTTCAGTAGGTATTTGTGGCGACGCAAAAGAAGCAGCGATTGCTTTGACTAAGCGTTTAGCTGGTAAGACCTTGGTTTGTGATGCCACAAAGGCTGAGCGTGCAAAAACTATCACTACTGAAAAAGCGGCATGGGAAAAAGAGTTGGATGAATGGACTCATGAGCGTGACCCATTTAGTCTTGACATGATTGAAGAGCAGAAAAAAGAAAAGACGCCAACTGGGGGTCATTATTTGCATCCTCGTCAGGTCCTGCGTGAGCTAGAAAAAGCAATGCCAGCTGATGTGATGGTCTCTACAGACATTGGTAATATTAATTCAGTTGCGAATAGCTATCTTCGTTTTGAGCGCCCAAGAAGTTTCTTCGCGCCTATGAGCTTTGGTAATTGCGGCTATGCTTTGCCTACTATTATTGGCGCAAAGACAGCGGCGCCCGATCGTCCTGCTATTGCTTATGCTGGTGACGGCGCATGGGCCATGAGCATGGTGGAGATTCTGACAGCAGTTCGCCATGAGATTCCAGTTACCGCTGTCGTATTTCATAATCGTCAATGGGGTGCTGAGAAAAAGAACCAGGTGGACTTCTATAATCGCCGCTTTGTTGCTGGTGAATTAGATAGCCCAAGTTTTGCGGGTATTGCGCAATCTATGGGTGCAGAGGGAATCGTAGTTGATCAACTTGATCAAGTTGGCCCGGCCCTGAAAAAAGCAGTTGAGATGCAAATGAAGGAGGGTAAGACCTGTGTTGTCGAGATTATGTGTACTCGTGAACTAGGTGATCCCTTCCGTCGTGATGCACTTTCTAAGCCAGTACGCTTCTTAGACAAGTACAAAGACTACGTTTAAGAAAAAGTAACTTTAAAAAGAAGGAGTCCAGTTCGTCTGGACTTTTTCTTTATTTGCACTAGACTTGTCATACTTACCCTGTTCTGAGGTCTATTAATATGAAAAGTTTTAAACTGCTTCTAATAAAACATTTTATGCTTTGTTTTGGGCTGCTTTTACTCTCGAGTAATGCACTCGCACAGAGCTATCCAAATAAGCCGATTAAATTAATTGTGCCATTTCCACCAGGTGGCCCTACGGATATCGTTGCTAGACCATTAGCCTTATTGCTTGGTGAAAGTCTCAAAGAGCAAGTCGTAATCGAAAATAAAGGCGGCGCTGGTGGCTCTATTGGCGCTGATCTAGTCACTAAGTCTGCCCCAGATGGATATACCTTGTTCTTAGGTACGGTAGGGACAAATGCGATTAATGGCAGTTTATATAAGCAGTTGCCATATGATATGACTAAAGATTTCACGCCAATCGCGTTATTAGCAACAGCACCCGTCATCATTGTTGTTAATTCAAGTGATCGCATCAAAACACTATCTGAACTAATTGCAGAAGCCCGCTTAAAGCCAGATACGATTGCTTATGGCACTGCAGGAAACGGAACTCCAGGACATTTAACTGCAGCCCTATTTGAATCAACTGCCCAGATTAAATTGAAGCATATTCCTTATAAAGGCAGCGCTCCCGCTGTGACTGACCTGATTGGCAGTCAAATCCCATTAATGTTTGATCCAATCCAATCTGTATTGCCACACATCACTGCAGGTAAATTGCGGGCTCTAGCGGTGACCAGCAAGACACGGTCGCCCTTATTGCCCAATGTTCCAACGGTTGCAGAGTCGGGTTATCCGCAATTTGAATCTACTGCTTGGTGGGCATTATTTGCGCCAGCCAAACTGCCAGAAGATATTACAAAAAAGCTCAGATCTGATACAGAGAAGGTGGTCCAATCAGCAGCATTTAAAGAACGTCTTGGAAATTTGGGTGTTCAGCCCAATACCAACTTTAAAGAAAGTTTGGCAAATTTTCAGACAAGCGAAATAGCTAAATGGGCTAGGGTAGTTCGAGATTCTGGCGCCACCATAGATTAATGAATCATAAAAGAATAAGATGAAGTTAAACGACGAAGAAAAGGCAATGCTCGCTGGTGAATTTGGTCCAGTCCGACAAATTGCGATCCAACATCAAATTAAGGTTGGTGAGTTTTTCGGTGCCAAAGACTTGGTCCCAGTATCGCAGGCGCACATTATGGCTGATACAGAAAGCTTAGGTGAGTCAGGTGTAGAGTGGTTAGAAGCCTTAGCTCAAAATGTATTAAAAGACCGAGTAGTTCGCATTCCGACTATTACCGATCCTAGGGGTACTGACTTTACAAAAGCCAAACAACTTGGTCAAACTGAAAAGATGGTTGAGTTAGAAAGACGTGCAATTAATGCATTTGTCAAAATGGGTGTCTCAATGACTGACACCTGTATTAATTATCAAACTATCATGGCCCCTGTTTTTGGTGAGCACTTAGCATTTGGTGATACGGGTGTCGTTATCTATTCAAATAGTGTTTGTGGGGCTAGATCCAATTTTGAGGGCGGACCTTCAGCGCTAGCGGCTGGGCATACCGGAAGAACACCACGCTATGGTTACCATCTAGATGAGCATCGTAAGCCAACCCATCGTTTTAAAACACTCTGGACCCCTAAAACATTAAATGAATGGGGTGCATTAGGTGGTTTGATTGGAAAAAAATCCGGCAACTACTGGTCAGTACCAGTGCTTGAAGGGATTGAGGGACATCCGAGCTCTGATTCAATGAAGCATTTTGGTGCCGCAATGGCGAGTTTTGGATCTATAGCTTTATTTCATGTATTGGGTGTTACGCCCGAGGCTTTGCATGCCCGAGATTTGGAGTATCTCCATCTTCCAGAGGTGGTGATTACTAAAGAAGAAGTCATGGGTCTACAAAACTCTTACCGTATTGCAGAGGAGGTTGATGTAGTGGTCTTTTCAGCGCCTCAACTAAGTTTGATGGAAATGAAAAGCATCGCAGAGCTATGTAATGGGAAAAAATTCATCAAGCCTTTATTGGCAATGACAAGCCCACAGGTAAAACCTGATGCAGATCGAATGGGTTATACGGCAATGATTGAGAATGCTGGGGGAACAGTATTTTCAGGAATGTGTTTTTATCAATCCTATGCAAGAGAAATTGCTGAAGCAAATGGATGGAAAGTTTTGGCAACTAATAGTGCAAAGATAGTCAATATCTTGGGTGGGTATGGTTATACGCCGATGCTAGCCTCTATGGAAGATTGCGTTAGCGCAGCAGTTTCTGGGAGGTTGAAATGAGCGGAAAAATATATCAAGCTAAACATGCACAGGGCAATAGTATCGAAGGCGAATGTTTAAGTGCCTCAGATGGGTTTTCTGCTCGATATGATTTGGATAGGTTAAAAGGAGTTTTTTCTAGACCAGCACATAAGTTATTTGGTGAGTCTTATAAAGACAAAATTCTAGTTTTAGATGCTGCTAAGGGCGGTGTTGCGAGCGCATGGATGTTGTATGAGATGAAGTCTAGAAATATATGTCCATTGGCGATTATTTTTAATGCCGTTAACCCTATTTTGGCCCAAGGTGCTGCACATGCAGACATACCAATGTTGAGTGGGTTTGACTGTGATATTACTCAGGCAATTAAGAGTGGTTCACGCCTTCGAATAGACCCAATGGATAAGACAGTTGAGGTGCTCTAAAAGATAGAATGATAGTCAGATAAGTTAGGTCTAATTCGGCCTGGTTTATTTTGAGTGACTGTACCAATGGTGATAAAACAAATTGGATCTTCGTGAATAGCAAGATTAAAAAGATTTCTTAATCCGGGGCTTTGTAAGGCTTTGCCGCTGGATAGTCCTGAGCCGAAGCCAAGAGCATAAGCACTTAGCAAAATATTCTGAATTGCACACCCTAAGGACACTAGTTTCTCTTCTTTACTAATCTCATTTGTGTCACCAGCATAGTTGGCAACGGCTAATAGGAGCAGGGGGCCGCGCAATGCCTTTTCTCGAGCCTCTTGAAGTTGAGTGTGTGTGGCATTTTGATCGCGATCAAATAGGCATTGATGGAAGACTTCTCCTAGAGCGTCACGACTACCTTTCCCGATTTCAACAAAGCGCCAGGACATCATTCTGCCGTGATCTGGCGCAGCATTTGCTGCTAGTAGAATCTGATTCTTTTGAGATGCATCTGGACCTGGATCACCTAGTCTCTTAGGTGAAACATGGACCCTTCCATGAATGAGTTTTTCAGCAAATTCATTCATAGAAAAGGGGGTCTTTATGACACTCTCTGATAGTACAAATTTTGAGGGTGATTCGCTTCAGCGAAAAACATCCATCTTTCGGCTAATAAACCTATGTAATGCATTAATAAGGCAACGGCTATTTGGACAATGTTGGGAGAGTTCATGGCAAAAGCGAGCAAGATCATTGGGCCAACATAGGCCATCAATAAAATAATTTTTCGAATGTTGCCAATCACTCGATCTGTTTGATGATGGAAAAATTCACGAGTGTTAAAGCTGCCACCCATAAAGCCCATAGAAGTTTGGCGGATATTATTACCTTTAATCCCTGTGGCAGAAGCTAAATTGGATTTTGGTTTTAACTTTTGATTTCGACGCCATATCCATAACTTGAGATTGAGGGCAAGAAATAACAATATAAAGTTGGCGCCTGAGATAAAGCTCATACCTAAGGGAACATTAGATCCATTCCAAACCATCAGCAGAAATTCAAGCAGTAAACCGCCTGAGGTTAATCCTAGTAGGATGAAGTTACTAAGAGTGGAGGGGTGTGACCACTCTTGAATAAAGCGAATGCATTGGTAAATCTTAGCGGTGCAGATCCATAAGGCAAAGATGCTAATCAGTAATGCAGCCCATATCCATGCCGGCACCATTCCAGAAATGACAAAGAAGAAGGTGATTGCAGTTAGCGCCATGACTAGTGGTAAGGCAATAACTTCTCGTGAAAGCCATGAAGTCCGCCACATCATCGCGGCACGCCAAGCACGCTCAGGATGCCCCAAATGGAAAAAGGATGCGACTAAACCTAGGCTGAGCAGTATGAAGCTGACTGGTAATGCCAACATTGATAGAAAAGGCGCAGACAAGACTGGCTCCTCTATATTCAATAGCGCTACGAAAAATAACAGGCCTTGCGCCATTCCTGCAAGCGTCGTAAAAAAGATAATTGAAAATTGCGGACGCATTATTTGTCATTCCTTGCTGCGTCAATCGTTTCCATGATCGAGCGGGGTAAGTAGTGGTTAGCTGGTTGGGTCTCCCATTCAGGCATGAGGGCATAACCTCCACGCTCTTCAATTGCCTTGCTAGCAGCGGACTCTGGATCGTGAACATCACCAAAAATTCGAGCACTTGTTGGACACGCAAGAACACATGCGGGCTTACGTTCAGATTCAGGGAGAGTTTCGCTATAAATACGATCAACGCATAGGGTGCATTTCGTCATTACTTGACGCTCTTCATCTAATTCACGTGCGCCATAAGGGCATGCCCAAGAGCAATAGCTGCAGCCAATGCATTTGTCGTAATCGACTAATACTATGCCATCTTCTTTCCGCTTGTAACTTGCACCTGTTGGGCAGACCGGTACACAAGGGGGCTCTTCACAATGCAAACAGGATTTCGGAAAGTGTACTGTTTGAGTATTCGGGAAGGATCCTGCTTCATACGTCTGCACGCGATTAAAGAAAGTGCCGCTTGGACTTGCTCCATAGGCGTTGAGATCTGTTAGTGGTCCTGCAGAGCCAGAGGTGTTCCACTCTTTACAAGAGGTGACACAAGCGTGACAGCCTACACATACATTGAGATCAATAACTAAGGCTAGTTGTTTATTAGCGCTCACTTGTTCACCTCTTTTTTGAGAGACATGCCAGGTACTTCATATGCCTTTACCTGAGGCCATGTTTCTTGTGATTCATCATCTCCGGCTGGAGCTAATCTCACCCGAACGTCGTACCATCCTGCCTGACCAGTAATGGGGTCAGAATTACTCACAGTGAAGCCGCCTAATGTGAGCTCTTCAGCAATCAAATGATTTAATAAGAAACCTTTTTTAGACTCATCCGCATTATCTGAAAGACTCCATGCAGATTCTGCTTTGCCAATCGCATTCCAGGTCCAAACTGTTCCAGGATCAACCGCTTCTGAATGGCGAGCCATACACTTGACTTTCCCCCATTGAGATTCAATCCACATCCAGGCACCATCAGCGATGCCATGCTGAAGAGCCGTCGCCGTATTCACATATAAATAGTTATGACTATGGATTTGTCTTAACCAAGCATTTTGGGAATCCCATGAGTGATACATTGCCATAGGGCGCTGGGTAATGGCATTCAAAGTAAATTTGGTGAGGTCAGTAGCCTCATCTTCAAGGGGCGGGTACCAGAAAGGAAGTGGATCAAAATATTTGTAGATACGTGCTTTCAAATGTTCTGGAGGTTGAGCTCCAGGACACTTGCCTGTTGCCGCCAATCTGAATCTTTGTAAGATATCTGAGTAGATCGCGATCATGATCGGATCATTCTTCTGTCTTAGCGCATTTTCTTTAGAGAAATCTAAATATCCCTTATTCCAATTGCGCATGTATTGGTGTTCAGGTGGCATATGGTATTGGTGTACACAGTTATTCTCAGCATATTTTTGCCACTGATTTGGATTGGGCTCCCCTTTGAGTGGTTTCTCACCATCCTTACCTCGCCAACCAGTGAGAAAGCCGATGCCCGAATCAGGCGCAGTTTGAAAACGAGTAATAAAGTCTGGATAGTCTTTGAATTTGCGCTCACCTTCTGGTGTCGTAAAGGCGGGAAACTTTAAGCGTGAGGCAAGTTCAATGAGGACTTCTTGAAATGGCTTGCATTCCCCCAAAGGCTCGAGAACTGGAATACGTACCGAATCAACAGGGCCATCAAACTCTGAAATAGGGCGGTCTAACATACTCATGACATCATGACGCTCGAGATAAGTAGTGTCAGGCAATACAAGGTCAGCAAAGTCCACCATTTCTGATTGGAAAGCATCGCATACGACTAAGAATGGAATCTTAAATTCTCCATCAGCGTTTTTAGCATTTAAATGTTCACGTACTTCCATTGTGTTCATCGTGGAGTTCCATGACATATTAGCCATGAAAATCATGAGCGTATCAATGGAGTAGGGGTCTCCCTTCACTGCATTGGTGATGACGTTATGCATCAAACCATGGGCAGCCAAAGGATGCTCCCAAGAGTAGGCCTTATCAATCCGCAATGGATTGCCTTGTGAATCTAGTGCTAAATCTTCTGGTTGTGTTGGCCAGCCCAAAGGCGGTTTGGCTAAGGGTGTATTGGGCTTAATGTCATTTTCAGATGAAGGGGGCTTTGCATTAGGCGGTACCTGCCTTGGGTATGGTGCTTTATGTCTAAAGCCTCCTGGGCGATCAATAGTCCCCAATAAAGACATCAATACGGCTAAGCCACGAGTGGTTTGAAAACCATTTGAGTGAGCAGAAAGTCCCCGCATCGCATGAAAAGCAACGGGCCTGCCGGTTACAGAATCATGTTTTTCTCCCCAAGAATCTGTCCAAGCAATGGGAAGCTCAAATTCTTGACCGAATGCAGTATCTGCAATTTCTAGTGCAAGTTTACGAATTCTTTCTGCCGAGATGCTAGTAATTGCTGCCGCCCATTCGGGGGTAGTTTCGCTCACCTGTCTTTTGAGTAATTCAAAGGCAGGGACTACTTTCTTTCCTTGATGTAGGCCAGGCCCCATCGTATATTCACCAAGCAGAACTGGGGATGTACCCTGTTTAAAGCAGGGCTGTGCGCTTTGGGTCTTTTCGTCCCAAATATATTTGTTATGCGGCAAATCTTGATTGATTGGGTCTGAATCAGGATCGTATAAAAATAATCCCTCTTCCGCACCATCATCCATACAAACCAATTGTGATGAATTGCTAAAGCGTTTTAAGAAAGGAGCATCGTATTTCTCAAGACGAATAAGCTCGTGCATGAGTGCCATAAATAGGGCTCCATCAGTACCAGGTTTAATCGGAATCCACTCATCCGCAATCGCTGAATATCCCGTTCTTACTGGGTTAATCGAAATAAAGCGACCACCCGCTCTTTTAAATTTAGACAAGGCAATCTTCATCGGATTACTGTGGTGATCCTCAGCGGTACCAATCATGACAAATAGTTTTGCTCGCTCTAAATCAGGCCCACCAAATTCCCAAAAACTTCCACCAATGGTGTAGATCATTCCTGCTGCCATATTGACTGAGCAAAATCCGCCATGAGCAGCATAATTAGGGGTGCCAAATTGCCGAGCAAATAAACCAGTTAAGGCCTGCATCTGATCGCGTCCAGTAAAGAGGGCAAACTTTTTAGGGTCTGTAGCGCGAATATGACTTAGACGCTTAGTCAGAATTTCAAAAACTCTATCCCAGCTAATAGGCTCAAACTCGCCATCACCGCGATTGCTGCCTGCTTTTCTTAAAAGGGGCTGAGTAATTCGAGCGGGAGATTTTTGCTTCATTATTCCTGAGGCACCCTTAGCACATATGACGCCTTGGTTTAAGGGGTGCTCTGGATTGCCATCAATATAGACAAGCTCACCGTCTCGAAGGTGTGCGCGAATACCGCATCGACATGCACACATATAGCAAGTCGTTTTCTTAATTTCTGTAGTAGATACTTGTTGCTTGATGGGGTCATGCACGGGAGCATTTGAAAATAGTTTAAACATAGTCTTACTTATTTATTGAGGTTGTTTAGCAAGCAAAATAGCTATCGCAGTAGATGCCACTCTTGAAAAAACAGAGTCAGATCTAGATGTGAGAATGATCGGAACTTGAGCTCCTAGAATCGCTCCAGCGCACTCCGCCCCGGCCATATAGACTAAGGATTTATAAAGAATATTGCCTACTTGTAAGTCAGGAACTAATATTAGATCAGGATCACCAGCAACCTTTGAATAGATCCCTTTTGTTTTAGCAGAATGGATGGAAATAGCATTATCGAATCCAAAGGGCCCCTCGATAATTGTGGAGGGGTGAATTGGGTTTACTGCATGGGTATCCACAATCTCTTTCGCATCGGTAGTGGCCTGCATGGCTGGATTCACTACCTCTGTAGCGGCAATAATGGCTACCTTTACATTTGCTACCCCAAGTTTGTTAAGAGCTTCAAGGCTGCTTTTAAGAATTTGTATTTTTTGAGATGCATTGGGCGCGATATTGACCACACAATCGCTGATCCCAAGTAGTTTGGGGTAATGCTTTAGTTCAAATAAAAATAAATGACTCGTTCTGCGATCGGTTCTTAAGCCATCACGCTGCACTATAGGACCCATCAGATCTTCAGTGTGCAATGAACCCTTCATCAAAACTGCTAGCTTACCTTGCTTGACCATTTCTACTGCTTTCTTGGCAGCAACTATGGGGTCATTAGGGGTATTAATAATCTCAATCCCATTCAAAGAGAGCTTTTCTTTGGCCGCTAATTCCAAAATGAGATCTTTAGGCCCAATCAAGATTGGAGTGCACAGCTGTTTTTTAATTAGTTCAAAGACGGTTTCAAGGGCAGGTGCGCTAAGTGGATAAACAACCCCTAAAGGAAGATCGCTTTTAGCCTCTTCAATCATTTTTTCTAATAGGGGATATTGACCCATCAGGTATGCCTTAGTGGTTACCGTTCTTAGATGGAATTAGGATAGGGTTTGTGAGATGCGTGCAGAAGCTTCTTTGAGCTTTGGAATATGTTCCATGGCTTGATTTAGGGGAAGCCTTGCGGTCGCCGCATGAACAGCAATGGCTGCTACCACTTCACCCACGGCATCTCTTACTGGTACTGCTACGCATGAGACACCAAGAACATATTCTTCATTATCAATGGCATATCCAGTGCTAACAATACGCTCAAGCTCAGACTCAAGTAGATCGCGATCAGTAATCGTTCTATGAGTAAATTTCTCGAGCGGCAGGCTTTCTAAAAGCTTAGCGCGCTCCTCAGGAGCCTTGAATGCTAGTAGTAGCTTGCCACTAGCGCTGCAATGCGGTGGGAGGACGGTGCCTGGTGGAAGATGTAAGCGTAAGGCCCAATTGGCCTCAACACGATCTAAATAAAATAGCTCACCACGTTTAAGTACTGCTAAATTACAAGTCTCACCCAGATCGGCAACTAATTTTCTTAAGATACTATGCCGAATGGCGGAGACGGTGTCGTGTGTCAAAGTGGCTAATGCCAAACTAGATAGCCGATCACCGGGAGTATAAGTCCGACCACCGGGTTCTCTGGCTACCAACCCTGCTTCTTCAAAAATGGCTAGGGTACGATGTAGAGATGCTTTTGGCATCCCTGTAACTAGCATCAGTTGAGCTAAGGTTGCGGGCTGCTTTAGAGCTGCCAAAGCCTCTAATATGACAATGCCTTTGAGCATTGATGAATTTTCACTAGAGCTATCTTTTTTGCCGATATCTAATGATTCGTTAGTGTCAATTTCAAGCATAAGTAGAAAATCTCAAGAATTGTGTCATTTTGTTCATTCTAATAGAACATATTTGCAATATCCAGAGAAAATGTTAGTATTTTTACTAATACGAAACAAGTTGTTCCGTTAGGTAAGATTAGTTATCGTTTCTAGAATTCTTAATAAGGACTAATATAAGTCCATGGAGTGCACTTAAAACAGGAGATGAGATATGCGTAGAAGCAATCTAGCGGTGACTGTTCTATCTATAGCTTTATGCTTATTTGGTTTTGCTCAATTAGCAGGGGCCCAATCATGGCCCACTAAGCCGATTAAATTTGTTGTGCCATATCCACCTGGTGGTGGAACTGACGTGATCGCGCGCATCATGCAGGAGCCAATAGGCCAAGCCTTAGGCCAGCAAATTATTATTGATAACCGTGGTGGTGCAGGCGGATCTATCGGTTCAGACATTGTTGCAAAATCGGCTGCAGATGGATATACAGTGTTATTCACACTGTCTTCCCATACTATTAATCCTGCAATCTTTCCAAAATTGGCTTTTGATACTGAAAAAGATTTCTTGCCGGTTTCATTGGTGGCTTCATTACCGCAGATATTAGTCGCCAATCCAGACTTCCCAGTCAAGACGGTGAAGGATGTGATTGATATGGCCAAGGCAAAGCCTGATTCTATTTCTTATGCATCTGTAGGCAATGGATCACCAGGACATTTAGCTGGTGCGATGATGGCCGGTTCTGCAGGAGTATCCATGGTTCATATTCCTTATCGCGGCGGCGGTCCAGCTGTTACTGACGTTATGGCAGGTCAAGTACCTCTCCTGTGGGTTTCTATTCCGGCGGCAGCAAACTTTATCAAGGCCGGTAAGTTACGTGCTCTAGCTGTTTCTACAGTGAAGCGCTCTCCTATTTTTCCTGATGTGCCTACGATGGCCGAATTAGGATTTAAAGATTACGAGGTTGACTCTTGGTATGCGATGTTTGTTCCCGCTAAAACGCCACAGACGATTATTGATACGCTCCACAAGGCAACTGTTAAAGCATTGGCAGAGCCAGCGGTAAAAGAAAAGTTATTAGGCCAAGGAGCTGAGGCAGTGGGTAATACACCAGCACAACTTGGAGCGATCGTCAAAAGTGAGATTGTGAAGTGGAAGAAAGTGGCCAAAGATGCCACCATCAAAGCAGAGTAAAAAAAGATTTAATCGATTAAAAATATTAACTCAGTAGAAGATATGACACCAGTAGAAAACATTGTTGAGCAAGGGCGGATAGCTCAGCAAAAATACGAGCAATATTCGCAAGAGCAAGTTAACTTAGTGGTTGAGGCTGTGGCTTGGGCTATCTTAGAGCCAAATCGTAACCAAGAGTTGGCTGAGCTTGCAGTGAAAGATACTGGTCTGGGTGATGTTGCTGATAAGTTCAAGAAGAATTTTAGAAAGACCCTTGGGCTTATTCGCGATCTAAGTACTGCTAAAACGGTAGGGGTCATATCTGAAGATTTGAAGACGGGCTTGACTGAGTACGCCCGTCCAGTAGGGGTTGTGGCCGCCATTACACCCTCTACCAATCCAGGCGCAACGCCAATCAATAAAATATTGAATGCCTTGAAGTGTCGTAACGCTGTTGTAGTTGCGCCATCCCCCAAAGGACATTCAACTTGCACGCGTTTATTGGAGTTTGTTCATCAGCAATTGGACTTAGTAAACGCTCCTCGCGATTTAGTGCAGATGTTGCCATTCCCAATCACTAAAGATTCCACTAATGAATTAATGCGTTTAGCAGATTTAGTGGTTGCTACTGGATCACAAGCGAATATTCGAGCTGCCTATAGTTGTGGCACCCCTGCATTTGGTGTGGGTGCGGGTAATGTGCTCGCCATTATTGATGAGCATGCTGACTTGAATGGAGCAGCAGCGAAAATTACCCAATCCAAAATTTTTGACAACGCAACCAGCTGCTCTAGTGAGAATGGCGTGGTGATTTGCGCTGATGTGTATGCAAATGCAATCCAGGCGCTAGAGAAGTCTGGCGGCGTTATGCTCGACTCCGCAGATAAAAAGCGTCTTGAGGAAGTGATGTTTCAGAACGGTAAACTTACTTCGACTTTAACAGCCCAGTATCCTTCGGTGATTACAGAGCGTGCACAATTACAAAATCCAAACGCTAAACAAGCCAAATTTTTGATGGTAGAGGAAGATGGCTTTGGACCATCTGCACCATTCTCAGGTGAGAAATTAAGTCCCGTTCTCACGGTATGGAAGGCTGCTGATTTCAAGGCAGCTCAAGACTTAGTAGCTAATGTCTACAACTACCAAGGCAATGGTCATTCAGTTGGCTTGCATACCTCCATAAGTGGTGATGTGATGGAAAAGCGCGCTGCAACTTTGGCTGAGCATTTGAAAGTGGCTAGAGTGATTGTGAATCAGGCGCATACCATCGCTACTGGCGGTAGTTTTGAAAATGGCCTTCCGTTTTCGCTTTCTATGGGCTGTGGCACCTGGGGAAAAAATAATTTTTCTGACAATATGACCTATCGCCACTACCTCAATATCACCAGAGTTGTTCGGCCTATTCCAGAGCAAGTACCTAAGGTTGAAGATCTCCTAAAAGATTACTTCACACGCTTTCCTCAAGCTTGAGCTTTAAAGTGACGACATCATGCCAGAGTTTGGGCGAGGTCTTATTGCATTGGTCAGCAGTACAAGGGGATAAAGTTTTTTTATATGCCCCCGAAAGCGGAGCGACCCTCACTTATGGTCATCTCTCCAAAGAGGCTCATCATTTTTCAACATGGTTAGAAGAGCAGAAAATTAGTGTTCATGGGCATGTTGGTTTATATATGCACAATGGTCTTCAGACTAGCACGATCTTTCTGGCTACGATGGCTTGTGGTCGAGTAATCACTCCCCTGAATTTACTGGCCCCAACGGATCAGTTGGCTTGGGTCTTAGATCACAGTGATGTTGAAGTTTTGTTCTATTCGCCGGATAAAAAACAGAGTCTATTTACAGCGCTAGAAAAGACCAAACGCAAATTTATATTGGTAGAGCTCGATCCTGATGGGGTTGAGAGTCCATTTATAAATTGTGCAGTAGGAAGTTTGCCAACTGTAGAGCCTACTCAGCCAGCACTTCTAATGTATACCTCTGGTACGACTGGAACGCCTAAGGGCGTAGTGCTCACTCATACTAATTTGCTCCATGCGGCACGATCTATGGCGTCATGGCATTCGTTGACTCAGGCAGATACAGTCTTAAGCTCTTTACCCATCTATCATATCAATGGACAGGTCATTTCCACGATTACACCTTTTGTTTCTGGTGGATCTGTAGTTGCACCTCATGCTTTCTCAGTATCGAGTTGGTGGAAGTTGGCGATTCAATATCAATGCACTTGGATCAATATGGTACCCACCATCATTGCCTATTTAATCAATGCAGCAAAAAGTAGTGGTACCTTGCCTAGTCGTGAGGAGTTGAAGGCAATTCGCTTTGGCCGTTCAGCTTCCGCTCCCTTACCCCCTGAGCATCATCGTGAATTTGAAAATCTATTCGGGATTATTTTGATTGAAGGCATGGGTATGACGGAGTCTGCGTCAATGGTATTCTGTAATCCGCATGATGAGAGGCGCCGCTATGGAAGTCCAGGGCTGCCTTGTGGAGTTGAAGCAAAAGTCATTGATGATGATGGAAAGTTGCTTGGTAACAATGTAGTAGGAGAGATCTGTTTACGTGGTGGCAATGTTTTAAATGCTTATTACAAAGCAGAGGCTGAAACTGCTAAGGCTTTTGATAGTAAGGGATGGCTAAAGACTGGCGATTTAGGAATGCGTGATGATGATGGTTTTTATTTCATTACTGGGCGCCTAAAAGAGCTCATTATTAAAGGCGGGGAAAATATTGCTCCTCGTGAAATTGATGAGGCTATATTAAAGCATCCAGCAGTCTTAGATGCTGCTGCAGTTGGCATACCAGATGTCAATTATGGGCAAGAAATCATGGTTTGTATTGTATTAAAACCAGATTCCACTTGCTCTGAAGAGGATATGCGTCATTTTTGCATCAAAGAACTTGGAAAATTTAGAACACCCAAGTTGATTCTGTTCATGGAAGACTTGCCTAGAGGCCCATCAGGCAAAGTTCAACGATTAAAGCTCTTGGATTTACTTAACGCTCATTAGTGCTTCATAAAGAAGCGCCTGACCACTACTGAGGTAAGTATTCCACCAAGAATTGCCCACTCTAATGGAATGGTGATGGTGCCAATCCCTGTTACCACCATTGGGATCCAGGCATTCGAACCCATTTGGATTTCGTGACGAATCTGCTTGATGTCAATTAAGTTCCAGGCAACCACTAATAAGAGTGAGGCAATCACGACATAAGGAATATATTTAGCTAGGGACGATAAGAAGATCAACAGAAGCACTAGAAATATTGCTGCACATATCGCAGAAAGAGGTGTTTTGGCTCCAGAGGCTAAGTTCACGCCTGTCCGATTAAATGAACCGCTGGCAGGGTAGGCTGAGAAAAAAGCACCACAAACGTTGGCTAAACCTTGGGCAATAAATTCTTGATTTGCATTAAATTGATCTTTTGTTTTGAGTGAGATCGCCCTAGCAATAGCCATTGCTTCGGTAGATGCTAAAAGGGTCATGATCACTGCGGCGCTAAAAAGCTTTTGTAGTGTGTCACCACTCAAATCAGGGTAAGAAAGTGGAGGTAAAGCGCCAGGTATTTCTTGAACCTTTTTAAATGCGCCTATTGAGGGAAATAATATTTCGAGGATAGCTGCAGCTAGACTTCCAAGAATGACTGCAACCAACATAGCCGGCACGTAACGGTTGAGTGCTCTCCAGTAATGAATTACTAATAAAGTAAAGAGTACTAGTGCAGGTGCGGCAATTTGCCATTGATTATTTTGAAAGGCACCAATTACCGCGCCAACTGTGTCTACTACGTTTTTGCCTCTCGGCACACTAGCGCCCAATAGAGTCCCCAGTTGACTATTGATAATCAGAATTGCAGCCCCAGTAGTAAAGCCAACAATAACCGAGTGGGGCACTTTCTCAACCCAATTACCCGCCTTACTCAAGCCTAATGAAAGTTGTAGTATCCCAACCAAAAAGCTGAGGGTAAGAACATAGGCGACATAAGTACTGGACTCTGGAAGTGCTAAAGGGGCGATTAAAGCCATTGTGGTCAATGAAATGGCATTGGCAGGGCCTGTCACCATGAGGCGACTAGAGCCAAATAATGCAGCAATGAGACAAGGTACCATCGCTGCATAAAGACCATATTGTGGCGGCATTCCAGCCAACAAAGCAAAGGCGTTACCTTGAGGCATGACTACTATTGCCCCCGTCAATCCAGCTAAAAGATCTGCGCGAATGATTCCTGGATTTTTATATTCAGGCAGCCATCTGCTAAAAGGAAGTTGCCAGCTCATGGGGAATTAAATTCGCCCCAGAATCAGATCGGCGGCTCTTTCACCAAGCATCACTGCAGGCCAGTTGGTATTACCAGAAGGAACGGTTGGCATTGCAGAGCAATCAACTACTCTTAATCCCTGAATTCCACGTACTCTAAGTGATGAGTCTAAGACAGCCATGGGGTTGCTATCGGGGCCCATTTGGCATGTACCGGTCGGATGAAAAATGGTTGCCCCATTATTACGACAGTATTCCAGAACTTCATCATCCGTTTTAGGATTATTGGGCTTTACTTCACGGGTGATCAGCGAGCGCAATGGTTCAGTTTGTGAAATTTTTCTAGCAAAATTGACTGCAGCAACACTCGTATCGCGATCATGTTGAGTGGCTAAATAGTTGGCGAACATTTTCGGGGGTATGAGTGGATCTGCAGACTGAATACGTACAAATCCTCGAGATTCTGGTCGAAGCTGACATACTGACATCGTGAATCCAGAAAAAGAATGTACTTTGCCCCCTGCCATTTCCGCAGATAGAGTTGCCATATGAAATTGAATATCGGGCGTTTTAGAGCCCTTCATAACGCGGGTGAAGAGGCCGCCTTGATTAATACCAATTGCAAGAGGACCACTTCTAAAAAGCAGCCAATCTAAACCCATCTTTAGCTGCCCAAACCAGGACGATAGTTGATCATTAGTAGAAATGGGTTGATTTAATTCATATATCAGACGAAATTGCAGATGGTCCTGTAAATTCTCACCAACACCTGGCAAGTCATGTATGACGGGGATATTAAATTCCTGCAATAGTTTTGCAGGACCTACTCCCGAGAGCTGAAGAATTTGGGGGCTCTGGATTGCCCCTGCGCTCAAGATCACTTCTTTATTGGCCCGAAGCATCTTTTTGATGCCATTTTCAATAAACTCAATGCCAATTGCTTTCTTATTTTCAAAAATCACTTTACAAACTTGGCTATTGGTCAGAATCTCGAGATTAGGGCGTTTCTTGGCTGGCTTTAAGTAGGCCACTGCAGCGCTACAACGAAATCCTTTGTATGTACTGAGTTGAAAGTAGCCAACACCTTCTTGAGTTAAATTATTAAAGTCTTCAGTATTTGGCACACCAAGTGCATTTGCTGATTTTTTAAAAGCTTCTACTAATACGTGTTTCTTGGGTATGGATGAGGCTTTTAAAGGACCTGTTTGGGAGTGGAGTGGCTCACCTAATCTGTCATTACCTTCTGCTTTTTTGAAGTAGGGCAATACGTCATCCCAGCCCCAGCCGGGGTTACCAAGATCGCGCCAGCCGTCGTAATCCTCTTTTTGTCCACGGATAAAGATCAGCCCATTGATTGAGCTAGATCCCCCTAAGGTTTTACCGCGTGGCCAATATATTTGGCGATGATTCATGCCTGGATCAGGCTCAGTTTGAAATTTCCAATTCACTTTTGGATCCCACATTGTTTTTGCATAACCAATAGGTAAGTGAATCCAAGGCGATTTATCTTTGGAGCCTGCCTCAATCAGGCAGACCGAGTTATTAGGGTCTTCGGAGAGTCGGTTAGCTAAAACACAACCGGATGAGCCGCCGCCAACAATAATGTAATCAAATAATGTGCTGGACATACTATTTAATGTCTTCTTAATCCCAAAATTTCACGTGCTTGTGCTGGGGTTGCAACGCTGCGGTTATATTTAGGAGCAATTTCGGCTAAGCGGGCAACCAATTCAGCATTATCCTTAGCAAGTCTTGTTTTATCAAAGCGGGTATTGTCTTCAAGACCAGTTCTCACATGACCACCCAACTCTAGAGTCCATTCATTTACCGGAAGTTGATAGCGCGCTACTCCCGCTGCACACCAAGTAGCATCAGGCATAACCGCTTTCAATTCTGAAATCAAAAATTCGAGTATTGAGCGTCTTGCGGGCATGGCATTTGGGATACCCATGACAAACTGCACATGAGCAGGGGCTTTCAAGAGCCCTCTTTCGATGAGGTTCGCAGCGTTATAAAGCATGGCTAGGTCAAAAATTTCAATCTCTGGTTTGATTTCGTACTTGAGCATTTCGCTGGCCAATCCATCCACAAATTCTGGTGGGTTCTCGTAAATGCTGTTTGGGAAGTTCACCGAACCTGTCGCTAGTGAGGCCATATCGGGGCGATGAAAGAGCATCCCGCCGCGAGCCGCTTGATCACGTCCACGACCGCCTGTAGAAAATTGAACAATGATTCCAGGGCAATGTTTCTGGATGCCTACTTGAACCGCTGCATATAAGTCTGGATCCGAGCTAGGACTCTCATCTAGATTGCGCACATGAATATGAGCCAGAGTTGCGCCTGCTTCATATGCCTTATGTATTTCTTCTATTTGCTCGGATGTCGTAACGGGAAGGCCTGGACAATCTTTTTTTCTGGGAATGGCACCGGTCATTGCTATGGTAATAATTACTGGGGTAGTCATATTTACTCATTTTAGTTTAAGTGCAGATTTGTGATAGCTTACTTTGCATGTATGGTGATGGCCCAATTCGATTTACCGGCGTCATGGGACAATCTTTCATTTTGGAATATCACCAGTCATTAATTTGACTATATGCATTGTCAATAAGTTAGATGGTTACCGTAGCTGAAAAATTAATTAACAGACGGTAGCCAAGTGGCTAATTGAGGGAATATTAACAGCAAAGCAACGCCAATAATTTGCAGAATCATAAATTGTGACATTCCAGCATAGATATCGGAAATTTTCCAGCTTGGCGCAACCCCTTTTAAGAAATAAGCTGACAGTGCGACTGGCGGAGAGAGCCATGCTGTTTGTAATGTGACTGCAACAAGGGTGCTAAACCAAATCAAGTCAATACCTGCAGCTTTAATGATTGGCAGAAAAATGGGCACCACAATTAATACAATAGGTACCCACTCCAAAGGCCAGCCTAATAAAAATATTAAAAATAGAATCAGTATTAACATGACCATCGGCGGTACGGGTAAGGATGTTAGTAGATTAGCTATTAAATCAGCGCTTCCTAACCTTGAAAATACTGAGCCAAATAAATTTGATGTGGTAACTAACAGCAAGATCATGCTTGATACTTGTAATGACTGTATTACACAGTTTTTAATCTTGGCAACAGTCATACGTCCAGAAAGAGTAGTAAGCAAAAATGTTGCTACACATCCAACCGCACCTGCATCAGTTGGCGTTGCTATTCCAGCAAGAATGACGCCTAAGGTGGCAAAGAGCACCACAATCACGGGCGATATTCCGATAGCCAAATCAATTAGAACTGGCTTGAGTGATTTAGCTCTCATTTCCATTGGTAGGGCAGGCCCTAATGCAGGATTTATCCAGCAACGAATCATGCACCAAGCTGCAAATAAAAAAGCTAGAAGTAAGCCTGGGAGTACTGCTGCCGCAAATAAATCAGTGGCAGGTATTCCAACGACTGGGCCCATAACAATCAACATCACAGAGGGGGGAATTAAAATTCCTAATGTGCCACCCGCCGTAATGGCACCAGCGGACATTCGTGTGTCATAGCCACTTTTAATCATCGATGGCGCAGCCATCACTCCCAATAAAACAACTGATGAACCAACAATTCCAGTTGCTGCGGCAAAAATGGTAGCAGTAACAATGACGGCTAAATATAAAGAGCCACGAATACCGGCAAAAAGTTGCTGAATAGCTCCAAAAAGGCGCTCCATAATTCCAGATTGCTCTAGCAGAAACCCCATAAAAAGAAAAAACGGAATAGATGCTAAAACACTGTCTTGCATCACTGACAGAGTTTGTAGGATGGCTAGATCAAATACAACAGGCCCTAAGGCAATGAAGCCCATTAAAATGCTTACAGCTCCCAATGTGAAAGCAATTGGAAATCCAATAAAGATTGCGCATAGTAAAGCCCCTAGACCAACAATGCCTAAAATTTGATCATCCATTATGAATAGCCTCTTGTTTTTTTGTATTAATGGGCCAGTGATTTGACCGAATTGCTACTATGCATTTACATACTTCAGAAGCTCCTTGAATGCACAGTAGAAATCCCGTTAATGGAAGAGTTAACTTAAAGGGCCAGGTAATCGCCATCCAAGGGCTAGATACAAATCGCTCATCGCTTGCAAATGCTTTATAAAAATATTCCCAGCCAACTATTGTAAAGATGAGTGCGAACGGATAGAAGAGTAATGCGTAGCAGGTTAAATCAACTAATGCTTGTTTCCTGGGGGGCCAATTGTCATAAAACATATCTGTACGAATATGCCCTTTAATTTTTAGCGTATAGCTTGATCCCAGCATAAAAAATGCGCCGTAGAGCATAAATGTCATATCGTAGGCCCAAATAGTGGGGGCACCAAACGCATATCGGGCGACGACCTCGTAGGCCAAGCTAAGGATCATTGGCACAATCATCCATGCAACAATATTGCCGGCGATATCAGTGAAGTGATCTATTTTTCTTGCAATTGAGATTAAACCTTGATTTTTATCAGGCACGGATGAATTCCATTTAAAAAAAGGTGGGAATCCCCACCCTTTAGTTGTTAAAAAATAAATACTTATTTACTCTTATTACCCACCGCAGTAGCACCAATGTTGTAATACAACTCATTAATTTGAGTCCAATAAGGCACTACGACACCAGCAAACTTTCTCTGAGAATCAAGAACCTCTTTAAAGAAGGGATTTTTTTCTGATTCACGTGCATAAACCACTGAAGTTGCTTTTTGGAATGCGGTAAAAAACTCTTTTGGAGTGTTATGAACAGTAACTCCATGATCTTTTTTGAGCTTTTCTAAGGCAACAGCATTGCGATATACGTTAAATGTATAGGTTTCTGCAATTGTTGCAGCAACAGCCGTCTCAATTATTGACTTTAAGTCTGCCGGTAACTTATCCCAGTAGGTTTTATTGATCAATAGTTCAGCTACGTCGGTTGATTGATGCAAGCCTTGGAGATAGTAGTGTTTAAAGACATTTTGGAAGCCTAAGATCATGTCATCAGCTGGTCCGATCCACTCTGCAGCATCAATAACGCCACGCTGGGCAGCGGGAACGATTTCAGCGCCAGGCATTGCTACGGTTGTAAGTCCCATTTCCTTAAAGATCTCAGCGGTTAAGCCAGGAGGAGAACGATACTTCATGGATTTCATATCATTGATCGAGTTAATAGGTTTCTTGAACCAGCCAAATGGATCGGGCCCCATAGGTTGAATCATGAATGGTTTGATATTTGTTTTTAGAACCTCTGTAAATAGTCGGTCATAGAGCTGATCCCCGCCACCATTTTTGAGCCAAGACATATGTGAAACTTGGTCTAAGCCGACGCCGGAGCCTGATGCTGGGTTAGAAAAGAGTGCAGCAGCAGAGTTTTTGCCAGACCAGTAGTGAGTCCATGCAAAACCACCATCTACAACCCCTTTGTCAACGGCATCTAAAATACCGAATGCGCCTACAACTGCACCGTCAGGTAGAACCTCAACTTTCATGCGGCCATTTGACATTTTGTCAACGCGCTCGCCAAAATTTTTCATTAATTCAAAATAAATGCTTGCAGATGGAACCCCTGTTTGGATTTTCATCTTTATCGGACTTGACTGTGCAATAGCAACTCCAGATAACGCAAATGATAAAACTGCAAATGTCAAAAAGCGTTTTGTTAATTTGATCAGCATTTCGATCTCCTCTTCTCTTATGGGTCAAGTGTTTTTTGTCAACACCATCTTTAGACAATACATGATTCAATCTAACGGAACAAGATGTTTTTACCTAGGTGAAAAACACTACTGATACGATTAAATTCTTGGATGTTCAACTCAGTTGAACAAAAAATTACAAATTTCTAGAATATTTGGAACTTAGTCCAATTAGAATTAGTGCGCTGCAATATAAACATCGATTAGATTTCTTAAAAAGAAAATCTTGTTCCTATATACAGTTTTATCTCTAAATGGGTCAACGACATTACTATGAAAAATAGCGTAACAAATTTTTCTGCAGATTCTTTTGCATAGAATGAATTAGATATTAATTTTAGCTATCCTAGAAATTAGTTCGCCAAGCATTCATATTGAAGCTTAAGTATTGTCAAACAATGTAGTCGTTATGATCACTTGAAGATGGGGTCAATTTTCAGGGTCTCAAGCACTCTTTTTAGATTGATAGTGTTATATTAAGTAACTATTTTAAGTATTCCAAAGTCCGATTTATGAAAGAAAATATTTGATGCAACTGATTGCTTTGGTTACGGGCGCAAGCTCTGGAATTGGCGCCGGAGTAGCCTCCCGCTTTATTAAAGAGGGGCATAAAGTTATTGTTGCCGGGCGTCGGAGTGAACGTTTGGAAGAGCTTAAGAAATCCCTTCATTCACATCTTCAGAGTAATCTATTAATTGGAAGCTTTGATATCTGTGATGCGTTGGCTTCCGAGCAATTTGTTGGGAAAATTCCCAAGGAATTTGAAGCGATTGATGTGCTGGTTAATAATGCAGGCTTAGCCCTTGGCCTAGATCCAGCTCATCAAGCAGACCTGGACGAATGGGATCGTATGATCGATACCAATATCAAGGGTCTAATTAATATGACTAAATTTATTCTTCCTGGAATGATTAGTCGATCTAAGGGTCACATTTTTAATGTAGGCTCTGTTGCGGGCACTTATCCCTACCCTGGGGGAAATGTCTACGGAGCTAGCAAAGCATTTGTTCATGAGTACACCTCTGATTTGAGATTGTCGCTTGCTGATACTCCGCTTCGAGTCACATCGATTGAGCCTGGTATGGTGAGTGGAACTGAGTTTTCAAATGTAAGGCTTGGGGATGATGACAGGGCCAGTAAAGTATATGAAGGCATACATGCGATGAGTGCCGATGATATTGCTGAGTCTATATATTGGGCTGCTACTTTGCCACCCCATGTAAATATTAATAGGCTTGAGTTGATGCCTGTGCAGCAATCATTTGGTTCACCCGCATTTAGTCGCATAACTTCTAAGTAAGTTATCTAATTTGATTTTAGCGCTTGGTTTATACCGAATCCTAGCGTCTAAGAATTATGAAGACTGGGATGGTGGCCTAAAGCGCAGTCATTCGTAATTACCTGTCTGGTTATCTTTTAAGCGAACTCTTGTTCAAACTCTTCCATAACGGGAGATATCTACATTATCTTTGGGTACATAGCCGCATTACTTCTCTACAAATGCACGCTCAAAGACATAGTCGCCTAATTGACCAAGACTTGGTGAGACTTTGAAGCCTTTGGCATCAAGCATCTCAGCGGTTTCTTTGAGCATAGAAGGGCTGCCGCAGATCATGGCACGATCAACCGCTGGATCCAACGGTGGTAAACCAATATCTTTAAAGAGTTGGCCAGATTCAATTGCGGTAGTTAGGCGACCAGTGTGCTTGAAAGCCTCACGGGTGACGGTTGGATAGTAGATCAGTTTTTCATGAATGATTTCACCGATATATTCATCTTGAGTAAGTTCATTTTTAATGTAGTCACCATAAGCTAGCTCACTGACCAAGCGAACACCATGAATCAGGACTACCTTTTCAAACTTATCATAGGTCTCGGGATCGCGAATAATGCTCATGAATGGTGCTAGCCCTGTACCAGTGCTAAACAAGTAGAGATGCTTTCCGGGATTCAAATCATCAATTACTAGCGTGCCAACAGATTTCTCGCTCACTAGGATTGGGTCGCCAACCTGGATTTTCTGGAGGCGCGAGGTAAGGGGGCCATCCTGAACTTTGATGCTTAAAAACTCGAGATGCTCTTCATAATTTGGGCTGGCAACGCTATAAGCCCGAACTAATGGCTTGCCCTCAACTTCCAGTCCAATCATCAAAAAGTGGCCGCTACGAAAGCGTAATCCCTTGTTTCTGGTGGTGGTAAAGCTAAAAAGGGTGTCATTCCAGTGTTGAACGGTTAGGACAGTTTCAGTATTGTAGGCAGCCATAAATGCATATTGGTGGTGGTAAAAGATTAATTATCCTCAATCTTGACGGTGTCCTGTAGATAAAAAATATTTAGCTTATAAAAAGGCTTTCTTTTACGGGCTCACCTAGCTCCCACAAGATCTCTTCATGCCTACTCAAAGGATGGCCTGTGTCTACAAAGACTCTAACTGCAAAAGCCTTATTTCTGAACATTTTCTAGATATTTCTGGGTTTGGCTCTGCTGGGCGTATTGCTGATTGCTCAGCACGTACTATCTAAAGACACTGCTAGCATTGATGAGCACTTTGATAAGGCATTAACTTACTAAAGCAAGCTAGACTGTGATTTTAGCTAATTGAGACCACATCATGAATCCCGCACCCCATAGATCCATCTTTGATAGAGGCGCATGGTATGTTGTTATTCAGGCTATTCTGATTGGCCTAATACTGTTTGGACCTCAAGGCCCCGCTTTGGTAAGTGTGGAGTCACTAAAAACCATTCTTCAATCATGTGGCATTGCAATCGGCTTGCTCGCTTGTTTGATTATGGTGATTGCAGCAATTAATCTAGGAAAAAATCTCACTCCTTTACCTTGCCCTAAAGATGACGCTGAACTAGTCCAGACTGGCTTATATCGATTTGTGCGACACCCTATCTATTTTGGTGTACTTTTGGCAGCGCTTGCATGGTTGCTTATCTTCCCTGGCCTTTATGTTTTAGCCTATGCGATAGCTTTATTTTTTCTGTTTGATATCAAAGGGAGGCGTGAGGAAGTTTGGCTACTTGAGCGCTTTCCTGCTTATCAGACCTATCAAGCCAAAGTGAAAAAACTCATTCCAGGTATCTATTAAGATAGTGTTTTAAGTGATTGGAGAAGATATGAGTGGTAAGCCCTCTGTAAGACTTGTGCAGCAAAGCGATTATCAATTTGCGATTTATTACAACGAAGAGCATGACCCTATTTATGGTGATGAGCCACCGCCATTAGGGAGATCTCAGGGGGCAACACCATCCCAATTCTTGCTGGCAGGCGTTGCCAATTGCTTATCCGATTCATTGCTCTTTGCTCTCAGAAAGTTCAAGCAAAATCCCGAGCCAATTGAAACTAAGGCGAGTTGTGAGATTGGTAGAAATGCAGAAAATCGTTTGCGTATTTTGACAATTGATGTGGAGATCCGCATTGGTGTACCAGGCAATACACTCGAGAACCTCGAGCGTGTCCTTGCGCAGTTTCAGGATTTCTGTACCGTATCTTCCAGTGTGAGTTTAGGAATTCCTGTCTACGTAACAGTTATTGATAGCGAGAGTACTAAGTTATACCCCCGCTAGCTAATTATTCTTCTTCGCGGCGCAAGTGTGGGAACAAAATCACATCACGAATATTTG
>Ga0114959_10000577_pt1 | contig 34746 bp, 70 predicted proteins | sample C_130625_EF_Meta_FD_87317 | JGI IMG/M metagenome (GOLD analysis project Ga0114959, IMG submission 87317) | Freshwater microbial communities from Lake Croche, Canada to study carbon cycling - C_130625_EF_MetaG | ecosystem: Environmental > Aquatic > Freshwater > Lake | place: Lake Croche, Canada... | reverse complement strand
AACACCAACGCCATCCTCTATCATTTTCAATGCAGTTCTACCATTGACATTGTCTTTAATAAATTCAACATCCGCATATAAAATATTACTCTCTACATATAAATCTTTTATATGATGCGAAACTCTATTTAGTGAAATATCTGTATTTTCTGGATATCCTAGCTCACCATACATTGGTATACCTTTAGCTATTTTTTCGTTGAATTGTTTAATCATTCCATCAACTGCCTCTTTAGTGTAAATTCGATGATTGCCATTTAGCTCACCTATCTTAATTACTGGCACTCCTTTAACCTTTTCCATCTAATAGCACTTTAATTGTTTTATCGTATTCATAAGTTTTTCCTTCTATCAAAATATGAGAGAGGACGGTTAATCCGCTTAATATTCCTTCGTATTCTTCAATAGTTCTAGCATTTGTGCCATCTAATAATCTGCGATAAAATATATCACCAGTTTCTACGTCAAAGAGAACTACGTCGTTCTCGAATTTTTGTCTAATCCCAATCGTTTGCATATTCTGTATTTTATTGAATGTAGATGTAACTTAAGCAAAGCCCAGTTACTTATTTCTTTAATTACTTGCTTTTTAATTTCAAATTCTGTTTTATCGATAGTAAAATCTAAAGACTCAACTACTTCGTATTTACTAGCATCTACCATTATAGGTGGCAATTCAGTAACCACTGGCTCAGTCTTTACATTCATATCGTATTTTACCTTCTTTGATGTAGGAGGTAAATCTCCTAAGCATTTGTTACCCCAATCTAAATAGAATTGTTTGTCATAACATATTTTATCTAAAAACTCAGATTTTGACAAAATGTCAAATCGATTCGAATGAATTACTGGATGGTTGTTATGATAATATAAATATTTTTGATATGCTTCTTCCACCTTAGTTGCCATAAGAGTTAATAAATTGAAAATCTTTTCGTATTTGCATTAGGATTTTACCTAGCATATTTTCACCTTCGCCTTCACATATACCCCAGAATTTGTCATTTCGATCATTTCCATCTACTAACAATTTATCTTCAGTAGCTAATAACCATTTACGAAGTCCTTTGTTTCGGCAAAATTTATCGAAAACTACTGCATACATTACTTCAACTCTTATGTTATTCCAATCAGGTCGTAACTTAATAGTTCTACCAATAACCTTTGCTTCATCTGAAGAAATATTTGTAAATTGCAAACGTTCACTTTCATCTAAAGTTTTTGCAGCCATAAAGGCATTTTCGGTTGATGGGTACATTATACCTTCATAGTAAACTGGACATTCGTGATAATTAGATAACCATCGATAGCCACCTATAAAACCATTGATTTCCTTCATATTCCATCTGATATAATCAGGAATCTCATCCATGTGTTCTCCTCCTATATTCATTATATGATTGATTTTGTTAAATGTAATTGTTCGTAATAAAAATTATCTGCTGCACCTGGAGTAATAACGATAGTAGACCATTCAGTAAGAGTCATAGCTTTACCACCATTAGCTATTTCATTGTCGTTGATTTCTCGATTTGCAATTAAATAATGAAGGCCTTTCTCTCTAATTTCATTTTGTCTACCAAAAAGAACCGTATCATCATCTGCGATTAGACGAGGATGTACAAATACTTGGATTCTATCTAGCAAATTACCTACATGATAAATAATATTTTCACCAGAATCGACAGGATTAACATGTGCAAAAGAAGGCATATTCATAATAATAGAAGCCATTCGGTAATTAACAACAATAAATTTGTAAGGTGGTTTGCCGTTATTTAGTGCAGTTTTAACGATATACTCTTCGAAACCTTTGAGATTATGAATTTTTCTAGTAAACTTATAGCCAAATAGCTTAGTAATAAGCCTCTTCAACCATTGCCATTTTACCTTAACTAATTTCTTAGTTCTATTTCCTAAGATGCACATACCTTGATAACAATTATCTTCTATTTTTTCGTCTAACCTATCAGCTAATTGTTTTCTTAAAACATAATGCATATCAGGAATTTGGCTTAACATTTCAGGTGTATATTCTTGAACTAAGGTTTCTTTATTCATTGAATATTGCACATCCTTAGTATCCCAATACCCATTACCATATCGATAGTTACCGTGAGTGCCTACTACTTTTTGCTTAGGTATTAAATCAAATAATCTCATTATGCAAATCTAAATTGTTTTAAGAAAGTACGCAAGAATAAGATGGAATCCGAATCATCACCAAATTGTTTCTTCCACTCGTTGAATTCGATTTCTCGATATTCATCTAAATCTTCCGGTTCATATCCTTTACGGAATTTTTGTGGTACTAAATCCGGATAGGCTTCTTTGTCCCATACTCGATCATCAACTAAAAATACAATAGCAGTCATTTGATCGCCTAAATCTGGCTCGTAAAACTTTGCTAACTTAATGTTGTTTTGCAGCAAAGTAGTCAAATGCTGATTAAGAGTTCCTTGCATGTATTGATTAGTATTTGTAGTGCCACCATTCAATACAATAACCGTTTTATCGTATCTTGACCATCTCCAATAAGCACTAGTATCGCTAAATTCATTTGCATACTCAATAGCTGCATGCATAAATTGGATTCCACCTTGCATTCCAGTTAATTGGTAAGGCACTAAGCCATACATTCTATATTTTCTATCTACCATTTTAATTTTGCGTATCGGTTAACAATTTCATCTTTAAATAAAAGAATTGTAATCAACAAAGCTTCGTTCGGATAATATGTTGAAATCTTATTCTTTAATTCGTTTATTTTACCTTCAACTAATTTACCTGTAAGGTCATATCGTATTAAGTCTTGCGAGCATATCACCATATCTTCATCAGTGATGTTATGCAAATCGACTTTCCATTCTGATATTAATTCGTCTTCTTTCATGATAATATTTCGTCAATTACACCTAATTTTTTTGCTTCTTCGCTATCCATAAACCAATCTTTTTTAGTTTTGTAGATTTTTTCTAATTTCTTTTGAGTGATTTTTGTGCTACTCAAAGTTACATCTTCAATTAAAGCTTGTAATCTTTTTGCTTCGATAATTTCCTCTTCCATTTCTTTTACTTTACCAACAGCACCCGAAGATACTTGATGATATAAGTAAGTTGATCGAGGATATCCAAACCGCTTGTGGCCGGATACAGAAATTAAAAATCCACAGGACATAGCACAACCAGTTACAATCGTATGAATAGGCACTTTACTGGCTTTCATTAAGCTAATTAAACCCATACATTGATAAACATAACCACCATAAGAATCGATGTACATCTTAATAGGTTTCGATTCAAATGTTAAATCGTAAGCTGCATAGATTTTCTTTAGTTTTTCGTCATCTTCATTGATTGCAATAATAGCTTTCGATAAACCATTAATGGAATCTTGATCGACTTGTTTTGCTAAGAAAATATTTCGGTTAATTGGTTCTGGTAAACTTAATATTGACATAATTTGTGTTTAATGATTAATCTTCGTCTTCTTCGTCTTCTTCGTCTTCTTCTGGTGCATTATTCCAAAATTCAGTAAATCCAAATTCAGTTCCAAACATCTTAAGAATAAAATTCATTTCTTCGGATGTAATGTTTTCAACATCTACTTCAGCTAAAAGAGAATTACCGTTCGAATATTCGATTCCTTCATTTGTGCCTACGTAAATTTCAAAATCTAGTTTTTTGTTTTCCATTCGAATCTTCCAATCTTCATATTCACTTTCAGTAGTAACTACAAATCCTTGAATATCCATTTCATCGGCCCAATTGGTGGTCCAAGTAAGCAATACATTTTTGTTTCCTGACATATTTATAATTATTTGTTTATTTGCATCTTTTTAGGCATAACCTAAAGTATTTTTCTCCTGGTCGATCCGAATAAAAGTAAAAATCAATGTAATCCCAGCTTCGGTTTTGTAAAATGATTCTTATAGCAGACTCATTTCCATAATCATCAACTAAGATATATAAAAAATTGTAGTCTTTAACGAATAGTTGTTTAGTTTTAACATACATCAAATTAGTACGACTAGGAGTAACGATTGAAATAGTATTTGTAAATTTATCTTCATAAAAAATTACTTCACCTTGAACCGGTAAAATATTCCAGCCATCAGGAGTTCTTACGTCGATGGATTCAAATTCGAATCTCTTTTCTTGACCAAAGGTTAAAGTAGAGATTAAAAATAAAAGAGCAAATATTAGTTTTTTCATATATGATTTATATGTTGATGTTAGTCCATTGTTTCTAAGACATCTAACATAAATTGCATGCCTACAGTAGCAGGCAATTGAATGTGTTGAAATACCTTCTGAACATAAGCCGGAATTTCAAATCCTAATTCACTCGGATCTACATAATAGATTAGTGTGTTAGGTTTTGTATGAAATGGTATTTCGTTAGCCGGAGAAACTATCATAGAAGTTCCAATGATAATACATACATCACATTCTTTTGCTGCTTTGATAGCTTTGTTAGTATCGTTCTCGTTTAAACCTTCACCAAACCAAACAATATGAGGACGTAACTGAGAACCTTTCTCACATTTATCACCTATTAAGGTATCTTTGTCGGTATCGTAGACTAACGAAGAATCTAAACTCGAACGAACTTTAGTTAATTCTCCATGCAAATGGACCACATTCGTAGAACCAGCTCGTTCATGCAAATTATCAACATTCTGAGTCACCACCGTGACATCAAAAAGAGTTTCTAATTGAGCAATTATTAGATGAGCTTCATTTGGCTCTACTGTCTTTAATTGTGCTCTACGTTTATTGTAGAAATCCAGCACCTTTTCTCTGTCTTTTCTCCAAGCATTTGGTGTTGCTACATCTTCGATTTTCACATTTTCCCAAAGAGCATTTTGTCCGTCTCTAAAGGTTTCAACCCCACTTTCTTTTGATACTCCAGCTCCTGAAAATATCATCAATTTTTTCTTTTCCATTATCTATAGCCTGCTTTATATTCTGCGTCTTCTAATTTGTCAGATAATCTACTTGCATGTACTGATGGATAAAATTCAGAATACTCGGTTTCTGTATGCAAAGGTTTAAATCGATTTGCAGTTGCCGACATAATTCCTTTACCGTTTCTACCTTCCATTTCCACATACAAAATAACCACTAACGAACGATCATTAATACCGTTTGGCACTAACTTCATATCTACCAATTTACCAACTCGGCCGTCTTCATAAAGAACTTTTTCGCCTATTTTAATTTCAATTAATGAACTCATAAGGTTTTAAATTTAGCATCGTTAAACATATCTTCGTAATCTGGCTCGTCATAATCTACTCGCTCTGCATGTGGTTGAATGTCGTGAGTCCAATCCATTTCGTTTTTAATCCAATCTAAAGCAATATCTGGATTTAAAGAATCTTCATAATATTCTCTATACTTAGAATTTTCGTTTTTAACATCGAGATATTCTGGTGCGTAATGTTTTGCTCGATGATGAGCAACTATCCTAATAGGCACTAAAAATTTGTGACTGTTAGGAAATTTGATTTTGATGTGTTCTTGCATGGCTTAGTATTTAACTATCATCGAAAGGCTATCGCCAACTTCTTTATTTTCTCTTACTTGAACCCAAACATTAGTTGCTTTTAAGTGACATTTCCAATAAGGACTTACTTGTAAAGTATTGTCCTTTCCTGATGCATGATAATCTACGCTATCTATAGCAAAAGTTTTACTGTTTTCTTTGAATTGATGTTTGCTGGCATTTTCTACGCTAGAAATAAATACTTTCATACACAAACCTAATGACATTAAACATAAACCAATTAATAACCAAATTGTAGCTCTATTCATAATTTTCTATTTTATATGTTAACCGAATTCAATCATTCCATCTGGATGATTAATCCAAAATTCTTTTAATTTCTCCATTCCAAATTCCGAGATTTCACATTTACCTTCAATATAATCTAAAGTTTCTTGTAACGAAAACAACATATCATCTGGATATCCGTAGATTCGAAAAAGGTCGTGAGGTAATTCATTTGTAGATTCGTAGAATCCTCGACCTTCAAGATAATAACCTACTTTCATGCTCAATTCCATGCTTTTCGAGAATATCCAATCATCGGTAAATTCACCGCTTTTCAGCATTTCTAACATTTCAATTAGAGCTGGCTTTTGGGATTCTGCCCATTCAGGAGTCCATTCCGGATATGCCTCGAGTAAATCTTGGTCAAAAGATTCTCTATCATTAATTAGCCTTTCAACAAAGCTCATTTCTTTTTCGTAAGCTTCCACTACTTTTTGTATAGCTTCTTCTCTCGTAAATCCTTCTACTTTCTTATGAAACCAAGTATGACATCCCATATTATTCCTTTGTTAAATTTTTAATTTTCGTGTAATTTTTGATAATTCTGCCGAATTCGGCAATTGATTTAAAATCTTGTTCAGAAACTTCTTCATGTCTCAACCCATGAATAGAAGTTTCTGGCATTTTGAATCCTATACTACCTTCTTCAAAGGTCATTAAGTCTTCTAATTCAACAAGATAAAAATCTGATAGTCTTTCTAATTCCATTAATGTAGGTTCTGCCATTATCTATTGAATTTAAAAGATTTATCTAGATTGTTTAAATCAAAATCAGCTAGCATGTTATCAGCAGCACCAAAGATTTGTAGCATATCAAAAATGCCTTGGTCTTTCCAATCTTGAATTTGACGGTCACGTTTTACAGGTCGCATATCACCTAGTTGATGAAATCTCATGTGGTTTTTACAAATAAGAGCAACAGTATCAGGATCAGCATTGTGTTGAGTACAAAAAGCTCGAACTTGCATGTTGTCCATAATCAATGTAAATGCAACATCATCGTGTCCTGGAGATGTAGGAAATCCAGTTTTAGGATTTTGTTTTACTGTATCGAATTTTGCGATATCATGTAAGATTCCTGCCATAATCAAATTAGGATTGCCAGTAGGAATTAGCCTATCAGTAACAATTTGGATGTGATGAAATGCGCTTGGCTCTGGATGGAAATCTGGACGCTCTCTAAGGAATTTCAATTGCTCTAATTTGCGTTTGATGATATGAGGAGCAGTATCAATGATTTGAGTAAAGTTCATAATGTTTTTATTTATAAGACAAATATAATCATAATTCTCGAAAGAAAAAAATAATTTATGTTAAATTTTCACTTCCTTTTCGATAAATTTTATTTTGCCGCTATGGTATCTTCGTTTGATAACAATTCGGTCTACATAATATGAGCTAGTTCCCATAAAATTTTCGGCTCTATATTGATATCGGTTTGTCGAATATATTGTATCTTTATACGAATAAGAACCATCTAAGTATCTTAACATAAAGAAAGCTACTATAATTACAATAAAGATGAAGCCGAAAAATAGTATGTAATTTTGCATAATTATGATTTTTGATTATACCATTCTACTCGAGGACAGTAATTTTTATATTTCGCTTTGATGAATTCAATAACAATATTTGGTCGAGATTCTCTTTTTTCTCGATAAACCTTTCTACCTTCTTCGTTTTTAGTGTATAGAATTTTATCTTTAATTGAATTAACAATCCATACAAATAAGTAATATATGCCAACTAAAGATCCCATTAAAGCTAACATAACACCGAATTGAGCACAAAAATAAATAAAGCTATCCTTTTCATAAGTAAACCAAGGCCAACATGAAGCAGCTCCTAGAGAAATTAAAATGAAAATTGCAACATAAGCTACGAGTGAGAGTCCAAATCGTTCACCGTAAGAATCGAATTTTTCCTTCTTAATAGTTTCTATTAAAATGATTGGTAATGCTACTACTAAAGTAGGTAGAATAAGAACAAACATAATGACTAATTTCCAAAAGTATGGACATAAGTTCCATGGCATATTGTTGGTTAAATAAAACCAACGATAGAGTCTCGACAAGTACGAGTCGTAATTTAATTTCATATTTTGATTTTTAATTATAGTGTAAATATAACAAAAAGCCTCGATACTAGAAAATATCGAGGCTTTAAGTTGTTAACAATTTTACAAGCTTAGCAGCAAGTATTTTAGTTGGTCTTCGGTCAGATTGTATCGACTTTCGCCATATACATAATCAATGTAGTAAATTCTACCAGAAGGAGCAGACATTGGCATAACCGGAACCAGATCTAGTGCAACAGTTCTTACCAGTTCAAGTTCCTTTCTCCCTAATGCTTGATTTTTGTCAATTTCAGATTGACTAGCTTTTAGCCATTGAATCATCCATTGGTTAATCGCAGAATTGTTACATTCAGTAAATTTTATATCTACTTTAGCCGAAGAATTACTTACATTTTCAAAATTTTCAACTGGCTCAAAATCATTACCTAAATCATTAAATGTATGTATAAATCTCCAATGAGTAATAATTGACTTTATAGAATCAAAAGAGATTTGACCGGTAGATAGTAAAGAAAAAATTGGATTTCCATCTATTCTAGAATTACCTATAAATTCTACTTTAAATTCTTGACCTGATCGAGGCAATCGGATGATTTGAGTCCTTCCTTTTTGTCTATCTAAAAGCTCCCAGCCATATTTATATTTATGTGGTACCTTTATTTTAATAACTCTATCGAACATGGCTTTTTATTTTAATCGTCCCATTCAACTGATGGACATTGTTTTTCGTAAACCGCTTTGATGTACTCAATAATCATCCATTTCTTAACCGGTCTAGGTTTTCTACCAATTTGATAACCATTTTCGTCTCTAATAATCAAAGCTTCGTATTGACGATTTTCATAATCAGTATGCAATTTCATTCCATACCATACTAATCCAACAATTATGGAAATTCCAATAACTAAAAGACCTAGAAATGCCATCGAATCTAGAAAGCTGTGTTTATCAAATGTCGTAAATAAACTAGCTAACGAAACTAATGGAGTTAATACACAAAATATGCAAATCCACATAAAACCACCACATGCCATTTTACCAAATAGATTGGCCTTCTTAAATTCATAAGGTTCCCATAACATCCAAGGCAATCCAAAAACTACTGTTGGCAAAATTAGCATATACATGGACACTACTTTCCAAAAATAAGGACATAAGTTATTAGGCATTTTGTCTTCGTTATAGAACCAACGATACAACCTAGATGTGTAAGAAGATTTTTTTAATTTCATAATAGCGATATTAGTAAGTATTCTTTAGGTAAGCCATTAATTTTTTCACCACCAAATTTAATAATTGTTGAAGCTGGATATTCGATAGCAGAACCAGAGTTTATCATATCTCTTAAATTACCGTAAGGATCTTTTTGAGTAGCAACATTAGTTATATTACAACCAATTGATGTAGTGTTACTAGAAGAAGCTGTCAAGTTATTATCAAGATAATTTTCAAAATCAACTTTAACATTATCGTAAGACTTAACATTTGCATCTACGTAATCTTTCGTAGAAAATAAATCAGCGAAATTTCTTTCAGTCATTTTGTCAAATTCTAAATCCGCATAATTCATCCAATCAGTTTCATCAGTCACAGACATAGAGAAAAATTCAGCGGTTCGCAAAGTATTTCCTCTAGAATGATTACCAATGTTTGCAACATCAACTACGATTTGTAGTTTATCTGATCGGTTATATTGACTAGCATTAATCTTCTTGTTGAATGCGTCGATTTGACCATATAGACCTCTACCAATTTTCATAGGTCTTCCACTGCTTCGATTTGAAGATTCTGGAAGAACTAAAAGCGTGTCACAACTGAGCAAATCATCGTGATTGTACTTAGTTTTACCGTTGTACTCTACTATTTCGATAGGTAGAGTTTTTAAATACGATCTAACTCGCTCCACCAAATGTGGCGAAGCTTGGTTAGATTTCGCAAAGTATACTCTTTTCATAACTGATTACTCAGCTGAATCGGTAAACCATTCTTTAACAATAGCTTCAGCTTCTGCAAGCTCAATGCCTTTCAATTTGATTTGCATTTTTAACGAGTGCAATTCAGATACCCATTTAGTAGCATCAAAGTTTTTTGCACCTGGTCTCAAAGAGTCAGATGTTTCTGGAGCCATATCAACTAAGTTGTTGATTTTAAATTCCAAATTCAATTTTTCTTTTTTCAATTTGTCAACTAATCCACTAGCTTCCAAAGATGCTAATTGTGATAGGTTTGACGCTCTAGTTTCTTTGATTGTTGAATCTGAAGCACTCAAGTTTTGAGTAAATTTGTTTCCTTTTAATTCATTTGATTTTCCCATGATTTTCTTTATTTAATTTATTAGATTTGATTATTATATGTGAATTTTATTGATTAGTTTCTGTTTTTAAACTTATTGTTAATAATTAACTTCAACTCCTAAAAAGAAGCTTAAGTTAGAAGGACTTGGCTTCATATGGATAGATTGTTCTGGAAAATTCCATACTTTACCACGTGAATCCGTAATATCAAATTTGCCATTTATATAATCTACAATTTCATCGACCGTAAATTCTCTAATAGTTTGACGATATTGGTCGACTACTAAAATTCCTCGTGATGTTTCGTGCATTTTTAAAATACCACCTTCGGAGTTTAGTAAGTCTAGAGTTTCTAATTTTTTACTTTGCATATTTTGTGTTTTTAATGGGTTGCTTAGAATTACTCTAAGTTTTTCGTTTAATTGACTATTCAGTTTTCCGGATATATCATGAGCATCTCGATCACCACTCATCCATCTACTATCAAACATCTCATCATACAACCAAATTAATCTTCGGCAATTAACACCTTGCTGAACAGTTTTACAAGCTTCGATATTTTTGCCTATCCAAAGGCCGATGTCTCGCTTGTTATAAGGTACATGTGGCCTGTCGTTACTCGGATTTTCCAATTTGTCTGTAGATTTTTTCAACATAATTTTTGTCTTGCGTTAGTATTGGCATTTCATTATCAATAATCCATTTAGAACGATAATAAAATTCATAAGGTGTCTCTCCTGTAACCTGGTCCATATACCAATGTTCATGACCTTCAGGAATTTGCACTCCATATGATTTTTCACCTTTCTTTTTATAGAAGGTATCTTTCGTCTTGATGATAGCAGCACCTCTTTTAAATCGAGTAGGGAAGTCGTTCCAATTAACACCTTTCTCCATCATCAGATCTTGCATTTTATCGCATTTAACTCCATGAAGAGCTGATGTAGAAAACATAGATTGAGCAGCCATAGAAACAGAGTTTCTAGTTGCATCTTGTTGTCTCCAAATAAAGTAATTAACTACCTCATCAATATGTGGAATTACGAATACTCGAGCATCGAATGTTGCAAGTGGAATTTGTTCGATGTCTTCAGTATCAAGAAGTACTTTAGAAGTAGCTCTCATAGTTCGAAGTTGATTGAATTTTGCAGTTGCAAGTGAAGCTGAAATTGAGCACATTTTCTGTAGATTGTAATCAAACCATGCAGATGTGTCGTTAGTGTCATAATCGGTCAACCAGATTGAAATCTCATCGGATTGAACATAACCCATCTTAGCACCTTGAATGTTTTCACATAGGTACTTAGTGGTTTCATTCATATCATCAAGAAGTCCTTGGTCATATGGCTTATTAAGTCCACGAGTATATGTATGGAATGCTTTTCCATCAATACGAATCAGTATGTTGTTTCTACGAGTTAGATATGTTCTAGTCCTATCTTCGTAATGGGTCTTCATCCTATCCCCTAGTGAGTCTTTTGATTTTTTCATAATAGTTATATGATTAATTTAGAAAGGTAATTCATTAATAGGAAACACATGACATGCATTTACTGACACTTTCCTAGATTCAGGAGTAAAAGAATTATCAATTACACCCCATAGTCCTTTTCGAGATTCTACGTTATTAAGTCTTACCTTATGAGTTTCCTCATTTACGGTTTCAGCAATTCCTTTAGTGATACTTACATGTCCATTTGATTGTTGTGAATATCCGTAAAGTCTACCGATTTCAATGTCGTTTCCTAATGCGTCTTTTGCCATTCTGTTAATTTTGTGTGGAGTTGTTCTATCTCCAAATTAGTTAAATTTGATTTTTTACCGTTGATGTCTACTGTACATGCAACAACGTTATTGTCTAAATAGCCAATAGCCGAATTTACTCGATCAATACTTCTACTTAAGAGTCCTTCTGGTTCAAATTTGACACCTGTATAGTAACATTTCTTAGTAGTAAGTAATTTCTTTACTGCTCTAAATGATAGTGCAAATTCAATTCCTCGTGAACCTGCAGATTGATGCAATTTGATGAGCTTATTTGCTATGTCTAGATCCGTAAGTATTTCTTGTGCTTCAGATCTTATTTTATCAGCTTTTGCCATATTATTTGATTTTGTCTACCTTAGGCAAACAACATTTTTTGTATTTTACATTTGAGCCACAACGACATTTTTCATTACGTTGAGCACCTTGAAATCTTTCCTTAAATTCTCGAGCTTCAGCTTTGATAGCTTCTTGTTTAGCTCTTTTGGCTTGCCAAATTGCATCTTGACCAGCATTATCTTCTTGAACATTTGAATGTGGTTTGATATCATCAGGACCTAACAGATACTTAGAATCTGAAGCACCCATGTTTTGATAATAATTCAACATGTTAGAAAATTCGATTTTCTTGTATTCGGTGTATCTTTTACGTTGTTCTAGAATTTTTTCTTCAGGAACTTCTGATAGTGAATATGGCACATACTCGTTTTCACAGGTATTGCAATGAGTAGATGAAAACTTTTCAGAATCACTACCATTTATTCGAGTTTTGAATATCTTAAAGTCTTGACATGATGTGCACCATGTTCTTCTTGATGGTATTGGTGTTGGCATAATTAATTGATAATTTCTGGATATGAAGTTTTACCGTTAGATTGCTCAGTTGTAGTTTCTCCTTTCGATGTGAAATAATGATAGTGGCCATTGTCATAAAAACGATAGACGCTAATTCCATTTTTAACAAATAAGAATTCTACATTGAAACCGTTACCTTCAGTGGTAGATGATTGTGCCTCTTTTACACAAGACGTTAATGTCATAAACAAGATGGCTAATAAGCATAATTTTTTCATAATACGTGATCGTTTGAGTTAATAGTTGTATCAATTTCTCTTAAGATAATCGATTCGATTTGGATTTTTTTGTTCCAATTGTATTTAACAACATGGATTTGGTTGAACGTTTCTGCTCTTTCTTTTATTATTGCTTGCTGTTCAGGTGAAGGAATCGAATCAAACCAAATTACCACATCATTTGATGTAAAATCTCGAGTTTTGGCACATCCACCTAAAGAAACAGGTCGGTATGTTCCATTATCATCCGAAACATGTTTAACGATGCCTTCAAACATTGATTCTACGTTTTCATCGACATAATCATTTCCTACTTCACAGTCACCTACAATGCCTGTTAAATGTGCACATAATTCTCTTTCGAAATTTCCAGCGTACGAATCAGTTCGTACTATAATTGCATATTCTTTCATATTAATGAGTTGTTTGAGTTCCTTCTAATGATATTTCTACCGTATCTTCATCAATTGCTCTTACCGAGATTCTTTCATGAAACCAGCAGCTTGTAAAATCAGTAACGTAAGATGCAATATCTACGTTATGAATTGTTAATACGGCACCTTTACGAAATTTGCCATTTTGTTTCTTACCTAAATTCTCTGCCAATCGAATGATATCATGGTCGTTTAGATGTTCAACCAAATGGATTGCTTCATTTAACGCATCTTCTTGGTCACCTTCAGTTAGTTCGTCATTATCATCGTAGATTGCATATTTGCCTTCTAAAAATTCACGATTCATTAATCGAGATATAATTGCTGGTTTGTCAAAGATAATCTTCATTAGTTTAATTTTTTTAAAAAGTTAATATCATCGAATTCGTCGGTTAATTGTAGCATTTTGTAGAGTTCCTCTAATTCATCTTTAGTTAAATCGTTGATGGACTTACTATCAGATTTGTCCTTAGAAAAGATTTCATGTTTGTGAATGAATGCCGAAGTTACTCGTTGCATTTCTTTAGCTTGTTCTTTACGTTTTTTCATAATTGCTCTACGCAATTCTAAACGATAAACTTCCCATCTTTCGCTAAAATCATACCATTCAGCTTCATTCATTTCGGTAGCATACATTCCTTTACCTCTACACTTATTTGCCGTAAAGTTAGAACCTACAATTGAGGCAACTAAATTGACCATCATTTGTTTATTGTCAAGTGTTACTTTATAAATGATACGTCTGGTTCTAGCTTCTGGTGCTACATCAATGATTTGTAGGTCGTATTTTTCTAAGAATGCAGTTAGCATTTTAGTAGCAGTTTCTTTTTCACCACCAACTCCTTGAACTGCAAGTGCATGAAGTTTTTGTCCTAATTTGATAATTTTTTCTGTTGCCATGGTTACGAATTTATAGCTTTACAAACCCATGATTGAGAAACGTTAAGTCGAGATGCAATAACTGAGGTCGTTAGATTTTCGTTGAAGAACAAATCTTTGGCCATTTGCGTTTTTGTAATTTTCATATTTGTATTAGTTTAATTTGATATACAAATATAACAAAAAAGCTCGACATTAAAAAATATCGAGCTTAAAGTTATTAACAATTTATCTTCGATTGTAAGTTTTTAGCATTTCTTCGTAAGTTTCGAATATACTATCGGTAGGTTCTTGCTTATTTGAGTAAATTTCAATAGCTAGATTTTCTTTGATAAACTGAATTGCATTCTTACGAATATCAGATTTACCTTGTTGGATATGAGCATATCGATTATAACCTGTCATTTCGAAGTTAGAGTACAACTTAGCAATTTCCTCTTTCTTACCGGTAGGATATTTGCAAGTACCATACTTTGCCGTATATGTGATGTTACGGATATGTTCTAAATTCTTTTCAAGATCAGCAAAGTGCGGATGTGACTTGACACCTTTATCTCTATCAGAAGCTAAGTAGTTTTCTTTTACTACTTTATTAGAGATGGGATAGTCACTAACTTGATATTTGCCATTAGGCATCTCATAAGCAAAGAAAGCTCTTTCTGGAGTTTCGTCGATATATTGGTAATATTGAGTTCCTCGTCCATAGCCATAGCCATAACTATGCTTAGTAGAAATTGAGGCTACATTAAATATACCAAGATAAACCATTACGTTACCTTCTTTACAAATTGCACTAATTACTCTATCTCCTGGTGTTAGTTGCTTAACCGAATAAGTTTTAGCTTCCTCCTTTTCCTTTTTATCATGAAGCATTTCCATGTAATCTAGTGTATCAGCTCTCACTAAGACCATTGAACCACCTTGCATAATTTGCTCAACAAAAGTAATAGGATTCTTAATCACACCATATTCTAATTGAATTTTGTCAAGTGGCAATTGATAGAAATCTACCCAAATGTTTTTTGGTAAGTCCGGATGAGACAATTCAAATCCTTGGTCGTTCCACGAAATGATTTTAACATCAGTCATCGGTTCATTCTTGAAAGGTACAGTATTTTTGTCTTTTGTTTTACGTACTCTTAGACCGATATGTACGTCTTTTAAAATTCGGTAGCTACAATTCATCTTATTTGTCTTGAATGTCAATGTAACCAACGATACAACCTACTCCAGTAAATGTTGCTGCAGTGTAGATAACCTCAGCTTTACCGATAGGTTCCCAATTACAATTTATCATCTTAATGATACATTTTACTTCTCCTACTAATAAGGCACCGGCTACAATTAACCAAATAAGACCTCCAATAATTCCTGCTTTTTTCATAATGTTTTGATTTTAATATTTTACTAATGATACAAGTACAACGTGATTCGAACATACTTGACTACTGATGATATAACCTTTCTTTAGGTAACCATTTACTTTTGATTGGTCACTACCAAATCCATCAACATCGATTTGCAAGTAAACTTGCGATATAGGCTGAGCTGGTTTGATAGTAATTAAATTTTGTACTGCTGGTGTTGCAGCAACTGAGACGATAAGTACGATTCCTAAAAGAAATCCAATGAGTGCATTTTTCATAATGATTAATTTTGATATGTAAAAGTAATCAATCTAGGTGACATATGAAAATGAATTTGCACAAAGTTATTAACAAAATTCAATTATTTCATAATCATCTAGATTGAGTCTAGGTTCTGCAATTTCTGGTTCGTGAAACTTTAAACATTCGTGAATGTAATTTGAATGGTCAATCCACTTTTCGTTTGCATAACCTAATGTAAGGTGAAAACTAAAATATGGAATTCTAGTAGTTCCGCAAATTTCACGAATAGATTCAGCATCCAGTGACCATACTCGTAACCACCAGTGTTCACCGTTGGTTCTTGGTGAAGGGTCTATATAGAATACTATTTCCTTTTTATCAAACAACTTAGCGCCTTCGTCAAAATTAGGAGTTTCTCTTTCGGAATCATTGATAAAAGTAACATGCGAACCTCTAATAGGTTTGTTTAATTCTAAGTTGAATCTCTTTTTAATAAACCATGCGTAATAGTTGTGCAGCTCGTCATTAGTCAAAATGACAGCTACTCGTTTCCAAGAAGCTTGTGTGTTGTGCTTCTTTGTTTTGTTAGGAGGTTGGAATTCCATCACTCCTTTGACCTTTATTAACTTACTCATTATTTGGTTAGTTTTGAGTTAGCAACATTAAGAGTTTTTATTTCTCGCTTAAGTTGAGTTAAGTTTTTGATTACTGCTTTACGATTCCAATTGTTAACTGCCATTTCCTTTTTGTACTTTTGCATCTTAGTAGAATTTCTAATAGACGCAATAATAGAATATTTAGTTGAGTACAATTTTAGCTTTTCGGCCTTTAATATTTTTTCGTACTCTGCATCGAATTTACGAATGATACGAGAACGTTCTAATTCTAGATTGTTCCAACTTAAAAGATTAGTGTAGCGTTCGTTTTGCTTGTCTTTAAGAATTTCGGATAGAGTCATAATAATCGTTTTTAATTATAGAGTAAAACTAATCAATTTAAACGATATATGGAAATAAAAATGAAACTATTTTTAGAAAGTTATTAACAATCTATTTTGGCATTTCTACAATTCCATTGTTCCAAATTATCTTTTCGTATGTGAATAACAGAGTAACTAATTTATTAGTACGAGTTACCGTCAAAATGCCAAATACTTTAGCAGTAGATGTACATACTACTAAATTACCTTTTATCTTTCTAGTTTTAGCATATCTATGAATTATAGAATCGGCTACTTCTATTCGAATAGTAGGTTTTGCTAAGTGATGAGAGTAAATTATAGTAGAGTCATTAATTTTACCAATCAATTCAATTCCTTCATATCCATATTTGTAGTAATGAACTTTTTGAGCTGAGCACAAAGAGGTAAACAAAAGTGCAAACAATAAAGCTCGCATTACCCTTTTACTAATTTATTAGCTTCCCATTTGAATTCACCTAAGATAACACCGTTGATGATTGTATTTTCTTTAACAATATCTAAGAAGTGGCTTAAGTAAATTTCTACAGTCCAACCTTCAGGAGTAATTACAGATGCCCAATTTTGACTTTGACCAAATCTCCACGATTCTAATTGCCAACCACCTCGGAATTCTTCAGTGTGAATTTGTATCACCGGCATTGGTAAGTACTCCTTCTTTTCATAATCATATGCCTTACCCCAATCAACAAAGGATTTTGGCAATTCTCCTTTCTGAGTTAGCTTTGCGAGAAAGCCAGTATCAGTAGTCGTATGTGCATACTTAGTTCTTACCTTTAAAAGGTATTCATTTTCTTGTAGCTTATAGCCGGGTTCGTATAGTCTCATTTTTTATCTTCTATTAATTTATATGCTAATTCCTTTAGTTTGTCTTTGTCGTATGTAGTTCTGCCGTTGACAGTGGTTACCCAAGATTTTGAATCTACTACATTTAAAGCTTTTTGATATTCAGTTAGGTATCTGTAAGCTTCTTGTGCTGCTTTAAATCCAACTCCTAAACCTTTGAACGTAATATCGATTTGTTTATCGAAAGGTAACTTTTCGATTGCAGGCTTGATTTCTGCATAAACTGCAATGAATTCCTTTTTAAGCTCTTCGGACATAGGTGCCATTTGAACATACAAACCAACCATTTCGGATTGAGTCATTTTTTGTGGCTTAACTATCAGATTAGTTTGCGGAGCCTCTGCATGTTTTGCACTTACAACTTTCCAATCAAATATAATCATGACATCATTAGCTTCCATCCACACTTTCTTGTCAAATTCATTCACCCATTCATCGATTTGTTGTTCGATTGTATAAGTGTGGCCATCTGATACCTTCTTACCATGTAAGATTAGTGGTCCTATTTCTTCGTCGGTAAAATCAGGACAATCATAATCTACTTTGATTTTGCCTTTCTTGCCATCATAGAATAAGACTTTATATTTGATTGTAGTTTTCATTAATTGAATCTTTTCGAAATTTTCATTTGGTCTATTTGATAGGCCATATCTTCTAAACTCTTAGTGTCATAGATAGGTTGATTAGTTTTAGCGTCTAACATTACTCGGTCATATTCGCCAGTTTCTTTGCATCTAACAACAAAGCAATATACATTTAATGCATCATTTTGAGTTCCACTGCCCCAAAGAACTGATTTCTTACGAGCATAATTTGTGCTAGTTTTATCTTTGAACCATTCGTGAGTTTCAGATTCGAAGTACAAACCGTCATGTTCTAAAAATTCATTTCTTTCCATTATTTGATGTGTTTGATTGAACCTATCTTCTTACCTTGAAAGACAATGTCGTTGTTAATAATTAAACCCATAGACTTTAGAGTTTCTATTTCCATTGGAATTGGTAATGGCTTCCATAATAGCCTTTTACCGGCATATCGATTATGAATTTCTAACTGCAATTGTCGATAAGCTAGGTCGTTACATGAATTAGCCTTATTAAAGACTTCTTTAAACCATAAAATGTTTGATAGGTGTTGATGTCCTATCTTGTTGAAATTTCTACGTTTGCCTAAGGCAGTTGTCCAATATCCCATAATTAAATTTTTTCTCCGTTAACAGTAATGTACTCAATTGTTTGGTCACCTTTTAGTTTTGCAAGGTAAGCACTTACGTTTTTGATATTGTCGTAAGTTACTGAATAACCTGAATAGTAAATTTTAACAACTGAACCTCCTAAAGTTTTTGACAAGGGATTGGTTCTCATAAAAGGTTTTGGTATATAATTTGTCATAATTTATTTTTTATGTGATTTAAAGGTGAATGAAGCTGGCCATTGTCTATCGTCATCGGCTTCGAAGTTTGTAACATCGAGTAATTCAAAACGATATTCGGTAGTTTGTTGATTAGCCTTTTCGATTACATCGGCTAATTGCATTGTACTTTCTTGTTCCCAATAACGTAAGTTATATGTTCGAATGTAATTGCATTCATATGAATCTTCAGTATTTGGATTACTCGAAAACATTGAATTGCCAAAGTATTCCTTTTCGGTTTCAGTAAATTCACATAAGATAGATAAATCCGGATGTGAACTTGGAATTGTATAATTTTTCATTTGATTAATTTTTAGTGTTCGCAATTACAATTTTCAGGTATCAAATCAATATCATCGAGTGCATCTACAATTTTTTCGAATGCTGCATTCATTGCAGCAGTTTGTCGTTTAAAATCTTTAGCTGTATTTATTACTGCTTCTCGATATGCATATTCCATCATTACATTTAGGTATCTTTCAGTAAACCCAAAGTTATTTTCGTAAGAAAATGTTTTTAGACCTTCTGCATCATCCTTATTGATTTTGCCTGACTTAATATCAGCTTCGACTTTTTCCATAACTGCCATTTTCAAGGTATTAAACTTTGAAAAATACTTTAAGTCTTTTGGTACATCAGATAAAGTTTTTGCTTTTGCGGTGTATGCTGCTTTTCTTTCTTCCCAATTCATAATGTGATTATTTAATTTTGATATGTAAAACTAATCAATTTCTACGACATATGGAAATGTTTGCATACTTATTTTTTGAAAGTTGTTAACAATTTAACGCAACAAAAGCTCGATAAAATCGAGCTCTTGAAGTAGTAATCTAATAAAGGGATTACTGAATAACACTGTATCTTTCAGTATCAATAGCTTTAAGCATAATACTCATAGGACTCATTGAGTCTCCACTAAGTACTGCTTTAAGAATTGATGGAGAAAATCCACTGATTAAAGCGGTACCATTCTCAGTTGCTTTAACTGGAACGTTATCATGTCGAGAAACTAAGTTCCAAAACACAATCTTTGGCATTGCATAGCCAGAATCAGAGTATTTTCTTTCGATCATACTGATAGCATTGTCACTTATACGTGACGCTTGGTTGAATTCCATGTCAGACATAATCAATAGACATGTTGGCATTTGGTCAATCGAAACGTTATGTTTGATTGCTTGGTCAAGAATCATATCGAAGGTAGCTTCTAGATTCGTTGACATACCCCATTGAGCACGTTCTAATTGTTTCATTCTTGAACGTAAATCTCCTGTTAGGTACTCTAACTTTGGTCTTTCACTGAAAGTTACAAATGCATCTTTAAAAGGACCTTCATTTCTTTCAGAAATATAAAGACCTAATGAGATACAAACATCTAGTGCAGAAACTGAACCAGAAACAGTAGTCATCATTGAACCAGAAACATCACAGATAGGTAAAACCATTTCTTTAGATCCTTCCATGAAGTTAGGAAGAGCTTTCCATTGCTCGTTTGATAACGTAGTGTCACCGTAAGACATTGTTTTTGTAATGTCATATGGATATACGGCACCTGCATTAACTTTAGTTTCACCTTTAACCAGTGACTCTTTGTAAGCATCAAATGCTTCGGCATCATTTTTACCAAAAGCTTTTGAGTATCTCGCCATTGCAACAGAAGGTATATGAGCATAGTTAACATTACCAAAGTCTTTGTTACATAAGTTAGTTTCAATAACGTTAGTTAAAGAAACAATCTTAGTTCTAAATTCTTTAGGTGTTAAACCCATTTTAGTTCTGATTTTGTTAGCAATAGCCTTTTTATCAGCCGATACTTTACCACCAGTTCGAGGAATCCATTTTGCAAGTAATCCATTACCTTCTTCAAGATTATGAATGATTGTTGAAATTGCAGCATCTTCCACTGCAGTTCCGAATGTTACGAATATATCATCCCATCTACCGAACTCGGCAATCAAATGAATGTTTTCAATAACTTCGTTAGGATAAACCTCAGAAGCATGACGTAAAAGTACTCGGAAAGCTTCACGTTCTCCTGCTCCACCTCTAACGTCTCTTCCCCAATACATCAATTTTCTTGTGATTAAAGGATTTTCATTATGTGCAGCTTCAAACTTAGCTATCAAACGTGATTTACCTTCATCAGTTTTCATTTGAGCTCTTACCGCTCCCATTACGAAAAATAAATCTACACAAGCATTAAGAGAAGTGGTAGAACTAGGCATTCCATTCTCTGTAAAAGTGTTTTTAGTACGCATTGCATCAACAAAAGTTGTCATAGTTTTTGGTTTTAAATGTTAAAAAATTCAGAGTGATATATCGGTTTCAAATTAAAAAGTTGATGATAAAAGTTGCTGAAATCACTCATTGTATTATTTAATAAAAATTATCAGGGTACGGTTGGTTTTCAATTGCTCTGAATGTTAATTGCTGAATGTACCCTTTGTAATTATAATCGACAGATTGGCTGTTTAGATTTTGTGAAGCATCTAGAAACTTCCTCAGTAGTTTTGAAGTGGGATTTGATACCACCAGTCGCTTTGTTTTAAAGTGATGACTAAACTCACTTAATCAACCGGCTTTTGAATTTCACGATTGATTGACGTTAGATTTATCTGTAGATAAGTTGTTTGTTTGCTGAACCCAATCTTTGATATATTGTAAGAACGTATGTCGTTGTAACTAGAATTATTATATGTGAGCTAATTTATTTAGTTTCAATTAAATTTTAATTTTTTCTAAAAATTTATAAACTCCTTTATTGTAATTAAATAAGATAAACCATTTTGATTTGTTCCATTTGCCAGTTCTAATACTTGCAAGGGACTTTTGAACATAAGGTGCACCTGAATCAGTAACACTAAAAGCTTTTACTTCTACAAAATCACCATTTTCATCAACTAAATCATGATATCGAGAATCAGAAAGTTGAAAGTTATAATTTTCGGTAAGCCAAAGTTCTAATGTTTTGCCTTGCCTAACTGAACCTTTAATTTCCTCCAGACTTCGGCTCCTTCTGGTATAAGGAGAATCGAAAAGCGCTTGAGATTCGGATTCGATGAGCCTTTCCAATAATAACTTGTCCTTTATGTCCGATTCGGTAAATTGTGCGTTTTCCATTTTTTGCTTGTTTTACAACTTCTTTTAAAGTTCTATCTGCTAAAACTATAGAGATATTACTTGGGTCTTGCATTACTAACTGAAATTCTTCAGGTGTAAGGGAAGTCATAATGTAACCATAGAGATTACTGAGTTGGTTCATTGATTAGTGATTGTAAATATTTTATACGGTCGTTAATTGATTCTTTATATTGTTCTGCGGCAAATGCAGATAGCTCGTTAATTGCTAATTTGATAGCTAATTCGCTGTATTTAGCTTGAACTTCTGCCATTGTGATGTTAGTTTTCCAATCACATACTTCACAAATCTCATCTACCCATTCTGAATAATCATATTGGATTCTTTCTCTAACATTCATAGGTTCAACATCAATCCAAGGCTTAATCCAACAAAAGGGAATATTGATTCTCGTTTCATCCAATCCAGTGCCAAATAAGACATCATAAAGGTCATCAGTAAGTACATCTATTACAATGCCTTCTGTGCCTCTTTGAACACCTTTGTAATCCGAGTCACATATAACTCTATCGCCCTTTTTGTATACTTTTGATATATCGGTCATAGTCTTTTAATGTTTGGTTGATTCTTTCTCTGCCTGCTGGATTCATCGAGTGAACAATACATTCCGGTAGCTCGATTCCATTATCTATACAGAATTGTACAAACCATCTTGCAGATTCGTTACCTGTATCTTCTTTGAATTGAGTTGCCTTAACATTGTAATTGTCAATTCCATGATACATTGATGGGTCGTAATGCTCATCAGCTAAATCATGGTCGAATGAAACTAATTCTGGAAATTGGCCATTGGCAAATCTTTCGGCTACTTCGATAACGAATGCCGAATGAGACCTAACAGTTACCCATTCCCGAGTTCCGTATCGAGCCTCTCTCATGTAATTAGTACAGTCAGTTGGTACTCTAATATCGTCTAAAAATAGACTGTAAGTTTTGAAATTTATAATGTGATTTCTCATAATTGTTATATGCAATAAAGGTGTTTTTGATTAAACCTTTTCGTCGAAAAATACTTCACAATGGTCTTTTGAATAGCAACCAGTAAGTCCACGAGATTCGTTAATAGATTTGATATTATCATAAGCAACTGCCATACCCTCATATCGGTAATTAAGGCTCATTTTAGAGAAAGCTTTTTGCCAAACTTTAACTTCGGTTTTAACCCATTCTCCATGTCGTTCGATGATTTCGTATGGCTTAACAAATTCTAATAGATGATGCCAAATAACACCATCTCGCTTAGTGAATTCTCTTCGCATTGCACTAATTGCAATTTTTCTACGTCGATAATATTCATCATATGCAGCGGCACATTCATCATCTGTCATAGTTTCGTCGTACTCTAAATTCTTAGGAGTTGTACCAGGTTGATATACATCCATAGCACCTATTAGATAAAGCTCTTGTGCAACTAATGGCATCGCATAGAAACCTCTTGATGCTGGTGGTGAATGAAAAGTTTTTGGAGTAATATCGAAACCTTTTTGTTTCTTTATTTCTAGACCTCCAAATCGAACAAATCTCGTTAAATCTTTTCCTTTTACCATTTTAATCGTTTATGTATCTCATTACGGATAACCATCGAGTCGAAGCTTCTTTACATATATTGATTTGAGTCATCATTATATTTGATGCCATATCCATTCCTGTGATTTCTGCTGATTTTCTACACATTTCTCTAACCTGAGAGTCTTCTGGAAATGTTCCAGTTTCATCTGATTTTTCAAGTTCTTGAACTAAAAGAATAAGTTCCTCGTTAGATAAGTCTTTGTAAAGTTTTTTGATAGGATTCATAGTTTTGAATTTAAAGGTTAATCTCCTGAGTCTACTGAATGTACGATTGTGTATTTTTTACCATCGATAATAGCATCAAAGCTATATTCGTTGTAGCATCTTCCTAGATTTCTTGAAGTTCCTGAGTTAGAAACTTTGAATTCTTGTAGTGCTTTATATTGTTCTCCGTTTTTAGCGTTCCAACCATTTGCAGTACCTAAATTGATGATTCCTTCTTTGGCTCTTTCGGTAACCTCTTTGATAATTTCTGAGTTCATATTATTTGATTTTAAATAGACGTTTTAAACAATTTTTGATTGAGAAGTATTCCGGAGTTTCGGTTTCAATAACAAATCTTCTTTTCTTTTTATCGGATAAGTTATCAAATCCTTGCCAGTTAGAAATTATATCGCACATTTCCATTACACCTGAAATTTTACCTCGATTAACAAGTAAATTATAGAAATCTTCCGGACTTGTTTTTGTGTAATCGCCTAATGTAGAAATCTTAGGTGGTTTAGGTACATAAGGTGTTTGTTTATGGAGTAATTGAGAAGCGATAATTGCAGAATATGGAAACATAATTTGTGTTTTTAATTATAAGTAAAACTAATCAATATTTCGGACATATGGAAATAAATTATGTTAAAATTTAGTTAAAGTTATTAACAAGAAAACTGCGCCACAAAACCTCGTACTTTAAATACGAGGTCGTTAATTTTATGAATTCAGTGGTTGTTCTTCTTCAGGTGTATCTGTAGGTGTAACTTCTGCATTTTTTGCACCCATTACATTTTTAACTCCTAATAGAGCAGCTCCTATTGTAGTAAACATTACTGATTGATTGATGATGTCAACTGATTTATCAATAAACATTTTATCAATTACTCCTAAAAAGAAAGAAAGTCCTCCTATAAGGATAATGTAAAGTCCAGCTGTTGATGTTGCTGAAGTTTTTCCATTGTTGTTAGAAGTCATTTCACCGAAAGAAAACTTCTTAATATTGGCTATGATAGACATAATATAAATTGTTTTTTATATCTATCTTATTAGTTGAAAAAATTAATCTACCGAAACACCTCGCCAATTAATGTAAGTATATTTAGTTCCCATTACCGTAGGTTCAACACCTCCTGAACGATTTCTAAAATCTATTTCAAATTTAAAATCATTTGTTCTAAATTCAGCTAATACATTCTTAGCACCACCGGTAACTCCTCCATAAAGGATGTCTATCTTAGATTTTATCTGACATGCCTTTTTCATATATTCCGGTGTAATTTGTTCAAATTGATAGGTTTTTTGATTATCTGACAAATGCAACATAAAATATCCATGTCCCATTGAAGATTGAACAAAAGCCTCTAATGCTTTACTATCAATAGATTTTTCTAATTCGTGTTGAGCTTTAAATTTTTTCTTACCATATGAATTATATACATCACAAAAAATTTTGTCATCAATACCTAACATATCTAAAAGTTTTTTACCTGCTTCACTTTGAATTGTACCATCAAGTACATCATCTTTAGGAAATAAACCTACTAATCCAGTATTCGAAAATTGAACAGTGTTTCCTAATTTAAGAGATATGTAATATGGTGTGTTGTCTACGGTTAAAGTTACGTCAGTAACGATACTTCCGATGTTTAAGTCACCACTACCAATAACTATACCATTATCTGTAATGTTAACTTCTCTTTTTGAATTACGAGAACCTGCAGCATCTATAAGAAGTACTGAGTTTTCAATTATTCCAAATTTTTCTATTACGTCTTTAATGATGTTTGGGTATCTATAATCTGCTGCATCAAATACTCCATTAGCCTGTAAAGTTTGCAAATCATTGACAAAATCATATTCAAATCCATGACCTCTAGATGCAACTGCTCCACCTGCTAAAATAATATTCTTAGTCTTACCTTCTAAGTCAAATTGAACTGAAGAGAATTTAGAACTACCACTTCTTCCAGGTGGATTGATTTGAGTAATAACATTAAATTCAGTTGCTATGATTTTAGCAAAATCTTCAATTGACATATTGTTTAAGTTTTTAACTCGGTCGTCATTTGAATGTTTAGCTAAATCTTTACTGTATTTAGTAGATAACAGGGCCGTAATGTCTTTATTATATACTTCGTTTACTGGATAGCCTCTAAACTCATTTACAAATTCTCTGTACTTTAGCATTCTCATATTAGTTAAATAGTGTTGGAAATAAATGTTCTACTTCAGTTGGTACTGGCATTTTAGCCGATACGATATAAATTTTAAATCGATTTAGAATAGCATCTAAACGATCTTTGTGTATAAATGTTGGTGCAGTTGCTAACGCAAAAGCATTCTCAAATGTCATAATTTCAGCTGGCTTAACACCTTCACCAAAAGCAAATTTAACAACTTCTTCAGGTGTGCTGGTAATGAATTTGTCTTGGTCATGTAAAAGAGAAGCAGTTTTAACTAATGCACCTTTTTTACCCATGAAAGTTTTTTCTACTTGATAAATTCCTTTCTCTAAACGAACTACATATTGTCTGTATTGTTCAGTTTCTCCAGTTTCAGTTTTCTTTGTAGTTTCTTTCATACATTCAGAAACTATTGACATTAAGAGTACATTTCGGTACATTCCTTTGTATTTCGATTCTGCAATCTTAAAGTTTGGTGAGTAATACATGAAACGTGACCAATCTAAATTAGTAGAAAGCATAAAATCTACTTGAGCAGTTCCGTTATTTTTCTTTCCTGCTACTGGAACTCCTATAGATATTTGTTCAAATCCTTTTGCAGTTCTTGTTGAATATCCTTTAGCTTTGAAAGTATCTTCTAAAAATTGTAATGCATCTTCTAAAGATATTCCATTAACTCCAGCAATTTTATCTACTGAAACAGCAATATCAATATCACCACTGGTAATTTCATCTGCTTTCTTGCCATATGAACCTATCGGTGATGCATCAACATCTTTACCTTCTAATCCAATTAGTGGAAATAATGTCTTTTCAACCCAATCATAAGTAGCAAGTACTTCTGGTTGAGTTAAAGGACGAGAATCCTCTATTGCATTTCCACTTTCATTTAAGAAGGTAGAAACAAAGTCTTTAAATTTTAGCATGTTTCTCATATTTATTCTTCCTCACATTCGTAAGCAGGACCTATTCCTTTTATTGGTACTTTTAATTTCTTACCTGTTTTATCGTCAACTACAATTAAATATTCGCCTTTAACTTCAGCAACTTTTCCTGTATGATTTACATGAGTTCCAGGAACTATGTATTCGATGATATTTCCAGGTCGAACATGCGAATATGCTTCAGCAATAAATTCCTCGTAAGTAGGTAATTTTTTCATTCTAATTTTCATTATTTTTCTACCTTAGTTACGTTAGCATTTAGGTAATTCAAATCTACATTAATATTTAAACTAACATTTTTCTTTTTTGCTAAGTCGTTATATGGCTTAATAGTAATTTCATCTGCAGATCTTCTTCTATTAAAAAGACCACTCATTCCAGAAGGTTTAATTACTTTCCAAGCTTCACCATCTTTAAAGTGAACGATTGCATCTACTGGAAAGTCTGTTACTTTAAACGAATTAGCTTCATTTAAGAAGTTTTCGAATGTAGGTATGTTTTTCATATTATGTTATATGTTTTAATTTTTAATTGATTCTATTGTTAATGTACAATCATCCATAAGACTTCCTAAAGCAGTTTGTATTGCTGATTGAGATTCGTCTGAAGTAAACGTAACTAATTTTGTGTAATTTTCATGATGAGCATCAATCAAAAAATGATTCTTTAAGACTTTGAGAACTTCTACTGCAACTGTAGGTGTATCACAATCAATTTCGTAAGATTTATCTCGAGCTTCATTCATTGGCTTATCAATTTTACCTTTCTTTTCATGGAGAAGTCTTAATCTTTCTCGAAGGATTGCTTCTTGCTTTTCTCGGTTTTCATCTGGCAAACTTTTGATTTGCTTTTTGATTTCCTTAATTTTAGCTTGAATGTTGTCCATTAAAGACTCAGCAGATTCACTAATAAATTCTTCGAATGTAGGTAAGTTCTTCATAGGTTAATTTGCTATACAAATATAATTATAATTCCCGAAAGAAAAAAATTTATTTGAAATTATTTTTTGTGATTTTCTTTCCAAATTCCAGTCAACCAATCAACTAATTCTTTGTTGTTTTCTTTCTTAGAAATACCATATTCCTTAACAAATTCAGCTCTAAATTCATCAAACGTAGCAGCTTCTTCAGCCATAATATGTACATCACCGATAGAAGATTCTGCAATAAAAGTAGAAGATTCTTTGATGTTAGTTTCCCAATAAGCTTGAAGTTTTTCAAATTCTTTACGGCCCATATTAGAAATCATGTACTCTACGATGTCATTATCGTAATCATCAGCTTCATCCCTAAAACCACCTGGAGTATCGATATATTTGCTACCCATGATTCTTTTGATTCGGTTTTCTGGCATTCCATCAATTTCTTCTAAGAATTCTTCAAAGTCTTTAGTTGCTTTAAATTTTTCAGCTTCATTAACAGAAGACTCTTTCATTAATGCTAAAGCACCTAATTCACTTAATGTAACTTTTGCGCCTTTATCTTTACCATTAACAGAAGAATGATATAACAATCCAACATTAAACAATCTTTTTAAAACTTCACCTTTAACTAAATCAAAGCTAATTGTATCGCTTACATTATCCCATGAATCTACTACATATTCCGGTTCAATCCAACCATAACCTCGTTTAATGTCTTTAATCAAAGTTTCTACGTCTTTATCAAATTGCTTAGCAGCAGCTTCATTAATAACAGATTCATTAAGATAATCGTTGTGTCTAAGATATTTTATCAAATCGTTTTTATCTTTAGAAGGTATTTTATCAGCGTTGATTGTATATCCATCTTTTGATCTTACCACATCGATATCAGATTTTACATAAAGATTTTGACTGATCCATTTAATTAAACGGGTATGGTCAATATCCGAGATATTCTTAAGATTAATATTTTCTTCATTAACTGCTGATTCAAAAGTAGCAGTAATTCCTTTGATTTTGTATTTTTTAGATATTTCACCTAATTCAGTATAAAGATCGTCTAATTCATATTCAACTAAATGTTTGTAACCTTTCTTTAAGTTAATATCCGTATTTCCAGATTTAGCCATATAATCGTCTTTACTTTCAGTAACTACTGATTCATGAATTCCAGAAAGAATTTTCTTAGCTTTGTCTAAATCTCTTTGATTTTTGAAGATTAAGTTACCATCATCAGATACTTGAGGAAATGCATAATGTTGATAAGGAATTCCTTTAAATAAATTGTCTAGATATGGCGTTCTTAAATCCATATTAGCCGGCAAATCGTCATAATTAATGCGGAATTTCGTATCCCATAGCTTTGCTTTCGGATCATTTAAAATGTCTTCGTTTACGAAATCTCCATAAGTTGGTATGTAATTTTTCATTTGTAATTATATTAATTTTTTTCTTAATTCTTTGTAAAATGGATGAACTGATTTAGGAGTTAAAATCTTAAATGTAGTTTCATCATCTGCAATAATAGCTTCTCTAACTTTAGTTCCAGAAGGACCACCTTCAACTCGACTATCAACCATTGCAACTGAAAATTCATCAACAGGTACATCAGATTTTTCGGATGTTAAATAAGCAACTTGTCTTTCGTAATCTTTTTGTCTATCAGATCCACAACCTATACCTATTGCATTAAATCCCTTTTCTTGAATAAATTTTACCATTTGAGGTATTACTGTTTTATTACCAGGAGGGTACATAGCAAATTCTTGAATAAAATCGAATTCACCAGCTACTCGATGACCTATTTTAGTTAATAGTGCAACATCGAATGGTGATTTTTCATTCTTAGAGAATATTTGTAATGGAATAACAGGACATCCAAATGCCTGAGAAGTTCGTCTTAAAGCTTCAATATGTCCATTATGGAATGGTTGAAATCTTCCAGGAAATATGCATACTTTTTTGCCATTTAATGTAGCTTCAAATACAAAATCCTCAAATGTAGGTATGTTCTTCATTATTCTTTTAATTTTAATTGTTGAATCGGTTTAACAAAAGATGAATCTACACCAGCAAAAATGTCTCCATAATAATCATCTAAAATATCATAGAAAACTTTAGCTTTTGAAAAACTAACTTTTACGATAGTTCCGAAACGATAATCTCGAGTAATTTTTCGATCATCTGCTTGTTTAGCTGAAGGCATAAAATCTACTTTATCATCTATTGAATGTGCAGATGGAAATTCATAAGCACCTTCAAATACAAAATCCTCAAATGTAGGTATATTCTTCATAATTATTTTCGGCATTCGCCTTCTTTTGTTGCAAATTCTTCAGCAATAGATTTAATTGCTCGATCATCAGTATTAGATATCGAAGTATGAAAAAATTTACTTCCATCTTCATTTTTAAATAAACCTTTTACTGATTTACCCATCCACGTTTTCCATGGAAGAGATTTCGTATAAGCCTCAATTGCTTTATCTCCGGTTTTGATAGTAACTTTATTATTGTTATTTGCAGCTGCTACATATTTCTTTGCATCTGCATAGTTATCATCCATATAAGCATTAAAATACTTTACGAATTTCTTAGCATTCTCGTTATCTTCGGCTGAAGATATGAATTTTTGCTCGATTATCGTATAAAAAATAACATCAACAACATTTGTTATTGGTTGTACTTCGATTCTAATTGCTAAATCCGGTGACAAACTTTCATTAATGAAGTTATCAAACGACGGTATATTTTTCATCTATTGTGATTTTTATTATCTTACAAATTTTTCAAATGTAGGAACTTTACTTTCGTTGTAAGGAGTTCTAACATCTATTTTACCGCCGGAAAGAGCCTTAGAAACTGCATTAACTTGTTCAGGTTCGATCTTAGGCATTTCTTGTCTTGGTGGTGCACCTGCTGGAGGTCCAAATTTTTGTATCATTTTAAGACCAGTTGCAACTTTTGCTTTATTCTTTTCATACCAAGCAATTGCCTTTTCTTTATTAAAGAATTTAGGGTCCATGTTTTCTCCATCATATATACAAGCTTCAACATCTTTCATTGTTGCATTAAAGATATTAACATCTCCACCAGTTGGAATTCCACCTCTTTCATTACCCATTGCATCACCAGCTTGTCTTAAAACTGGAACTAAGTCACCAATTTTTAAATCAGCTTTAGAACCAATAACTTTTGCATTTGGATTATTAAACATAGTAGCAGCCCATCGATGATGACCATCTAGTATTCTATTATCAGAAGATATTACTGCATCTAAGTTACCACCTTCAACCCCAGCAATTGCTAGACCTAAAGCTTTACCTAAATAAACTGCATCTTGAGAAGGTTTAAGAGATTTAGCTGGAATACCAACTTCCTTAGTTACTACAACATCGTCATTTGCATTACCATCTCGTTTACCGGCAGTAAAAAATCCTGGATCGTTGTGATTTCCTGGATTTGGGAATTTCTTAGGATTGATTTCCTTAGTAGCTAAATCTTCGTTAATGAATTCGCTAAATGTAGGTATGTGTTTCATGTTTTATGTTTATTAAAATTCAAAAGGTGGAGTACTATATTCTCCTTTGTTAACGGCAAACCAATTTCTACCAACTCGATAATAATACCAACCACGAGAAGAATCTATGATGTAATGTTCTCCTTTGATTGCATATGTTTTGTAACCTCCTCTAGTAAAGAATTTAGTTACAGGAGTGCCATCTGGCCAAGTTTTATCAGTAGATTGAGCACGTATTGATTTTCCATCAAATGTTGCTAGAAAAATATCAGCAACCTTTCCTTCAGATCTTTCTTCTGCAGCAAATTCTTTAACTCCAGGTAACATATTATCAACTGCTTCGTTAATGAATTCGTCGAATGTAGGTATATGATTTTCCATTTTAATTATGAGTAAGCTTCGATGTCCCATTGAATTCTTTCTAATGGAGTTTCATCATAGCAAATATTTTTCTTAACCCAATCAAGTAAACCAGGTTCGTTTTTAGCGTTTTGTGCCATATCATATCCATGTTCTGCACCACCATTACTGGACATATCTTTTATCCATTTATCATATAATTTCTTATTCCAAGAATGTGCTTTTGGTTTCTTTGTATGTGGTCCATTGCCTAATTTAGAAGAAGCTGCCGAAAATGAACTCGGATAAAAAACTCCTACATCGTCTTTATTAGTAGAAAAATTATATCCAATTTCTCTTCTAAATTTAGCTAAAGCATAATCAGCAGATTCTATTTGAGTCTTTGTGGACATCGCTCCAGTAGATTTACCGTAAGCTTTTTTAAGTTCTATTTGTTTAAGTGGATCGATTTCAAAGTGAATGTCTTTAATATCTACTACAAAACCTTCATTTAAAGTAGATTCCATAAGGTTACCTCCACCATCAATTCCAGCACTATGCCAATATTCACCTTTACTGTTATAAGTTTGTACAAAGGCTACATATTCTTTAGTTTTAGGATTCCAATAATGAGTTTTTCCTCCTGGCTCTTTCATAGATTTTAGAATTCCATTTCTAGCATTACTAATTAAAGTAGCATTAACTGCAGGCGTTAAAGGTTCTCTAACTGTTAATTTATCTAAAGAAACTGCGGCTAATGCTTCATTCATCGATTCATTAGTAGCATCATCAACATCTTGAGTTCCATAATTAGGTGGAAGAGAAGTTTTTAAATGGCCGAATTTTTCAGGATTTGATTTAACCAATTTTGCAACAAGTTTAACTGCTACTTCGTGGTCTTTTTTGTTTGACGCTGATTCGTTTACAAAATTTTCAAATGTAGGTATGTTTTTCATTATAATGCTTTAGATAATCTACTAATAATTTCTTGGTTATTAGCGATACGTTTTTGATTTTTAAGTTGGTTACCTCTATTAGGTTTTTGTTTACCTTCTTTTTTAGATTTCGACATTATGTTTGATTATTTTGATTCGAACATCAGATGTTCCTTGTATAATTCTATGTATCTCACCACATGGTATGAATATTTCTTGATTAAGAGAAATTGGCAATTCATTGTCAAATTGAAACTGCCAATCAGTAGGATCGATAGAATAAATTGTTCTGTCTTCTTCATCCCAATGCCATTTGAATTCATCTTCAGGAGTGTTAGCATCAAAGGTTCTAATAAAAACATTATCACCTAATGCCTCTTCAATAAAAGGCAATTTTACCATGGATTATCAGATGAAAGTCCTAATTGCTTAGTGAAAAGCGAAGGAGCATAGCACGCCCAGAACCCTTTCTTAGCTGGATTCATTTTTGCTTTTAAATCACATTGCTGTCTAGCCCAAAAAGATGAAGCAGCTCCTTCATCGGCATTATCAATTGCACGATTTGGATCTCCCCATTCTATTTTAGTAGCAATGATATTCCCATCATCGTCTGTCTTACCGCTATTGTGATATACTTGATATTTTTGTTCTCCACCTCTTTGTGGCGTGTCTAGTTTAACATCAATCCAAGCATCATTATCAGTTTTGAATTTAGCCTTTTTACCTACTTCTAGGTTCTTTGCCATCCAAGCTGATTTGTTATTTAAAACGATGTTTCCTTTATCCCAATATTGTTTTGTTTCTTCAAATAAATCATCATAAGCTTGTGAACCTAAACGAAATACTGAAGTACTTAAGTCAAGTCCATTTGCTTGATGATATTTGAAAGCTTCTGAAGCGTTTTCACGAATGAAATCTTCAAATTCTGGTATGTTTTTCATATTATCTTGTACGAGTGGAAGGAGTTCCTTTATATTCAGCTTGATATATCGATCTAAGTTCATTCCACATAGTTTGATATTTAGCAGGAATTTTATCGGTAGAATATAAACGAGAATGAGAGCTTTTACCCATTGATTCTGGTTTGTAATTAGGACCACTGTAATATTCCATAAATTCTTTACCTGTATTTGGTCCTTTAAGGTAAATCACATAAGTGATTAAAGAATCACGATCTAAGTGTCCTTCTAAAATATCACAATCTGGGTTGTGGTCGGTGTGTGAGTTGAAGTTTAAATCATACCATTTAGTAGTATTAGATTCGTTTACAAATGCTTCAAATGTAGGTAAGTTTTTCATATTGTTAGTTTTTATTAAATTGCAATTCCACTGAACCATATAGAGATCCAAAGTATTAATTTTTCCATATTGTTATATTTTTATAGTACAAATATAAACATAATTCCCGATACTAGGAAATTATTTTTAACTTTTTTTAATTTCATCAACTATAAAGATTAGACAAAATATGCAAACCATTCCAATAAAGAAAGGTAAGCAAGTAGGCTCTGAGTTCACTGCATCAAATGATTATTTTATCTTACGTCTCCGGTTCTTAACATAGAAGATATGTCAGTAAAATACGTCATTTCTTCTGGTGTTAATTTAGCTTTGATATAATTTCCAATCGTTGTTAATTGTCGTCTTCTAATATTAGCCATTTTATCTGAATAAGGAACTAGCTCTTTGTACATATCTTTCAGTCTAGTGTCATCTTCAAATTTCTTAATGATTTCCGAGATTAACTCTTTTCGTTTTCCTTTTGCTGCTTGCTTAGCTTTT
>Ga0114959_10000576_pt1 | contig 34757 bp, 37 predicted proteins | sample C_130625_EF_Meta_FD_87317 | JGI IMG/M metagenome (GOLD analysis project Ga0114959, IMG submission 87317) | Freshwater microbial communities from Lake Croche, Canada to study carbon cycling - C_130625_EF_MetaG | ecosystem: Environmental > Aquatic > Freshwater > Lake | place: Lake Croche, Canada... | reverse complement strand
TTGAATAATATTTTTATAAAGACAATATTATTATGTTCTTTAATATTATATCTTTCTTTAAAATTAAATTGTTTAAACCTTTCTATATTATATTCATCCATAATTAAATTAATACTATGATAATCTTCGATGGTATTTATATAATTAGTATTAAAAATATTTATTAATTCTTCTACACTTATATTTTGATAGTTAGGAACAAAAAATTCTAAATTTTGAAAAAAGCTTGATATTTTTCTTTCAATTGGTAAACGATAACTATCAATAATATAAATTTTTTTTGAATTATTTATTATATTAATAATATTTTCTTTACTAATATCAAAATCCATATTATCGCTTAAACCATTACAATTAAAATTGTGCAAATGGATACAAGACATATTATTATTTCTAATAGTTTTAGTTAATGTTGATCCACCTGTTTTACCTGAGCAAAACACTATACAATCCATATATATATATATATATATATATATTATAATTTTACAATTGTCATTTTATATATTAATTTATTTCAATATATAATATAAAATAAAAATGTTTAACAAAAAATTTATACATAAATTTCAAGATAAATTATTTAATTTATTTATTATAATATCATGGTCATTGATTATTATTTCTGCGTTAGGATTTTCTCAAGAAGCACCTAAATTCTTATCAAATTTAGATTACTATATTAGAATATACATTTGTATATTTTTAATATGGAGATTTAATCCACTACGAACAAAATATGAGTTTACAGATTTAGACCGAAAAATAGCATTTAGTGCTGGATTATTCATTTTAACAACTACTGCGTTGAATCAATATTTAATAAATGCTGAAAAAAAGTTTAAAAACTTAATAAACATATAAATTTTCATTTTTTTACATGCTCCGGTGCGTTTTGTTTTTTCTTTTTTCACCTTTATTTCTTTTAAAGTTTTTCATAGTTCTACTTCTTTTTGGTTTACCATCAAAAAAAATCTGTAAATGAATTATAATATGTTTTCCTACTATTTCATCTACCTCATATTCTTTAGGGTCCTTTAATCTACAATTGTATTTATATGATTTAAAAAAGTTCATCATATTTGTTTCAAAATTATCGTCTTGAATAAGTCTTTTACCAATAGCAGAATTCATAAATCTTCTAATCATTACTTCAAAAGGTATATCATGATAATATGGCTTTACATTAATATAATAAACGTTTTCATTTGACATACCAGGATAAAAAGTATCATCTAAAAAACATATTTCTGCATTGACAGGCAGTTTTGTACAACGGATAAAATCTGTATGCGTCTTATTATGTGTTGTTCTACAAATTTCAACTTGCTCGCCATTCACCTTGAATGCAGCAATTATTTGGTCAATCAATTTGTAATTCATTTTTTTATCAAAATAACCAATAATGAGTTTTGCCCATTCACGAGGACCATTATTATTTGTATATACCATCATCTTGTGACAACATGTGGATTTTTTTTTTGTCTTTAAGTAATTTAAAATATTTATTATATTAGGGCGTAGGACCTCTGGAAACAAATCTAAAGTATCATTGAAATCTTCTTGTGTCAAAAAAGCTACAGCTTTTGTTTTTATATAATTGGTTAGACTATCCCAAAATATACCAAATTCTGTAAAATAACCAAGGGTTTCGTCTAAATCAAATACAACTATTTTCATTACTAATATATGTTTAGTTTTTTGATTTCAAAAAAAACTTAAATATAAATTATCATTACTTTACCTTCTTGTATAAACAATTCTATATTTTTTATTTTCTTTATTTTTTTTATTTTTTTTATTTTCATCTAATTCTTCTTTCTCTTTCAACATCTGATTCTTCTTAAATATTGCATATCTACGAATCATTTCTAATTGTTCATCAATTTCATCATCTGAATTATATAAAGATTCGTATTCTTCAAAACAACAATCGAAAAAACACATTTATATATAATAATGGGTTTTTTGTATTTAGGATTAAGTGGATTTAGTGGATTATAAAGTTTTGCTCCACTTTTTCTAAAAGTGGATTTAGTGGATTTTTATTATGTTTATAAATATTATAGAATAATCTATATGACTGAATTAACAAATAATGATTACATAAAAATCCTAGAATATTATAAGAAACCTATACCTAAATCAAACAGATTATTGAAAATGGAAGCTGAAAAAATATTGAGTACTAAACTATGCAGATGCATAAAAAAATTAGAACCTAAAAATGAAGCCAAATCTATTGGCATTTGCACAAAATCTGTATTAAATTTAAAAGGGTTAAGTAGAAGTGCATTCAATTGCAAGGGTAAACCAAGTATTAAGATTAAGAAACTTAAAAAAAAATATACTCGTCGAAAATAAAATATGAATATATACTATATGCCTAGTAAAAATATAATACGCAAGAAAAAAACAATAAATAGTAGGCGCGCACGAGGAGTAACTAGTGATTTATTAAACAAAATGGAAGAAGGAATGGTAACACCTCCTAAAGTGAAAACACCAAAAACTAGTATTAAATTTCATAATGTTCGCAAAACATCACCTATACCTATACCTACTACTCCAGTATTAGCTCGCCCTGATGGATTTTATCACGATGAATCAAAAGCCGCATTAAAAGTAGCCGAATCAAAAATGTATAAACCTAAAACACCTCCATCAAAGCTGGCTAGAATACCTACTCCTGAATTTTTTGATCATCCGCCACCAGAAGAACGCGAACGATTAAGACGTGAAGCTTCAGCAGAATTAAGAGAAGCTGAAGCTAGAGCGCAAGCAGTAAAAATGGTAGAAAATAACAGATTAGTAGTTGAACCTAAAAAACGAACTTTTTTTAATCCATTTGGATTAGGAAATAAAAAGGGAAAAAAGTCCAGAAAAGGAAAAAAGACCAGAAAAGGAAAAAAATATACACTACGAAAATAAATATCATATTATAATATGACTAAAAATATACCATATTATGATATTATTATTATTGGTAGCGGTATGTCCGGACTATACAGCGCATATAACATACAAAAAACCTCACCTAATACTTCATTTCTCATTTTAGAAAAATTCCACAAAGAATGGATAGGAGGTAGAACTAGTAATGAAACTTTTTACGGCACTCAAGTAGTCACTGGTGCGGGAATCGGACGCAAAGATACAAATCCACTTCTTATTCACTTAATGAAAGAATTACAGATACCATTTAGAGAATTTCATTCTATTATGGATTACTCGCCATTATTTAAACCTGTAGATGTCGAAAAAGTTATCAATAAGCTGAGAGTATTATATAAAAAAAATACTGACCTACATCAGCTAACATTCAAGCAATTCTTTGTTAAAATGCTCGGTCACCATGCGTATAAACAATTTATTATTTCTGCAGGATATACTGACTACGAAAATGCGGACTTATATGAGACTTTGTATAATTACGGCATGGATGATAATAAGGGTGGTTGGACCGGACTCTTTATTCCTTGGAAACGCATGGTTCATACACTATATGATAAAATCGGGTCATCTCACTTTAAATTCAATAATAATATAATATCTATTAAGAAAATCAGAGAGAAACCATGCTTATTTGAAATTATTAATGAAAAAGGCTATGCATATCATTGCAATAAAGTTATTCTTGCTACTACCATTACTGGAATACAACAATTGATACCTGACAATCATGGTGTGTACAAGCAAATACATGGGCAAACCTTTTTGCGATTATACGGCAAATTTACTAAAAAATCCGCAGCTATTATGCAGAAATATGTACCCAATTATACGATTGTTCCTGGACCTCTACAAAAAATTATACCTATGGATTCAAATAAAGGCGTATATATGATTGCATACAGCGATAATGCAAATGCTATTTTATTGAAAGATTACTTGAAAAACACTCCAGAAAATCGCGAATTATATTGCCAGCTTATTGAGCAATCTATTGGGATTCCAAGTAATTCACTCCAATTAATAGCCATTAAAGACTTTTATTGGCCAATTGGCACACATTATTACGAACCTTTACATAAATCCAAGTTTAAAAATCGCGATGCATTCTTAAAAGTGGCACAAAACCCTCAAAAGGGTCTACTTGTTGTTGGAGAAGCTGTTAGCAGATATCAAGGTTGGACTGAAGGGGCATTAATGAGCGTGGAAGCAGTTTTAAGCAAAAAATGGATTATGAATGAATGCTAAAGAATGACAGCTAAAGAATGACAGCTAAAGAATGAATGCTAAAGAATGACAGCTAAAGAATGACAGCTAAAGAATGACAGCTAAAAGAACAAATAATACCCATGATAACCAATAGACGCAAAACCTAACATGAGTAATAACTCAAAATAACGCCTGTTTGTACTCTCTCTATTATAGCCAATATAAACAAGTAAAGGTCCAACAATAAGAATATGTATCAAATTAACCCAGTATGGTTTGTCTAATTTCATGTAATTATATGTTTTATAGATATGATAAAATATTATAATTATACCTAGTGTCAGCAAAATTGGATACATTAAGCTTGGAACTTTATCTCTAGTAATCCCAACATACAGAAATAATGTTCCAACTATTAGTATATGGAATAAATGCACAAATTGTTCTGTCTTCATAAATATATAAAATATTATATAATATAATAATATATATAATATATATAATGACTGATTATGAGAATACTGAAAAGAAAAAAACATCCGTTTGCGGAAAAATTGTACGTAGAGTTTCTATTAAAAACGGCAAAGGTTTCAAAAGTGTTACTAAATATCATAAGGGTAAAAAAATCTCTAGTGTTAAAAAACCCATTCACAAATCACATATAGACCTAATAGCGGTCGGGAAATTTATACCTGGACTATTTTCTGATTGTGGATGCAATAAGAAAACAAGGAAGAGAAAAAATCGCAAATAAAATAAATTTATTTTGATAAATGATCAAGTGCTGATAATAGAACTAACTCTTGTGTAGTCAGTTTTTGAAAAATCAAATTTTTATCAAATGATAATTGAAAATGGCGAGATGGAAAGCCATAATTTTTGCATGTACAATACACACCATTGTCTGTTATTTTCATTTCACAAAACACAGCACCTTGTTTTAAATGAATATTTTCTGGGTTTTCTAGAGGTATCCATCTAATATGCGTACCATATTTGAGTTCATTCATTTCGTCAACATATTTATAATTTTTTAATTTTTTTAATATTTCTAATGTATCATCCTTAGGCAACTTCAACTCTTTTAATATATTTAAGTTCATTTCTAAAATTTTATCTGTTGTTAAATTCATTAAAGTTTCGTTTGATTCATCATCTAATGCTTTTAGTAGGTTATTTACGTCCATGTATAAATATATATTGAAATTTATATTTATATATTTTTTATAACAACTTTTAACGTTTTCTTGTTTTTTTTTGTTTCCTTTTTATATATTTTCTTCTTGTTTTTCCTCCTGTTACTTCTAGTAACTTTTGAAATTCTTCCTCATCATTAAATTTGTACTCATCATCGCCTTCTTGTAGAAGTGATTCTTGTAAATTACCAATCAACATGTCTATTCTCTTCTTAAACCTACTTTTATTACTAAATAATGTTTTAGAAATTTTATTACTACTATATCGTGTATGTAAATCGTTTAGTAATTTTTTTACTGGGTTTATGACATTAACTATGAATTTATCTGGATATTTTACTGCATATTCTGTCAATGCTATTATAAGGTCTGTTTTTTTAAGTGAATTATCATAACCTTTGTTATCTAAAAAAACTATAATTTCTTTTATACCATTTTTAAACTTGGTTGTGTTATCGTAAATTGGTCTTGAATTTAAATAGTCTCTATTTTCTTTACCCTCTTTTTTTCTTCTGTAATTTAAATTTTTAATGTTTTTTTCTTCACAATCATTAATACAATCTATACAATCTTCACTTCTTTCATGAGGTTCCAAATCTTTTTGACCATCACATAGTTCTTTACATTCATATTCCCAACAATTGAATGAATCCTTATTAGTATTTGAATGATAAAACTTATTTTTTGGTTCAATAACATCATCACCAAATTTTACGCTTTTTTTAGGATTAATATACATAACTTCTCCAATTATTGGTTCTTCTTCACTCATATATATATTATATTTATATTATATTTACATAAAATTAAATATAAAATCTACCATGATGAACCAAAACCGCCACCTAAAACTGAATTAGCAGCCATTGGTTCAGTAAAACCTTCAGTAATTGTTTGACCTGGTGTAGCAGCTCCAACTAATGGGGTATTATCTTGCCTATACATGGCATTATAGTTTGGAAGCTGTTGTGTACCAACATTTGATGCAGGATGGTCATAGCTTGGTAATGCACTAATAGCAGTTCCATCTGTATAATTTGGTTGTGTTGTTATCATATGTTGTTGACCAGAAATTGGTTGAGAAACTTTTACATTACCGGAACCTTTTTGATTCTTTTTACCCTTATCTTCACTAACACCATTCCACAATTCTGAAATACGTTCTACTAAAATACTTACTTTTTCACCAAGCTTTGTTTGTAAGCTCATTGTAATCATTAACATTGCTAAAACAATGAAAATAATATGGAAATCAGGGTATTTTGTTTTGCTATATGTAGGCACATATGTAATAATACGATTTATTAGAAATAGTCCTAAAAAAGTTACAATAATTTGAATCAATATTTCTGCTGTAATCTCTACAGAACCTTTTTTATCATCAGCTTCTGGCACATATTTGCCAATACTTTTGTTTAAAATAACTATAGGAATAATAGCCAATAAAATATATTGCAATGTGTTTAATATTTCCGATTTTGAATCATCATCAAAATTAAATACATGCTTAAAAAATCCTTTATTTGATTCATCTGAACTTTCCATATCTCTATAGGGTATAATTAGAAATTAAAAATATAGAATAGAATATAAATGGAAGATAAATAGAATATAAAAAGGTATTCTAAATATATTCATATAAAGATGGTTAAAAATTATTATCAACAGATAAAGTTTCATATTGTTACATAATCTATAATCCACCTTTAGAAAAAAGAAGCCAAAAATTTGTTTTCTATATTTCCTAAATTTAGCAAAAACAATTTTTAAAATAGTATGATTTGGCTCTACATTTATCAAAGGTAGATGCGTAAGTAACTTAAAAACAAATTGTGTATAATAATTATTATGAGTTCACGTTCACTCGCTGCTGCTAGATCTAGACGCGCTGGAGAAAATGCGCCACCTATTTCAGGGAATAGACCAGGAACTTCTATTGGATCACATGCTGCATTTGCTCCCCAGATGCCACAACCACCACCTAATGTGAGAGTTTCAAGACCGCCACAACAAAATCCTTATCAACAACAATCGCAACCTTATCAACAACAATCGCAACCTTATCAACAATCTGCTTATCAACAAATACAACAATCTCAGAATAGCCTACCATTTACTAAATTAAGTATTTCTGATGCAATTGGTTTGATTACTATGAGGTTAGGTAGATGTGAACAATGGATTATCGAAACTGAGCATGAGAATGAAAATGGGAATGAAAATGGTGTACAAGGACTACCCGATAACAGCAGAATTATTGACAATAGTGTATTAACAAATTTTGTCAACAGATTAGATTCACTTGAAAAGAGAGAACCAGGTTCCGGTTCTGATATTAATAATGAGACAATTAGTAAACTTTCGGAAGATGTCACAAAAATGAATTTACAATTAGAAAAAATTGTTCAGGAATCATCAAAGCATTCTTTAATTACTGCAAAACATACAGAGCAGTTGTTTAAATTTGAAAGAGAATTAGTTGAAACTAAAGATATTTTGAAAACATTTATGTTGAAATACGATTTATTTACAAGTGAGACTAATGAAAAGTTTACTGATTATGATTATGTTTTCAGTGAAATTGAAAAAAAACTTCCTGTTTGTGAAGAAGAAAATGTTGAAAATGAAAATGAAAATGAAAATGAAAATGTTGAAAATACAGATGAAACTAATCATGAAAATGATAATTCTTTATCTGAAATGATTACTGCAGATCTAAAGAACATTATTAAACAAGAACTTGCTTCTGAAAATATCTAATAATAGTTTTATTTCAATCTATTTTGGAAAAAAGATATTAAATATAATCAGATATTATACTTAATATGAATTTTGTGGTAAGTAATAAAGATAAAAAAGAACTATTTGTATCTCTCTTTCAAGTATTGAAAAATTGTTCTACACTAATTAATTGTAATTTTGAAACTGATTTTTTACATATTCAAGGAATGGATAAATCACATGTTTGTTTATATGATATCAAAATTGCAAAGATATGGTTTGATAAATATAATGTTGAATCTACTACAAAACTATGTTTTGATACAAGCGTATTTCATTCTATTATTAGTATTAAGTCAGATAATCAGGACTTAATTGTGAAAATAGAGGAAGATACGCTTAATGTTCAATTTATAAATACACAAATAGATACACAAATAGATACACAAATATTTGAAAACAATGATGGAAAGACTACTAAAAAAACTAGTAAAAAAAAAGTTACTGAGTCAAAAGCGAAAGAAAAGAATGATTTTAAAAAAATATTTAAAATGCCTTTAGCCGAGTATGAATATGAAGAAATGAATATTCCTGTTGTTGACTATGATGCGGAATTCTCATTTTCTTCAAAATTAGCTACAGATATGTTTTCTCAATTAAGCAACTTTGGAAATGACATTAACTTCACTTGTTCAGAAGAATCCATTCATTTAACAACCACTAGTATAACAGGTGAAATGTGTGTTCAAATACCTATAGATGATTTATTAAGTTACAGCATTATTGAAGGTGACAAAGTTGTATTAAATTATAGTTTATCGTATTTAAATAAAATGTGCATCACTAATAAATTATCTCAAGAAATAGAATTTTCATTGAGTAATGATTGTCCTATGAAAATAGCTTATCCTTTAGGAGAAGATAGCTCTGTATTATTTTATATGGCACCAAAAGTAATTGACTAAAATATTTATATTTATATTTATATGTTATACTTCGTTCTAGTTAACAGAAATTATTATTATTTTTATGTAAAACTATATATCATGAAAATAATTATTGGCTTTTTTATATTTTGTTTAGTATTATTTATATATTTACATATTCAATTTCATTTAAAAACAAGTGAAGACTTAGAGATGTATGAAGTTGATGAACCTTCTAAGGAAAAATTAGAAGAGATATGTGATATTCGACAACCTTTATTATTTGATTTTGATTGCGAAAAAATTATAGAAACATCTAATAAATCATATATTTCTGATAATTATACCGCTTTTGAAGTAAAAATTAGGAATGTTAGAGACAATGACACGAATGCAGAATTATATGTTCCATTACCTTTGCATTCAGCAGTCAAATTGTTTAATGAAGACACAAGTGCCTCTTATTTATCTGAAAATAATACCGAGTTTTTAGAAGAAACAGGAGTAATCAAAAATTTGAAGTATAATGACGAGTTTTTGCGACCATATATGGTGTCAAATTGCAACTATGACATAATGATGGGTTCTACTAATATGTGTACACCTTTTAGGTATGAGTTGAATTATAGAAATTACTTTCTTTTGACACAAGGCAGTTCACAAATAAAACTAGCACCTCCACATAGTCTTAAATATTTGTATCCAATATATGATTATGAAAACTTTGAATTTAAATCACCAGTTGACCCATGGATGCCACAGACCAAGTATAAGGCGGATTTTGATAAAATTAAATGTCTTGAATTCACTTTAACACCTGGAAAGACACTTTTCATTCCTGCTTATTGGTGGTATAGTATTAAATTCAATAAAAATACTAGCATATCATGTTTTCGTTATCGAACTTATATGAATAATGCTGCAATTTTACCATATATTGGAATTCATGCGTTACAAATTCAAAATGTCAAGAGAGATGTCGTTAAAAAGGCTAGTATATCAGAACTAAATCATGATATTGTTCATCCATTAGACGAACAAAATGTTCAACCAGAAGTTCATGATATTCATATAGACGAACAAAATGTAAATAATTCTTTAATGGCAGAACATATGTTACATGACCATGGTATTGACAATACTTCTAGTAATATGACTAATATTGATTAACTAATTTGTGTAAAATATAATAATATCATTATATTATATGAAATTGTTTTCAAGTATTTTCTCTCTTTTTTGTAAAAACAAAAGTAAAACTAGACACAATACTAGACACAAGAATAAAACTAGACACAATACTAGACACAAGAATAAAACTAAACGCAGAATCCGAGGTATGAAAGGAGGCTGAGGTGGTCCTTCTGTAATAAATACACGTCCTATTTAGAATAGTTTAATTTTAGTATTTTATTGAATGACGATAGCACTTTTTATTATTTTAGTGTTTTATTTGAAAAATAAAAATATTTCTAAAATTAAATATTCTAAGTTCATATAGTTTTGAATCATACGTTCATTTATTATTTATATTTATTATATAATAATTTTCTCTAATTCTTTATAAACATCGTGTGTTCTTGAAATCAACTTTGTTACCGGTTCTCTACAATAAGGACAAGAAGGTTTTTCTTTTATTATTTTCTTTGTACAATCTTTACAAAACTCATGATTACAACCAAAAGTTACACAATCTTGTTTATAATATTTGTCATAACATATATTACAATCTATTTTTTCGTCTGTGTATTTTTCTTCCAATATGTTTTCAATTAAACCTACATCATTGTATAACAATGTTGAAAATAATATTTCATAATCATTTATTAAAGTTGCAGTAAGGGTTTCGGGAGTAGGCTCTTCTCTACGTGTATTTTGTGTTCCACTTAAAATCGTTATAATATCATCTTCAAAAGATGAATTATCATCTATAATATTTGTTGTATTTTCAACATATTCGTTCATAATTACATATTGGAATCTATATTTTTCATAAATATATTTTGTAATTACATTTATACATGCAATAGCTATTGTGTTTGATATTTGACTTGTATTTACTATAAGTTCACATTTTAATGCAGCATATTCTTTTAAAAACATATATTTATCTAGACTTTGTAAATACTCATTAAATAACCACAACTTGAACTCATTTGGCTCTTTATTTTGACATTGTATAGAACATTCTAGTTCAAATTCTCTCATTCTTTTTGAATTACATGTTGTGCTGTTGTGACCTGTTCTTCTACAACTAGAACAACGTTGTATACGGCGAATTCTAGAACTAGACAAAGATACAACATCTAAATTTAAACTTTCAGAATTTTGCATTTCCATCTTTAATTATTAATTGTAATTTAATTTATATGATATATTAAGTTTTCAATTTTATTTTTATCCTGTAAATAGTAATTATCATTTGAAATGTTGTAAATGATATAAAGATATAAATACAATTATTATATATTGTCCGCATGATTTATAAGATATATGTAAACGATAGAAATTACACATCATGGGAAATATTTGATGCAAATAAATTTACTAAAATTGAAGGAATATCTATTGACCCTATTGAATCTAAATTATTATCTAATGATGTATTTACAATAGATAAACATAATAAAGTCACTATTATGCATTCTACTATACGTTCTGGACCAGCATTTCCTGCTGTACTTATATTAGCAGGAAATAAAACATATGGCAGACATTCTAATAAAAATTCTGGGAAAAAAAATGCTGGTAAATTGCTTTATAAGTGTATACCAGATGATATGCGTTTACCTTCATTTTTGGTGCCATATGAAATAAAAACAATTGGGTTTTCAAAAGTATTAAAGAATTTATACGTTACAATATCGTTTGAAACGTGGGATGATAAACATCCAATGGCAAAACTTAATAATGTTATTGGACCTGTTGATGTTCTAGATAATTTTTATGAATATCAATTGTATTGTAAGAGTTTAAATGCATCTATACAAAAATTTCAGAAGGATACTACAAAAGCACTAGAAAGCAAATGTCCTGAAGGAATTATTGACACTATTAAAAAGAAATATCCAAATATACAGGACCGCACAGATACCAATATTTGGCATATTATTACAATTGACCCGCCCAAAAGTTTAGACTATGATGATGGCTTCGGTATTATTGACTTAGAAGATGGAATACAGCAAATAAGTATATACATATCTAATGTCACTATATGGATGGACGTATTGAACTTATGGGAATCATTTTCACGTCGCATTTCCACAATCTATTTACCAGATAAAAAGCGTCCTATGTTGCCAACTATTTTGTCTGATTGTTTATGTAGCTTACAGGAAAACGTAGTAAGAGTCGCATTTGTAATAGACGTTTTCATTAAAGATGGTATTATTTTGAACACTAAGTATTCCAATTGTCTTATAAAAGTCTATAAAAATTATTGCTATGAAGAATCAAAATTACTTGCTGACCAAAAATATCATGTTATTCTGGATGCTGTCCGTGGATTAGCATTGCGAAATTCATATATTGATAGAGTTCACAATAGTCATGATTTAGTTACATATCTAATGATTCTTATGAACTTTCATTGTGCTAAAGAGTTGATATCTTATAAAACAGGGATATTCCGTTCTACGATTATAAAGAGAGAAATAGATGTTCCTGCTCATGTTCCAGAAGATAGTGCAAAATTTATTAAAATATGGAATGGTGCATCAGGACAATATATTGATGGTTCTGAAATTATTGACACACGTCATCAGTTACTTGATATGGATGCATATATTCATATTACTAGTCCAATTAGGAGACTTGTTGATCTTCTAAATATGATAAAATTTCAACAAGTAAGTGGTTTTGTTCAACTATCCGAAAATAGTAGTCTATTTTATGACAAGTGGTTGAAAGATTTAGATTGCATTAATATTACTATGCGTTCTATTCGTAAAGTTCAATGTGATTGTACATTACTTGATTTGTGTCATAGTAATCCAGAAATTATGGAAAAAGAATATGATGGTTATTTATTTGATAAAATATGTAGAAATGATGGATTATTTCAATTTATTGTATTCTTGCCAGAACTAAAACTTAGTTCCAGAATTACAAGTAGAGAGAATCTTGAAAATTTCGATTGCAGAAAATTCAAGATGTTCTTATTCAACAATGAAGAAAAGTTTAAGAAAAAAATACGTTTGCATTTATTGTAAAAATTATGCATTTTTCTCAACAAACACTTCCTTAGCAACTCTCTTGATAATTTTCTCTTCCTTTTCATAATCATTGTCACCCTTGCCACCCATGGATTCTATAACAATTTTATTGAATTGGTCAGAATATTTGGAAGAACATTTCTTCCAATCTGGATGTAGTTGTTGAAATTCTGAAATAAGGTTTATGTTTTTGTTTGCCACTTTCTTAACCATTTTGTGTAACTTTATTTTCTTATCATCTTCTTTTTCCCATTTATCTTCATCTTTGATGTACATTGTTTCTCTCTTTTTATCAGTACAATGAATAGGTCTTTCTGTTACATCTAATGTGTTTAATTTCTTTATAATGATATTTGAAATACCTTCAATGTATCCAATTTCTCCGACTCTCTCCAAGTCACTCAGTTGCAATTGGAGAGAATCAACAAAATCAGTAATGTTCATTGCATTTTTACATGTTTCATTTAAAAAGAATTGCAAATTGAAGGACTTATTATGAGAATTTGTATGTGTTGTATTATGTGTCCCATTTTTAACAATTTCTAATAACTCTGTATTTTGTTTAATTAACATCATAATAATACTTTTCTCATCTGTTTCAGTTCCTTTAGTTTCTTGTTGTGATTCAGTTATAAAACACTTCTTTTTATGTCTGTAATATCCACTATCATATTTGTATACTTTACCACATTCACATTCAAATAGTTGAGCAACTTTTAGCAACTTTTCACTATCATTTTCTACCATTTTACTATCATTTTCATGATTTTTGTGTTTATCGGTTGTTAAATGTTTTTCATAACTGCTTTTTTTAGATGTCGTATAGTCACAAATATGACAAATATATTTTTGAGCAACTTTTAGCAACTTTTTACTATCCATTTACTATCCTTAATATTGTAAAATAATTTTTTTTTAAGTATTTATAAAAAAAATTATCGTAACAATTTGAAAATTACTTTTTTGGTAACCAGACCATAAATTTCAATTATGGTCACAAAAACCAGGTTTTTGGACAAAATATTTTTAGGTTTTCAAAAATGGACAAAAATAAATGTCCAAAAACGAAAAGACAAAAAAACTTTCCCCAAAAATATCAAAAAATCAGTACTACATGTGTAGAACCTTCTTTTTTGACCATTTTCGAGAAATTCTTGAAAATCCCTACATTATGTAGTGTCTCATGCCTTTAAGCCAAAAATAAATATATAATATTTAACTACTTAAAGACCCTTGTCAACAAATACTTCCTTAGCGACTCTCTTGATAATTTTCTCTTCCTTTTCATAATCATTGTCACCCTTGCCACCCATGGATTCTATAACAATTTTATTGAATTGGTCAGAATACTTGGAAGAACATTTCTTCCAATCTGGATGTATCTCCTGAAACTCTGAAATAAGGTTTATGTTTTTGTTTGCCACTTTCTTAACCATTTTGTGTAACTTTATTTTCTTATCATCTTCCTTTTCCCATTTATCTTCATCTTTGATATACATTGTTTCTCTCTTTTTATCAGTGCAGTGAATAGGTCTTTCTGTTACATCTAATGTATTTAATTTCTTTATAATGATATTTGAAATACCTTCAATATATCCAATTTCTCCGACTCTCTCCAAGTCACTCAGTTGCAATTGGAGAGAATCTATAAAATCAGTAATATTCATTGCATTTTTACATGTTTCATTTAAAAAGAATTGCAAATTGAATGACTTATTATGAGAATTTGTATGTGTTGTATTATGTGTCCCATTTTTAATAACTTCCATCATCATATTTTTAAACTCAGATGTTTCTTTAATTAGCTCTGAATTTTGTTTAACCAACATTAAAATTAAATTCTCTTTGACAACGTCATTTATAGAAATATTTTTTGATTCTTCATTATTTAAATTATTTTCTATTATATCACCTACTTTACAAGTTTTTTTATGTCTCCATAATCCAGTTCTATCATTATACATTTTATTACAATTATTACACATAAAAGTTTTTTTGTCTGTTTTTGTGTTGCAATTTGTTGCAAAAGTGTTGCGGATGTGTTTTTGGGTTTGTAAATGATTGTCATAGTTTGTTTTTTTACATGATATAAAGTCACATAAATTACAACAAAAAATATTTTCATTTTTTTGCTTGTTTTCTGTTGCCATTCTTTCTAAATTAGCAACATAAAAAAATTCTAAATACTTTTTTTTCAAAAAATAAAAAAAATTTATCGTAACAAAATGAAATTTATTTTTTTGGTAACCAGACCATAAAATTCAATTATGGTCACAAAGTCCCGATTTTTGGGCAAAATATTTTCCGATTTTCAAAAATGGACAAAAATAAATGTCCAAAATCGAAAAGACAAAAAAACTTTCCCCAAAAATATCAAAAAATTAGTACTACATGTGTAGAACCTTCTTTTTTGGTCATTTTCAAGAAATTCTTAAATTCCCTTACATTATGTAGTGTCGGCAAGGGGTGTCCGGCTTTAAGTCATAATTAAATATATTATATTTAACTACTTAAAGACTCTTTAACAAAATGTATTGTTTATATTAATATAATATCGCATTTATGTTGGATTAGATAGAAATTTATAATAAATAAGTAATTTTTAATTATTTATTATTTATTAACGCCTACTTTTAGATTTTCTGCGTTTTTTTGTTAATGTTCTCTTGCGTTTTTTATTGCGACGAGTTTTAGATTTTCCTCCAGAAAGTATTAACCTATCGTAACTATTACTATGTTTAAAACTTTCAAGCTTGTTAAGATTATCATTAAGAACGCTGACTCTTCTTTCTAAGCTGGATGTATATGTCATCTCATCAAAACTACCTATACGATAACTAGCATTTTTTTTATTATAAATACGTTGTCCCATAAATCTTAATAAAAACTTAAGTAGAATTTTAGTTGGTTCTACCATTTCAAAAATTAATTGTTTATTTTCTTGACTTTCACTTTTGTATTTATTAATTTGTGATAAAGCATCATTTACTATATTTTTTATCTGAAATTCTCTGTATTTTTCTGCATGTTCTAAAAATTTTTGTTTAATGTAATCCTCCTTAATATATTCATCTTGATTAAAATTACTAGACCTATATCGAGCTAGTTTATTATTCTTACTATAATGTCCTTTTAGTTTTTTGTATAATTCATCATTATCATTAATCCTAATTATATAATATTTATTTTCCTCATTTGGTTGTGAATAATCATCAATAAAATTCTTAACTTCAACAGCAGCAATTGTTAAATTATCTAATAATTCCTTATTATCAATTCTTCTATGAAAAGGCCACATTATTCTATATATAATAATCGTATATTATTTTTCACATATAGTGAATTAACAAACGAATATATTTTACTAAAAAAAATGAAATAAAAAATATTTAAAAAAGTATGTACAATTAAACTAAAATGCCTAGTGTAACTATTTACGGAATAAAAGTCTTCTCTAATGATACAGAGATACAGAAACATTTGTTATGTATTGTCAGAACGCCAAAGTTTACAAATTATGTTTACAATTTAAATAAAGATTTACTAAATGTTACATCTATAAGAATTGATGCAGTGAAATGGTTTTGTAACCCCAAGATTCCAGATGCAGATAAGTTAGGATTTGTATATATGGAAGTGTTTGCAACTGATAAGCGCACCGGAAATTCAGTCCCAGGTGTTGTATTCTTGAGAGGTGATGCAGTAGCTGTATACTTACGCATAATTGTAGAAGGTAAGAAATATGTCGTATTAACACGGCAAATACGTGCGCCATATGGTGGACTATTTGATGAAATACCTGCTGGTATGATGGACTCTGGACAATGCTTTGCAGGGGTGGCCATGAAAGAAATAAAAGAGGAAACCGGTTTAGTAGCACCTAGTATAAGGTGTCTTAAAGAATTAGGAGAACCTATTGTACCAAGTGCTGGAGGTTGTGATGAAGAAATCAAGTTATACTTTTGGGAGACTGAAGTTGAACCTGAACACATGGAACGTATGAAGTATAAAATTTTCGGAGCAGAAGACGAGAATGAGAGCATAAAATTGGTATTTATTCCTGTTGAAAATTATGAAGAACATTTGATTACAATGGGCGATGTAAAGGCTATTTGTGCACACCAAAGAGCTCAACAAATGGGTCTCTTAAATGACACAAATGTTAATATTGGTAAATGTTGTAGAATATGTTAAAATCTGTATATTATTCAATTTATGATAAAAAATTAATAATACAAATTTTATTTTTTTTGCGTCTATAATGGGCGTTGTAAATGTGCAAAGGTGTAATAAATTAGACACATATTCATAAAACAATATAAACACATGTAGACATATTATATAACAAACATGGTGAAAATATGCTCTATGAACAATTATCCTAAGGAAAATGAAAAAAAATATAAAGAAAGTTTTGAAAAATATCCATATGAATTAAGTATTTTTCAAAAACATGCAATTGAAGCAATTATAGAAGGTCATCATGTTCTAGTTACGGCACATACAGGAAGCGGAAAAACGCTTGCTGGAGAATTTGCTATTGAGCATTTTGTTTCTAAAGGGAAAAAAGTTATATACACAGGTCCAATAAAATCACTCATTAACCAAAAATTCAACGATTTTTCAACAAAATATCAGCATATATCGTATGGAGTATTGACTGGAGACTTGAAAATAAATCCAGAAGCTGATGTTTTAGTAATGACTGCTGAAATTCTATTAAATAAACTATATCAAATTAGTAATAAAGAAGTTAATATATCATCTAGTGTTAATTTTGAAATGGATTTTCAAAATGATTTAGCTTGTGTTATCATGGACGAAGTGCATTTCGTTAATGAACATGAGAGAGGTCACGTTTGGGAGACCACTTTAATGATGTTACCGCCACATATTCAACTGGTTATGTTATCTGCTACAATTGATCAACCTGAAAATTTTGCATATTGGTGTGAAAATATACACAAAGACACTAATAAACAAGTATATTTAACAAATACTACACATAGAGTTGTTCCATTAACACACTACTCGTTTATTACTACAAATAATGGTATTTTTAAAGCAATTAAAGATAAATCAATTCATGAAGAAATAAAAAGTATTATTAATAAACCATTTGTTATTCAGGATTCAAATGGAAAATTTAATGATGACCATTATTTTAAAATGACAAAAATGTTAAAATTGTTTGATTTAAAAGAAATATGTGTTAAAAGAGCTCATATATTGAACCAAGTTACAAAATATTTAACAGAAAATGAAATGTTACCTGCATTATGTTTTGTTTTAAGTCGCAAAAAAATAGACCTATGTGCAAATGAAATAACAACTAATCTTTTAGAATTTGATAGTAAAGTTCCTTATATTATTGACAGAGAATGTGAGCAACTATTGCGTAGTAAACTACCAAATTATGAAGAATATTTACATCTACCTGAATACGTTAATATGGTAACTTTGTTACGTAAAGGTATAGCAATACATCATAGTGGGGTTTTACCTATATTAAAAGAAATAGTTGAACTCTTATATGCAAAGGGATATATTAAATTATTGTTTGCTACTGAAACATTTAGTATTGGTGTAAATATGCCTACAAAATCTGTAATATTTACAGATGTAAATAAGTTTGACGGAAACACAACAAGACTATTATTTTCTCACGAAATGAGCCAAATGAGCGGACGAGCGGGTAGAAGAGGCTTAGACAAAGTTGGTCATGTCATTCATCTGAACAACCTCTTCCGTAACGTAAACCATCTTTCCTACAAAACCATGATGAATGGTAAACCACAGAAGCTTGTATCGAAATTTAAGATTTCTTATAATTTGCTCCTCAATTTACTCGATATTGGCGACACCAATCTGGTCTCGTTCGCGAGCCGTAGTATGACCACTAGTGACATTGATTCACAATTGAAGACAACCTATTATAAAATGACGGAACTACAAACTGAACTTGATAAGTCAAAACAATATGTCACCAATTTACGGACACCGCGACATATTTTGGAAGACTATATAAATCTTCAAACTAACTCTGATATGTTTTCCAATAAGAAGAAAAAAGAACTTGATAAGGCTCTAAGAAACATGGAACAAGACTACAAATTTTTAAAGCAAGACCTTATATCTTACAAAAAAACTGGTGACAAAGAAAAGGAAATCAATACCTTACAAAAAGAAATGGATCAGTTGAATTCATATTTTCATTCTGGTGTCGAACGAGTTCTGACATTTCTGCAAGACAACGGCTTTGTTGAAGACCATACTACACTCACATTGAAAGGAAAGATTGGCACTCAATTGCGGGAAACACATTGTCTAGTATTTGCAGAAATGCTTGTAAATAATAAATTAGACAATTTATCGTCAGCACAATTAGTCGCATTATTTAGCTGTTTTACGAATATTTCAGTTCAAGAGGATTTGAAAGCACTTTTTCCACAAACAAATGACCAACCTGTTAAAGAAATAGTCACTCATATAACGCGCGAATATAACAGATATCAGAATGTTGAAACTGAAAGAGGTATAAATACAGGTATAGATTACACAATGCATTATGATTTACTTGAGTATGTGAATGAATGGACGAATGCAGATGATATTGAATCATGTAAGCTGCTTATTCAGAAAATTGGTACAGAAAAAGAAATATTTTTAGGTGAATTTGTAAAAGCTCTTTTGAAAATCAATAATATTTCATGTGAAATGGAAAAAATTGCCGAAATGACTGGTAACGTTGCATTCTTGAGTAAATTAAAAGAGATTCCTGCAATGACATTGAAATATGTGGTTACAAATCAGTCTTTGTATGTATAGTAAAATTGGAATATAAAATATTTATCATTAATTTTATTTATTTTATATTTTATTATATCAATATGTATCGTCCAGATTTAATATTTTCATATTGGATATTTACATGGTATTTATTGTATATTTTTGGAGTAATTATATATAATCCAAAATTTACGTTTATTTTAGGAATTATTGAAAATATTGTTACAATTATTTTAATGATTTATTATGGGACAAAAATGAAAATAATTATTTTGTTTATTATTATTTTGTTCTTAATAAAAATAATACCACTTTATACGATTTGGAACACAACAACAAATATAAAAGATATAAAAGCATTTATTCTTATATTTCTTATTTATTTATTTTGGTATTTTATTGTTAATAATAAAAATATTTCTTATTTAATAAATTTAAAAAAGGACCTCGTTTTATATAATAAAATTAATACACCTGGAATTTTTTTATTGAATAAATTAATATTTACACCATTAAAAATTTAAAAAAATCTACTTTTTAAAAAGTAGATAATATATATAAATGAAAATAGCGATTAGGTCTGTCGTATTTCATATTATTTGCATAATAATATTCGCTTTATTATATTCGTCATTTTCAAATGATTTTGATAGTTTAGATAATCATTTATATAAAGAAAGTAATAAAAATAAGGAAAAACGTTCATTTATTGATTTTTTGCTACTTAGTACAACTATACAAGCAGGTGTAGGTATTTCTGAGTTTTTTCCGTCATCTTTTTATACAAAAAATCTTTTGATAATACAACAATTGATAATGATTTCAACACATGTTTTTACTTTATATTTTTTTACACTTTAAATAATACAATTTAATTAAAATTTTAGCATATTTTATTTTATATTAATAAAATATAATGTCTGGGTCTTTTTATGCAGAAGCTACAGCTCAAGGAGCCGCTACGTTAAGTAATGGTGTTATTGTCACTTCTAGTGCAAATGCGTCATGTATTTCTACAATAAGTTATGAAGATGCTTACAAAAAAGCATATGAATTAGCAAAAGGTTATGCAACACAAACCGCGGAATATGATAGAAACCTTATACAACAAACTTTAGAACTAGTACCTGCTGGTCCTACTGGTCCTCAAGGTATTCAAGGTACTCAAGGTATTCAAGGTACTCAAGGTCCTACTGGTTCTATTGGTCCCACTGGTTCTATAAGTTCTACAACATTTTTGAATGTAAATGCAAATAACACCACATTGTACAAACAAAGTATTAATTATAGTAAAACAGAAACAACAACTATTCAAGAAAGTGGAGTAGTTGCGTCATTAGACAATTATACAGATATAGAACAAGTATTTACATTTGGTCAAAGCATTCCTAATAAATGGGTAGCAGTAGGTTATGGAGAAAATACAATTGCAACTTCTACAAATGGTATTACTTGGACAGACCTTCCTTTAAGTAAAGGTGTTTTTGAATATGGATATGGTGTAGCATGGAATGGTTCGTTATGGGTTGCAGTAGGTTATGGAACAAATAGTATCGCAACTTCTCCAGATGGTACTACTTGGACACCAGTTACTAGAAGTACAGATGTTCTTTTATTTGGATATAATGTAGCATGGAATGGGACAGATTTATGGGTTGCAGTAGGTATTGGAGAAACAAATAGTATCGCAACATCACCAGATGGTACTAATTGGACACCAGTTACTGGAAGTACAAGTATTTTAGAATATGGAAATTATGTAGCATGGAATGGAAAATTATGGGTTGCAGTAGGCGGAGGAGACAATAGTATCGCAACATCACCAGATGGTATTACTTGGACTCCAGTTACTGGAAGTACAGATATTTTTGAATATGGATTTGGTGTAGCATGGAATGGTTCGTTATGGGTTGCAGTAGGTTTTGGAGACAATAGTATCGCAACTTCTCCAGATGGTACTACTTGGACACCAGTTACTAGAAGTACAGATGTTCTTTTATTTGGATATAATGTAGCATGGAATGGAAAATTATGGGTTGCAGTAGGTTATGGATTTACAAATAGTATCGCAACCTCACTAGATGGTATTAATTGGACACCAGTTACTGGAAGTACAGATATTTTTGAATATGGATTTGGTGTAGCATGGAATGGTTCATTATGGGTTGCAACAGGAGCAACAGAAACTGGTTACATCATCGCAACTTCACCAGATGGTATTACTTGGAAAGGACGTACAAACCCAAATTTTTATAGTGCTGTTGCATATAATTCAGAAAGACCAAATACAATTAAATTTCCTAGCAATCTAATGGTCTCAGTAGGAATAAATCCAAGTATTGGATTTTCACCAGATGGTATTAATTGGACAGCAGTTACTGGAAGTACAGATGTTTTAGAAGAAGGATTTGGTGTAGCATGGAATGGAAAATTATGGGTTGCAGTAGGTTATGGAACAAATAGTATCGCAACTTCTACAAATGGTACTACTTGGACACCAGTTACTGGAAGTAAAAGTATTTTCTCAGCAGGATATGGTGTAGCATGGAATGGAAAATTATGGGTTGCAGTAGGTTTTGGAAGAACAAATAGTATCGCAACTTCACCAGATGGTATTAATTGGACACCAGTTACTGGAAGTACAGATATTTTTGAATTAGGATTTGGTGTAGCATGGAATGGAAAATTATGGGTTGCAGTAGGAGCGACAATATTTGACTCTGTAAATAGTATCGCATATTCTACAAATGGTACTACTTGGACACCAGTTACTGGAAGTACATATGTTCTTTTATATGGATATGGTGTAGCATGGAATGGGTCATTATGGGTTGCAGTAGGTTATGGAAGAACAAATAGTATCGCAACTTCACCAGATGGTATTACTTGGACACCAGTTACTGGAAGTACAGATATTTTTGAATTAGGATTTGGTGTAGCATGGAATGGGTCATTATGGGTTGCAGTAGGTTCTGGACCATATACTACTATCGCAACTTCTACAAATGGTACTGACTGGACACCAGTTACTGGAAGTAAAGATATTTTAAGAACAGGATTAAGTATAACTTGGAATGGAACATTATGGGTTGCAACAGGAGATGGAAGAAAAGGTGAAAATGTAACCTCTATTGCAACTTCTCCAGATGGTGTTACTTGGACAAATGTTGCTATACAAGACCCACAAAGTTATATTTTTTCAGAAAAAGGTCTTAAAGTAGCATCGAATGGAACATTATGTGTTGCTGTAGGATATAGAGGAAATAGCATTGCAACTTCAAAAGATAATGGTACTACTTGGACACCTGTTTCTTTAAGTACAGATGTTCTTTTATATGGATATGGTGTAGCATGGAACGGATTATCATGGGTAGCAGTAGGTGAAGGAGAAAATACAATTGCAACTTCAGAAGATGGTATTACTTGGACACCTGTTCCTTTAAGTATAGATATTTTCTCAAGATATGGATATGGAGTAGCAGGTAATGAATCATTGTGGGTTGCAGTAGGTTATGGAGAAACAAATAGTATTGCAACTTCTCCAGATGGTACTACTTGGACAGGTCTTGGAAAAAGTATTTTCTCAGTTGAAGGAAATAGTGTAGCATGGAACGGGACAGATTTATGGGTTGCAGTAGGTTATGGAACAAATAGTATCGCAACTTCACCAGATGGTACTACTTGGACTCCAGTTACTGGAAGTAAAGATATTTTTCAAGTAGGAAATAGTGTAGCATGGAATGGAACATTATGGGTTGCAGTAGGTTATGAAATAAATACTATCGCAACATCACCAGATGGTATTACTTGGACACCAGTTTCTGGAAGTAAAAGTATTTTTGATTATGGAAATGATGTAGCATGGAATGGAAAAGATTTATGGGTTGCAGTAGGTTATGGAATAAATACTATCGCAACATCACCAGATGGTATTATTTGGACACCAGTTTCTGGAAGTATATATATTTTTGATGATGGAATTGGTATAACATGGAATGGAACATTATGGGTTGCAGTAGGTAGTGGAACATACACTATTGCAACTTCACCAGATGGCATTACTTGGACAGGTAGGGAAAGCGTACCTGAATTTAAAGAACCAACATATGGCGTAGCATGGAATGCAGGTATAGGTTCTGTATCAATTAATAATAATTCATTAACCTTAAATCAATATGGTACTGGATTAAGTAGTCAATTAGATGTTGTTGCACCTGCATATTATAACACAGGTTATACAAACTTAGCACTTAGTATTACACCAAATTAATAAAATGTGAAAAAATAGATAATAATTTAAAAACTAATTTATAAATAATTAAATTGTATATATTCATGATTAACAATAAATATATATTATTAAACAAAATAGGTGATGGTTCATTTGGTGCAATTTATAAAGCCGAAAATTACAGGACGAGAGAAGAAGTTGCCATTAAAATAGAACCTATTAAAATAGGCATAAATTTACTGAAAAATGAATCGAAAATATATCAATACTTATTAGGGACGCAAGGTATTCCTCAAGTAAAATGGTATGGTAAGGATTATACCAATTATTATATGGTTATTCCTTTGCTAGGAAAGTCATTAGAGCAACTTCGTGTTGAAAAAAGTGTCTTCTCTCTAAAGTTGGTTTATAAAATAGGTATACAATTATTGCAATTATTACAATGTATACATGAGAAAGGATTAGTACACAGAGATATAAAACCAGACAATTTCTTATTAGGTAAAAATACAACACAATTATTTTTAATAGATTTTGGATTATGTAAGAGTTATCTAAATAATGATACTCATATAGAAATAAAAGAAACGAAAAACTTAATAGGTAGTTTAACATATGCAAGTATAAACGCACATAATCATAAGGAATTAAGTAGGCGTGATGATTTGGAATCATTGGGTTACATGTTAATTTATTTCTCTCTAGGTGGACTTACATGGAGAGAAACAATAAAAGAAAGTGACATTATACATCAAAAATTAGAAATTATATTAAATACAGAAGTGCCGTATATTTTAATAGAGTATATAAATTATACTAGAGGACTAGAATTTAAAGAAACACCAAATTATGAAATGTTAAAAAATATATTTAAGAGAGAAATAGAGTTATTACAATAAAAAAGATTTAAAAATAATACAATATTACATTAAATGTCTGAAAATAATAGTATTCAAAGTTATGACAAGATGCCCGATTACATTGCATCATTATTTAGTGTGTTTAAGATGGTGAATAAAAAAGGTGCTGATAATAAAGATACAAGGCTTCAAATGATAGCTCTTACTATATATAATTATACTAGATATATGGCAACTGAGTTTAAGATTGATTTAAGTGATTTACCCGAAACAGAAATTATTAATTTGATTCCTATTTTTGAATATATTTCTTATAATAATATTGAATTCTATGATTTTACAAAAATAGATATTTCTGATTTAGACGTTAGAAAAAAGGAAGATTTAGAGAGATTTGTATTGTCGCATATTTATTATATTACACAACAAGGTACGAAACAATAAATGTTTATATATTATAAAATTATATATTTTAATTAAAAAAGATATAAAGATAATATATTTATATATATTATAATATAATGTCTACCAACGATGTTGTTACACCTTCAGAGCGGTTAACCGGACGTGTTAAATGGTTCAATAGCAAGGCCGGTTTTGGATTTATCACAGTCACCGATGGTGACAAATCAGGCTCTGATGTTTTTGTTCATCATAGTGCTGTGGAAGTAGAGAATCAGCAGTACAAGTATCTTGTACAAGGAGAGTATGTGGAATTTTCACTCATTAAGAGTTCTGGAACTTCACATGAGTGGCAAGCATCTAGTGTTCTTGGTATTAAGGGTGGTAAGCTCATGTGTGAGACTAGACGCGATTTCAAGCTTGCAAGAGCTTCTTACAAGACAAAGAGTTCTGACGATGAGGAGCCAGTAGTAACAAAAGAAGTAGTAGAGCCAAGACAAAGACGTGCTCCTAAATCTAGATGTGTAGATGAACTTCTAAAAGATGATGAATCTGGAGAAAAGAAGGAATGGACACTTGTTAAACAAAGAATCGCATCAAGTGAACCAAAAGGACGCGGAAGACCTCCTCGTAAGGTTTCAGATGCCAAATAAATATACAACAACAATATAAATATATAAAATTATAGTTAAATATTCATTATAAAAATTTTATAATGAATACAAAATAGAAATACTTAATTTGCCAGAGTTTTTAGAAATAATTATTATATTATTATATTTAAGTAGTATATAATGGTAAATATTGATGCGGATAAAGTAGTAAAAGGAAAAAGAAAAAATGGACACAAAATGAATTGCGGTTGTCATATTTGCAAAAATATGGAAGCAAAAGCTGAAAGAAATGGATACCAAGAAGACATAGAAAGGGAAAAAGAGAGAAAAAATGGTTATCAAAAAAAAAATGGACATAAAAAGGATTGTGGATGTCCTATTTGTAAGAATATGAAAAATAAAAGTTCAACAAAAATAACTAGAAAAAAAGGAAAAAAAACGAATGGTCATAAAGTTAATTGTGGATGTCCTATTTGTAAGAATATGAAGATGGGTGGTAATAACGATGATACAAATGATAATACAAATAATGATACAAATGATGATACAAATGATGATACAAATGATGATACAAATGATGATACAAATGATGATACAAATGATGGAAAAGAAACGCTAGCTACCCCTGAGGACTATAAAAAATTTAAAAAAATGGGTGGAACTCGCAAATCAAGAAAGTCAAATAGTCACAAAGCAAAATGTGGATGCCCTATTTGTAAGAATATGAAAAAAAAACGTATTACAAAAAAACGCCGTTAAAAACAAAAAATATAAAGTATAAAACAAAAACTATTACACCTTTTTACATTTCAAACGCCGATTTTTTTAAATATAATATATGATTTTTGATATTGAAGCATATATAAATAAGAAGTTACCTAAAAATGTTACTAATATTGATATATCGTATGAAAAATTAAGCAAAAAATTAACATTTTGTTAAATCTTCTGACTAGTAAAAGTTTATAAGCATTTATAAATATTTGCAATAAATTATAAATAATTCTTGATAAATATAAATGAAATACATTTATATTTATATTTCTGCATTATTTTTAAAAATAATAAATTCTTTTACACCAATAATAACAAAATATTTTAATCCATGTAATAATATTGTAAAATCATTATCAGGATTATTACAAAATATACCTTATATAAATAATAAATTTTTAGCTACAAATAGTATTAAAGAAAAAGATAAAAATTGTGATTTACATTTAGAAAAATGCAAAGAAATAACAATTTTACCTGGTTATATGGAACATGACCCAAAGGCAGAAGCTTTCAGAAAAGTAAAACGTAAAAAATAACTTACAGATAGAAGAATCTAATTATAACGATAAAATTAATGTTTTAATTTACATATATAAATTAGAATAATAATGTCTAATGAACGTCAATATAAAATAACTAGTTCCATAGAAAAACTATTTTCATCTGAATCTAATAATTATATTTTTATTTATACACCTCCTAAAGTAGGTTCTACAACTCTAGTATCCTCTTTACGTATTTCTTTAGGTAAATCTTTTAACATTATTCATATTCATGACGAAGTTATGTTATCTGTATTAACTGGTATTCAGGGTATTAGTGTTAATGATATTATTCAATATTTAGCTTCTATTGGTAAATGTGTTTATGTAATCGATGTATATAGAACCCCTTTAGAGAGAAAAATTTCAGAATTTTTTGAAAAAATTGCACCTTATCATTTTAACAACAACGAAGAAAATATTAATCATTATTCTATAAAAAGAATAAGTGATAGATTCAATAAAATATTTCCTCATATTGAAAATAATGACCATTATTTTGACAAATATAATATTGATACACCTGTTCAATTTGATTTTGAAAAAAAATATACTATTCAAATTCTAAATAATGTAAGTTATATTAAATTACGACTTTGTGATTCTCATATATGGTCTTCTATTCTCTCTAAAATTTTACAAACAGATATTGTTTTAATCACAGATTACCAGACTACAAATAAAAAGGTAGGAGATTTATATAGACGTTTCAAAAATGAATATAAATTACCAGAGAATTACTTAAATTTTGTAAAAAGTTGTAAATATTTTAATTTTTATTATAATGAAGAAGAGAGAAATGAATATTTAAATTTTTGGAAAAATAAAATATGTCAACCATTTCAATCATCATACACAAACGATGAATTTAAATTTTACATGCAAATATGTTTAGAAAATCAATATATAAATGATGTTCAAAATGAGCATTATATTGATAATGGTTGTTTTTGTAAATATTGTTCTTTAAAACGTCAAGACATCTATTTTAGAGCAAAAAATGGCGAAACAAAGTTTGAAAAAATTATTCATACAAAAATAATAAATCAAGTAAAAGAAGTAAGGAGTCAAAAATTTACACAAATTATTAAAGCAATTAATTCTAATAAAAAATATTTAAATAATCAATTTTCTATTCATTTGAAATAAATATACGTAAGGAATATTATTTTAATTATAGAAACATATTATAGTAAATTAATTTATGCCTTTTGTGTGTAAAATATGCGAGAAATGTCCTACAAGTCACTCATTAACTAAATACTCTGAAACGCCAGATTTATTAGTTTATTATACTTGTCCAGCAATTGCAACAAATAATGAAACAGATGGAATAATATATCATTATAATGGAATGTTAAGTGAAATTAATGGTAAAAATTGGATATGGATTTTAGATTTAAAAGATTTTGGTATGAAACAATTTTTGGAAATTGGAAATGCTATAGCATTAGTTAAATTAATTACAAAAAAATACAGCAATAATTTAAAAAAAATTATTGTTGTTAATCAAAACTCATTTACAACCATTATATATAAAATAATAAAACCATTTTTAACATCAGAGATGCAGAATATTATTTATTTTTCTGATAAAAAAGAAAGTATCATTAATAAAAATAATTTTGAAAATAATAACGTCTTACACATTTGAAAGAACCATACTTTTATAAAATTTAAAATATCAAATTTTATATAATAATTATATAAAATTCACTTTACCTTTTTATTGTTTTCTTATTCGCTTTGTCTTTCTATTTTTTATTTTTCTGTTCTTTGATTTTCTATTTTTTATTTTTCTACTCTTTATTTTTTTATATCCTCTTCCTTTACTATCATCTAGTATATAATAATTAAAATTTTCTGGTTCTTTTACCATAGTAGTTGTATTTTTAATATAAAACCTACCCCTTTTTTCAGGTTTTATGTCAAATTTTGGATTACCTGTAGTATCAAAACCAGTTAACTTTCCTACTTCAGTTATACCTTTTTTTTTATTTTTAACAATGTAACTATCATTTATATCCATTTCACTTTTACGAAGTGGTATTTTTGTAACATCAACATAATCAGGCGCACTATCCATATAAACTTTATTCATAAAATGTCGCGGTTGTTGAACCCAATCACTATCCATATATATTATATATAAATATAATTTATATAAAAATTCTAAAATTATATATTATATATATATAATAAACAAATTATAAATTTTTAGTTATTTTTTTTAACATATTATTCCTTAAAGTTTACAATAAAATTGAAATGCTTTTTAAATTTTATATTAACTCCATAATATACAACCAACAAACTTTTGAAAAGAATGAGCTTTACAATTGAACAACTTGAATGCCCAATTTGCTTTGATTGCATTGGAGAAAAAAATAACATTACAACAGAATGTGGTCATAAATTTCATGCTAGTTGTTTAATGACAAATGTTAGTCGTAATGGATTCGATTGTCCTTGTTGCAGAGCTGTTATGGCTGAAGAAGTAAATGATGACGATGACGACGATGATGATGAAACTGCTACACTTGTAGATGATGTTCAGGAACCATTCACTGATGATGCGCTTCGAGGATTACGTCTTCTTACTGATTTGATGGAAGGAAATGAACACGACCAAGAAGATATAGTTGCTGAATACCAATACATAGAAGAAGCAGAAACAGAAGAAGAAGTTGCGCCTCCGTGCAATTTTGTTGAGAATAAATTGAGAGAACAAGGTGTTACATATAAACAACTTGTAGCATTATTACTTATTGATCATGAAGAATACGAAAATCAAGAAACAGAACTTGACTTGATGTCAAACAATTTATGGGGAAAATTACGCACGATAATTAGCAACTATTCACCAGAACAAGAAGAACAACCAGAACAACAACCAGAACAACAACCAGAACAACAACCAGAACAACAACAACAACAACAACAACAACAACAACCAGAACAACAACCAGAACAACAACAACCACAACCAGAACTTCAAGATAAAATCCAATGGGTAGAAAACCCTTATAGATTATGCGGTTATGAAATATCTATATCACACAATATTGCAGTACCTGTGAATGAAGAAAAATATTGCATCCATTCAGATAACAGAAAATTAGTAGTAGAAAAAAACAAACATATTAATGATGTAGATTATGCAGCTCAACCAAAGACGAATTAATATAGATAGTAAGAATTTTAATATTGTAGTTAGATTTTGTTCAAAATCAGTAATGAGTAATGAGTAAAAAAAATTGAAATACATTTTTTTTGTAAATGAAAATGTATAATTTAAACTAAGATGGCTGATTTTACAGAACAACAATTTATTGAAGGTATTCCAACTATTATTCCAATTGTTAAAATGGAAATTATTTCAGAATGTGCAGAAATACAGCTTCATTCAAAGCAAGATATTACATCGGTTTTTACGTTAGATAATGAGTTCTTTAGACAGGAAGGAGTTGAACCTGTCGATGTAATCGTAGTAATGGATGGACATGGCTACGATCTAGTTCCGAACATTATTAGAGAACTAAATTTGCATGAACATTTTGCAGAGGCTGATCCAGCAGAATCAATACAGAAAGCGATTGATAGAGAAATTATTGTAAAAAAAGAAAAATTTGACAATGAAAAACCTGTTCGAGGATTAGGTTTCAATGAATATTATGCGAGAAAAATTACTCCTGAAAAAATTAACATGTCTGGTGCGACATTATCTTTTGTAAAAATATATAGAAATTTAACTACAAAGAATATGAAAATTATAGCAGAATGGTTGGGCGATTCACCTATTGTCGTATTTATTAATGGTGAAATGGTTTTTAAATCTGAAAACCATGATGGGTTTAAATCAACAGAGATAAAGCGTCTTTTAAATATGGGTGTTATAAAAGGTGTAGAAGACACAAATTTAGGTTTCAAAGTAGTCAGCGAACATGAAATTGTATATAACCCTGGTAAGTATATTGTATTTAATACAAATGATAAACTAGCAATTACTCGTTCTTTGGGACATAGACGAATTACTGGTGTCAATACAGAAAAAAAAATTATAGAATGTAGCACTGATGATGATGTAAAAGTGCTTGTATTTAGTGACGGAGTTGGAGACATACTTAATCTTGATATTGATATGGAAAAGTTAAAGACATATTCGTCAGAAGAAATTGTTAATTTTGCAGAAAATCGTTGGAAGCAAGAGTGGTTGTATGAAGGTGGAAAAGAGCGCATAGAAAGGTACGACGATTGTTGTTGCGCAATATGGTCTCAAAAAAAAGCATAATATAGTTTATTAGTAAATAGTTGTTGTAGATAAAAAGTATAATATAATAATTTTTATTTTTTATTTATTATACTAAAAATGATATAAAATTGATATAAAAATAAAAGAATGTTTTACTTTATAATTATAAATGAGCAAATATGTATGTGAAAAATGTAATAAAGAATTTAAACAGGCTTCTCGTTTAATATTACACCAAAACAGAAAAACACTTTGTGTTAAAGAAGTAAAAAAAAATATTATTATTGAAGATGACGAAGAAGATAATATTGTCATTGGAACATCTCCTTTAGAAAATTATGAATATGAAAAAGATGAAGTTTATATGAAAAATTATTTAAATACAATTTTAAATAAAAATGGAACCTATAAACGACAATGTATTTCTCCTCTTAGATATGCTGGTGGTAAATCAAAAGCAATTGGGCTCATTTTATCCAATCTACCAAAGCTTAAAAATAAAAAAATTGTATCACCTTTCTTTGGAGGCGGATCATTTGAATTATGTTTATCGCAGGAGTTGGATATTGAAGTTGTTGGTTACGACATCTTTGGACTTCTAGTAAATTTTTGGAACACCTTAATAAATAATAAGGATGAATTTATAGAACATTTAAATAGTTTTGAAATTACTGAAGAAGAATTTACATATAATCGCCATTTATTACTTAATTATTGGGAAAAGATTAAACCATCTGATTTAGTATATAATACAAAAGCAAAAGTTGCTTTAAAAGATTCTGACTTATCATTACTTGACGATAATAATATCTTACAAGCAGTTTATTATTATTATAATATGACATTATCGTATGGTCCAATGTTTTTGGGTTGGCCTAGTTCGAATGAAATTAATAAAGCAAAATTCCAGAGACGAATAGAGAAACTAAAAAAAATGAATTTAAAAAATTTATCAGTGTTTTGTATGGATTTTGAAAAGGTTTTAGAAAATCATCGAGATGATTTCTTATTTCTAGACCCACCTTATTATTTAGAAGGTGACAGCAAGATGTTCAAAGGTATGTATCCTAACTGCAATTTTGCAATTCATCATAACAACTTTAATCATAAAAGACTCGCAGAGCTTTTAAAAGAACATAGAGGTGGTTTTCTTATGACTTATAATAATTGTTCGGCGATTAGAGATATGTATTCTGGTTACAAATTTGAATTTCCAGAATGGCAATATACATATGGACAAGGAGAGACACGCATCGGTAAAAATAGAAAGAATTCAGATGAGGAAACAAATAAAAAAGAGAGTCATGAAATATTTATAATAAAAAATCATATGTAAAAGATTATATTAGGAAAACCTATAAAATTTAATAAATTTTATTCAAATACTTTGGAACCACCTTTTCAAATGTGGAACAAAAAAAAATTGAAATATTTTTAATGTTATTTTTAAAATAACATTATTTAAATAAATGCAATCAATGATGAATAACGAAAATAATAAGTGTGAATATTTCTCTGAAAAAAAAATCCCAGTTTTTACAGAACATAAAAATATTATTGATAGTGTTCCTCTTACAACAAGTTGGTCACAAATTGCAAAGAAAGCTATGGTGCGCAAAGATATTGTAGAGTCTGAAGAGTTGGAAAGGAAGAGAATAGAAGCTTTACGAGAAAAAAAAAGAAAAGAATACGAAGCTTACTCAGCAAGAGTGGAAGAGAGACGTCGTAGAGCCGAACAGGATAAAATAAATGCTGAAAATGCTTACAAAAGATATGCTACTCGTATGAGGATTTTACATGGTATAAATTGGTTTAATTTTGTTGACGTTGTTCCAAGACAATTCAGTGAAAAAGTTCAGCAATTAATTTATGAATACCACGAAGAGTGTTGGAGAAAAGAAAAAGAAGCAGAAGAAGAAGCAAACAAATATCGTAAATTAGAAGAACATAAAAAGGCTACGTTGTCTGACAACGAATATAGTGAATGGGTTAACGATTCCATAGAAGAATGGATAGATGAACAATTCTTTCAGACTAGTATGATTCATTATTATCAAAATACATAAGAATGTGAAATGGATAGAGATAGTATCTATAAAAATATAAAAATATAAAAATATAAAAATATAAAAATAAAAATAAAAATAAAAATAAAAATAAAAATAGACAATTAAGTCCATTTTTATTTTTATATTTTTATTTACCTTATAGTGTTACATTTTTTCTTCCATTTACTTGTTCAACATAACTTGCGTTGATTTCTTCTGGCCATTTTTCAGCGTTTTCTTGGAAATTCCATCGTGGATATTTTTCATAGACTATCTTGTAATCCTCTCGACATAAATTTTCTAGAACCTTAATGTCAGGATATGTCACTACCTCTTTTACAGATGTAATACCACTAATCTGAATAGTTATTGGTTCAATAAAGAGTGCATATATTTGCACTAGATTACCAGCGTTTAATTCCTTCTGTATCAACACGTGGATACCAAAGGTTCGAATTGATGGTGAGCCACCTAGTCCGCCTTCGTAGAATGAAAAGGTAGTTTTGATACCACCCTCGCATGAAGACGAACCAATTTTATATATTTCTCCATTTACTACTAGAAAGTATATGCGTCCGTTTTCTTTTTTTTGTGTCTCTTTGTCGCACTTGTAATCAACTTTCCATTTACCTTTGGACTTGGTATCTTTAGCGACTATATCGCCAATATGTTGGATATTTGGAATGCTTGTAACAGAAATCATACTCATCTTTCAATAATAATACAAATAAAATAAAAATAAAAACATTTCACTTTTTTTTACAAAAAGTTATTTATGAATAAAAATAAACAATTCACTAAAAATTTATAAATTCTCTCAGTAAAATAGTAAAATAATTTATAAATTTTTAGTCAAAAAAAATACAAGAGTTTGGCTCCACCTTTTCAAAGGTGGAAAAAAAATAAAATTGAATAGAATAGTAAGTAAGTATTGTAATGTATAATGATTTATAATGTTGTCATCGAATGAAGTAGTGAATGATATGAGGGTGTCATTGTCAGTGTCAGTTTCAGGTTTGAT
>Ga0114959_10000574_pt1 | contig 34834 bp, 42 predicted proteins | sample C_130625_EF_Meta_FD_87317 | JGI IMG/M metagenome (GOLD analysis project Ga0114959, IMG submission 87317) | Freshwater microbial communities from Lake Croche, Canada to study carbon cycling - C_130625_EF_MetaG | ecosystem: Environmental > Aquatic > Freshwater > Lake | place: Lake Croche, Canada... | reverse complement strand
TTATGATCAAATGCATGGAAGAAACTCTTCTCGGCATTTCTAACCCAAGGCTTATTGCCAACTAGTCGACCTAAGAAATCTTGAGGATCATAACTACCAGCATGCCAAAGTCCGTGTGTAGTTACTGGAATACCTAGTAACTCACTCATATACTTTAAGTTTATAATGCCCGGATGCCAAGCGTCAGTAAAAATAAAGTGGTCGCCAGGATGAACGGATCCACTACAAAATAAACGACCCATTTGTTCAACTTGACTAGACTTGTATATATTGGTGCCACCAAAATTAAGAAAAGCACCAGGAGTAGTGGCTGTAGGAATATCCTCAGGCCCAGATATAACTTGAACATTGTGTCCTGCCTTTCGTAAGAGATTAGGTACATGGCGTTTCCATTCGCCAGTGTACCTGGTTTCAACTGCTTCTAAATCAATTAGAAAAACGGTCATTGTTATAACGTGGTTTATTGCCGTTATAAGGACGGCGGGGTCTACGACTTGCTAAAAATGCTCCGTAGTTTTGACTGTCTCTACGATAAAGATCTGCCGGATTGAAATCACGAAGTTCAAACCTACAGAAATCATGATATGCATCTAAGTCGTCAAAGACTTTTACAACATCCGGACGGTTCTCAAAGTATGCATAGTCCTTATAGTTTTTAATAGCCATTATAGCTTTCCTTTTAATATTTGATAAACGAACCATTTTCTCCGTCTTCGGAGACCTCAATACAAATCTCACGACTTGGATACTTTTGTGAAATCATGTCATACAACTCGTCTGACATCATCTCACAACTCTTGTAGTCAAGGCTTAAAGTGGAACCCTGACCATTATACAACGATTCGAGCCATCGCTTGAATTGGATGAACTCGATGTCCCTGTCATTATGATGCACACTGATCCACACCCTGAAATGAAAGATATGACGGTGAGGATTAGCAAGGAACGATACATCATACTCATCTCCTGTGGCTAAGTTTGGATCTGTTGCGGCAGCTGGATAGCAGTGAATACCTTCTTTGCGAAATGTAACCCAGATCATTTTATTAGGTCTAATATCTTGTCTAATTACCATATGTAAATATTTCCTGAAAAGTTGAATCGGTCATTGCGAGTAATTTTTCCATGTCGCCATTGGCTAGTCTAAAGTCAAGCTCTGGTCTGTCTTTTTTTGTTTTCTCAAAGTACCCCCAAAACCCTTCGTACGGTGTATACGAAATCGCAGGATTAGCTTTAATTAAAGTTCTTGCGTGTTCATATGCGGCTTCAAGCAATTCTTGTATCTGAGGTTGATCAAAGTCGCATAAGTCAATAGCAATTATAACATCTAAGTCATTAGCTGTAAATCTCAATTGCTTCCGAATTTTTTCAAAGATAGGAGAAAGATAGTAAGGTGTGCCGATAACATTTTCTGGACGCATGGTTGCCACTGTTTGAGCACTAGTCGCGGTGCCCTTACGGCATTTGACTTCCCAACCAATTGCAGGAATATCACAGCCTGCTCCTCGATTGATACTGATACCAATATCTTCTAGTAAGTGTTCACATGCTCTGCCAGCATCACCACCGAAGTTGCTTGGCAGTTGTCTACCTAACAAATGATGTCTGATAATGTTAAGTATAAGTGTTTCTGTACTGCTAATCATTTTATAATTTCATCGTTCTTGTAGTCAACCCATGGAGTGAATTTACTACGGTCTTTTAAATCGTGTAGGCTATGACACCACACGCCGGGATTAGTTGCCTTAAAATCTTTGTCATCAATTTTAAGCATTGTATTATAATTCCATAATTTTATATAAGGAATTGGCACTCTAATTTGTGGGATAAAATTATTATAATCATTGAGACCGCCATCGTTAAATTCTTCAACAGCAGATAGCGGAATATCTAATGAGCATAGATAGTCTTTATCTAAAAAGAATGTAATCATATCATCCCATTGTTTCCAACCTGCATAATCATTATATACAGGATTGAAACTATGGTTAGCACCAAAGAAAATATGTTTGATATGTTTTGATGTATCTTCGTAAGATGCAAAATCATCTAACCAATCTTGGATTTCTTGGGTAGGTTGAACACCTGTGACAAACAATGTTTGCAACCCAAATGCAGGCGTATGTTCAATTTCAATTCCTGTAAAATACGTTACAGCATCACTGACGCCAGTATTATAATTACGATTCATTCTTTACTGCCTTTAATTGTTCGTATTGCTTAAACATTCTAGTTACATCTTCCATGCGTTCTGCAAATAACTCAGGACTAGCACTTGCCGCACAAGTCATATCCCAATCGCTAGGATAATGACGCAACATAGAACGAGCATGTTCTCTTATGATTTTAGGAACTCGTGGGGTGTGTTCTGGATTACAAAGATCCAATAAGAATCGTCTTGTCTGTATCACAGCACGATAACGTTCGTCCGGTAGTGTCATTCAAATAAACTATCAAAAGTTGTTACAATCGGTGCTTCATTCTTAACAGGTGCTTTTTCTTTTTCAAAGTTAGCATCGATTTCAAAATGAACATCGGCGTATGTAGCGGCATTTACAGTTTTCTTACCTGTTGCACCTCTAGTGCCAATAATGCTTTGCCAATATTTGTCAAACTCGTCAATAATAGTTTCTGCTATTCCTCGATCGCTGGTTGAAAATATTGCATCTACAATATCTCTATAATACACTCTATCAAACTTTTCGTCAACCAACATAGCAGGCAATTTGCCCAAATCGTATTGTCGATTGGCTTCTTGTACAGCGTTAATATGATGCCAAACATTATGGCCCATCATAATAGCATAGCTAAAACTATCCCAACTAGTCTTACCTTCTTTACCATTTTTGTTTATATCGCCCGGCGCATAGATACAAATATCCTTAATTTGGCACTGATCGATTACTGGACTAGATTGAAAGTTTTCAAATATCTTATCTTGTATTACTGCATCTTTGAAGAGACGAGTATCTGTGGCATACTTTTTGTCATCTGCTGAGGCTTGCATCCTGTAGACCCATTTTGATCGGTCTTCTGTTTCTGTTTGGATGTAGATCTGTCCGTTTGCTGTTGCCAAAAACGGGCTGGCGCAGTCAAAAGATATGGTAAATTGCTCATTATGATATTTCCTTACAGCACGTTGTAGGTCAGTTAGTAAAGTAGCCCATTCTAATTTACTAGTACCTAAGAAGTGCATCCAGTCTTGATGACCTTTTTCAAGAAGTCCGTCAAACCGTAATGCTACTAATCTTTTTAGCACAAGGTGAATATCACACATATTCTGCCCACCCATGCCCCAACCATTAAACGCACGATCACCGTAGATTTTTGGATCACAAAAGTCTTTCATTTTTTGATACCAGTCATCTGCTTGCGTATGAGTTTCGCCTTGTAGAACGTTTAGGAATTTACAAGCACCTGTACGATGCTTAATCCAATATTCGTTATTGTATTTTGTTGCTTCTACCGCTTGATCATATGAACTAATACCGGTAGCTTTGATACCTGCAGGACTTCGACACACCCATGCTGGGATATCTAATACCATGCCATAGTCCATGTACGCATCCATCCAACGTAAAACTTGATCACGTTTCTTTTGTGCGGCATCTAACTGTGCTTGATAATTTTTAACGTGATCGATTTTAGTAAATTTTGGATTCCCATTCTTGTCAGTCTTAGGATGACCTGTTGGATGTAATTGTGGAACAAGCTCAATGCCTTTGGCAATTACTTCTTTCCATTTAGCCGCAACTTCTGGGCCTGTAGGATCACGCCATTCTCCTTCCCATACACCTTTACCAATCTGGAATCCACCGGAATCACCTAACACCCAACTAGTGCTACGATCTCTGTTACGGAACATATCTTCAGTTTCGTCGGGCTTACTCATATCTAGATTAGCATGACCTGCAGAGTATAGGCAATGATCATAATAGAACATGCCTTTATCTGGATTAAGATAATTTAAACCTTCAATACCGTTGGTAAAACTAGCAGGAATACGTGCAGGATCTACATAATTACCATAGCGTTGCTTGCCTATGAATGTACTATAAAATCCTGACGTTGCTGGCAAGAAGTAAGCGTAGTCGTTTTGTGCATCAGTTAGATTTTTATTCATTTAGTCTCTAATTTTTCCAAGAATTTATCATAACTTTTAAATTGATCTTCATGAGCAGTACTGCTAATATTAGTAGTGTTACTACTAGTAGTGGCCCAAATAGTATTAGGAGGTGGACTGCCTATGCCAGTAGTAGGCCATGTTGTTACGGGTCCAATATATGGTCCTAGTGGTACTGGACCGGTTGGTGTACCCGGAGTCCACGGTGTGGGTTGTTGTGGATAAATGCGATCATTTTCGACACGTTCTAGTCTACGAATAATATTCTTTTGATCTTCTATTACTCTACGTAACGGACCTTGACGCATACCTGCTTCGGCATCTTCAGCATTAACAATGGCCGCAATCATCAACAAGTTTTTTAATGCTCGTTGTACAGCAGGATTATCTGAACTGATAGCAGTATCGAACAGATCTACAAATGTTTCCAAATCAAAGTCAGCTTGGTCCTTTTTTCTTGCGCCACTCATTCTGTTCTACCCCATTTAATTTTAAGCCAAATTCTTTCATGAATATAATAATCAATACTTAAAAGAATATGTAGTGCTGTAGCAAAGCCTGTGGCACTACCAATATCTCCTGTAAACAAATATGTCCAGAATATAGTAAACAGCCACGCCGTAAGTCGATAGCTGATCATTCTAGCAACAGTTCTCTTATGAGTTTCCATTATTTGCTTTGTGCTGGAAGAATATATGTGTACTCAGTTAAGCCGCTATCAACTGTAATACTCAAAGCACCTGCATCAGCAATTCGCATAGTTTTATCACCAGTTAAGTTTAAAATACTTTGAACTTGATTAATAGGCCATGACCATGTTTGTTTTAATTTACCACTAATACCGCTTTGGAATATAAATGATCCAGCATGGGTACTTGCGTCACCAAAACTAAATTTTAAATTACTTCCGTCTGTACTGACTTGGAATGTAGTTTCTTCTGTATGTGCAGCCGATTGGAATTTCAATCGTTGAATACTAACAATATTAGGTTCGAATTCAATATCCCATGTAGTACCTTTGAATTTAACTGACTTCAATTTTTCATTAATAATGTCTTGGTTCATAAAACGATAATCGTTTTCAAAATCACCATCATAGTTTTCAAAGTGTAAACCTGTAGGGATATCTTCACCGTTACGTTGTGCTTTAGAAATAGAAATCTTTGCACGTTCTTTATATTCTGGGCATTTCAAATGCAAATCTAACTTGTTCAAGTTAGGCATTCCAAATGTACCTTCAACACCGTCAACTGGTGCATGTGTTTTTGCAGTTACAATAACTGAACGATCTTCTGCCATTGACTCAATTAGAGTCTCTTTATCAGAAGATGTAATTTTTACTAGAGGTAAAAATCCTAAACTGTGTGTATGTGCTACTAGGTCTTGTAAAAAGTCTTTCATATATGTTCCTTTATGTTATATTATACTTAGGTTATTTGACAATGTCAATGTTTTTTCTTACCATTTTATTGTATTCAATTGCTGAATCTAAAATAGTAAGTGATGCGTTTAGCTCAACAGAGTATTCTCTAAATGCTTGTGTATCTTTAGGAAAACAATGCCCGCCAAACCCTTTTTCACCATCCGCACCTGGTACCATCATATGGCTATTACCAATGCGTGGATCATGTGCTAGGATTTGTTTTACTACGTTGTAATCTGCATTATTACAATTACATAAATCAGAGATTTGATTAAAAAATGCAACTTTGGTAGCAAGAAATGCGTTACTAGAATATTTGACCATACTAGCTTCTGTAATACTGCAATTAAAAAATAGTTTACAATTAGGTAAAGACTCTGCAAATAAATCTTGCCAAAAACATTCAGGGTCTTCTCCGCCTAATACTATAAATTTTTGGTTTATAAAATCAGCGTTAGCAGATGATGCTCGTAAGAATTCTGGACTATAACAAATACTATGATCTGGGTAATTGTTTTCTATTTGTGTTAATAGATCCGGTAGTACTGTAGATTTGATCAATATAGGTATATGGATTGGCGTAGCATCTATTACCGCAGTTACTTGACTAACATCACAATATCCGTCAGTTGTACTTGGTGTGCCAACACATATAATTAATCCATCTGCATACTTGTAATCAGATACTAGATTACTATTAATTTTAGGATCAACTATATGCAATACATTATTATCACTAATAGCATTAGCTACTGCTTTGCCAACAAATCCATACCCTGCAATTATAATTTCTTTTTTCATATTACGTTTTCAATTCAAACCACATCCAATCTTTCTCATCTCTAAAGTAGATTTTACTGTTAGTAGTAAACCAACGTTTACCTGCTGGTCCAAATGTTTCTACTAACCACTCATAGATAAGTGTAACATCATTGACTTCTACGCAATGATAGTCGTGATTTAATATTATATCTCTGTGTAATAGCATCATTTTAAAATTCAAATAAACTGTTAAATGTATTCTTTTCCTCAGTACTATTAATGTCCCACTTTAGCACACCAATTAGATTATCTAATTTGTTATCAATAATAGTCTGTTCCATATCAGCATGATCAAATGGTAAGTCTTTAAACCATTGTGGCAAACGTAGTTCGTCTACAGGATATGCGACGCTAGTAAAGCCAAGCGGATTAGGTTTAAGTTTACAAACAATTACTTTTGCTCCGTCGGTGATTGACATTGAGTATTTGTCTTGATACATTCGTTTGAGCGTATTCCAATTAATACTTGCTCTAACATGACCAGGCATATTAGCCTTCCCAGCCTTCTTCTCTTTTGCTTCGTATTCTGTAATATTGTTTGCACGTTTTGGACTTCCTTTTTCCCAACCTGGGCGACCTTTAAATCGAATTCTAAATTCACTAATTATGTCTAACACTTCTTGTTCAGGCTTACCCATTAAGACCATTTCAAGAACATCACTTAAGAAGTTTTGAATAAATTCAGGAGTGTCACTACGCTTCAGATCCAAGCCCATGGCCTTGATCTTACCAGGTTTACCATCTACGTCTGCCCGTTTGCCTTCCTTATCGTAATAAAGAACAGCATACCGCTTCTTAGTAATGAACAGGCTCTTACTACCAACGATTTCACGACCAGCTTTGATAACTTCTCCACGTGTCTTTGGAACGTGGAAAGCATCTAGCATGAACTGTGGGAATGTTGTATTAACTTCCTCACCAATTTGATCATACAGTTGTATGACAGTTTCTCTAGTCCAGGGAATTTGCCCTGCATCAATTTCTTTTTGTAAAGTCTTATAAGCACTAAAGTAACACGAGTCAGTATCACCATAGATAATTGCTTTACCTACGTGATTATATTCACCGGCAACAATTTCATTTACTTTTGATGCCATATGTTTAGCAATCTGACGACCAGTTAGTGTAGTTGATTGTCCGATACGTTTATCAAAGAACCTACAACCAGGATTCAAAATAGCACCATACAAACTGTTCAAGTTAATTTTCTTAACTAATTGTCGTTTGTCCCAGTATTCTTCTTCAACCTTATTACCTGCTTTAATAGCATCTTTAAGTTTGGCCTGCATCTCTTTACGTTCGGCATACCAACGCTTTAATAAACCGGGGATGATACCTTCCTTTTCATATGTAAAAATCGTGCCATTGGCACTTAACATCCAAGGTTGATTACTTTCATAAATTAGTCTATAGACTTCTGCGGCACTGAGTACGTCGCTTTCTCCATTTTCCCAATCAATAGTAATGTCAGTACCGATGTCCTGCTCCATTACGGCTGTATATTCTAACGACCCAAAAATACCTTCCCATGCCGCGGCAAATGACTTGCCTTTAGCTACCATCACCTCAATAAATTCTTCAGTTTTAGTTTGACGCAACTGCCCAATGATAGTTTCTGGGCCCATGTTAAGCGCACGAATCGCGGACGGATAAAGACTGTTAATATCTAGTGAACCAATCCAATCGTGAATGCCTTCTTTAGGATAGGCAACATACGCCCCAGCGGCTCCTTCATTACCTTCTCGCTCGTCCATCTTAGTACGATTAGGAACTTGGAATCCGCGCCGGTGTGCTTCGTTAATAATAGCCTGTTCAGTAACAGCCACAGCACCCATTGTAGTCTGTAATAGCACAGTACATTCATGTGCCAGGGTATTGGCAAGATCCATAAACTTTAATTTTTTATCTAGATCATCAAGTAGTTTACAGTCATTAATGTTGTATTCTACAAAAGTACGGAAGTCATTGTTGTACAACTGATCCAGTGTGCCTTCGTATTGTGTCTTACGTTTGCCCAGTTCATACTCGGCAATAGCATCTAGTCGATAACTATGTCGTTCCTCATATGTGTACTTGCGATATAGCTCAAGATAGTCTAGATGCACACGACCGATGTAATCATATGTAACTGCTTGACGTCCGTATTTTTCATATTCACGGCGTTTGGGCAATTGATCAAATAAACAAAAACGACGAGTATCTTCTTTGCTTAGAGCCTTTGTAACTCTGTTAGTAGTATATGGAATATCAAAACCTTCTGAGTTCCATCCACTAACAACATCTGCGTTTTGTATTAGATCAAGAAACATGTTTAATAGATCTGCTTCGTTGTCAAACAAATACGTATTAGGAAAGTCTTTGACCATTTCCTTGGCATCTGCCATTTTAAGATTCTTAGGAGGAATAGCCAAACATACCATAGTTTCTAACCATTGTAGGTAGACAGCAATCGCAGTGATTGGCATGAACGCATCGTCTGGACTTGCGTAGCCACGCTCCGGATCAAAGTCTACCTCAATATCAAAAAATGCTACATTTAATTTAGGAGCGTCTTGATTTAGATAGTGTTCGCTTAGACAAACAAATATAGGATTAATATCAGATTCAAACAACTGCTTGCCTGAATTAATAGCTTGTTCTTTTCTAAGTTCTTTAGTAGTCTTACAAACGACCCTGTTTAATGGATCTCCGTAGATACTTTGAAATTTGCCTCTAGGGTCTTTATAATATAAGGTATGTTTAACGGGTATATCTCTAAATTCCCGTTCACCTTTTTTGTTACGTTCAACGACTCGAATGATATCATTCTCGCGGTCAAACCATGCGTCTACATAAGACATATTTTTCTCCTCCAATGCGATTTAGGGCTCGCAAACACCTATACAGCAGTTTATGGCCTGCTTTACCTTAACATTATAGCACGTTTAGATACGTTTTGTAATATCCAAAATTGCTTCAATCTCTTCCCAGTCTTCGTTATACTGCGACCAATCACCTTTATGGGCAATCTTAATTGCTTTGTTAATAACGCTAGGTTTGATTTGTAATTCTTCTGCAACTGCTTTGACAGTTTCTTTTAAGCCTTCTTGTAGATCTTCAACTTCACGTAGTACTGTACTACCTTCTGAAATCAAACGCTCTAATTTTGCCTTTTCTTCTGGACCATATGAACGACCTGACATGTTATCTCCTTAACTATTAGCCTATTATATATTACTTATCTTGTGATTGCAACCATTAAGAAATTTTAATGGTGAAAATGGCAGAATAAATCTGCCATTTTGTTTGATTACTGTCCGCGAGCTATTTTAAGCCAGCGTGCCAATTCTGCATCTTCATTTTCTTTTATTGCAGTATAGTTATTTGCAGTATAGTTTCCGTTAACATCTTTGTTATAGACTTTTCCATTAGATGTTACTGGCTTAGTATCCTGACCACCATTTTCAGTACTAGCTACACTAGTAGGTTTCTTTTTATTTTGATAGTCTTGTAATAATGCTTCATAACGCTTGATTGTATCAGCAAGTTCGGGATCAAAATCTTGACTGCCGCCTTCGCCTTTTATTGCCATCAATTGATCGTATATTTGTTTCAATGTAGCCATATCTGCATCAAGCTCGGCGTCATCTGTTGGTTTAGTATCTTGACCATCCTTTTCGCAACTCTTACCATCTGCACTTAAATGCCATCCAGGGCCGTAAGATGAGCAATCCCCATTAGGTGGTACTGGTCGATGGTTTGGATCATCAACTGGGCCGTCGTGCGGCGGATTGACTGGTCCAGGAGGTTCAGGAGGTTCATCATCATCTGAGAAGAAGTTTGAAGCAAGTCCTAAAAGAAGTGCTAATACTGCTAGACCGCCCAAACTTCTAACCCAGTTTGGATGCTTTTTAACCCATTCCTTAACTCTACCTTCTTTGGCCGCTACCTTAGCATCAGCAACTGCAGCTTCTTTTTCTGCCTTAGTAAGAAGTGATTGACCTTCTTTTTGTGCAAGTAGTTCTTTTTGTTCAGCTGATATGTATGCATCTGCTGATGCTGCCTTTTCAGCGTCAGCGGCTGCTGAACTAGTAGCCTTAGCATCAGCATCCGCCGCCTTGCCTACAGGCTCGGTAGATTTTACTTCTGGTTTAACTTCTGGCTTAACTTCTGGCTTAACTTCTGGCTTAACTTCTTTATTGCCAAGTTTTTCTAATTCTTTTCTAGCGGCGTTTCTTTCAACGGCAGTAAGTCTAGGATCTTTAGCCATTGCTTCAAGTTCTGCTTGACTCTTACCTGCAACTTTTTTGGCTGCTTCTTTTGCTGCCATATCAGCATCTGCTGCTTTTGGCTTAGTTTCGGTAGGTTTAACTTCTGGTTTAACTTCTGGTTTAACTTCTGGTTTAACTCCACCTGATGCAGCTTGTTTGTTTGCTTTTTGAACTTTTACCCTTGCCTCCCCTCGTGTGTAGGGTTTACCAGTCAGTGGATTTTTCATCCCATTCTTCATAAGTTTATCTGCCGCATTGGACAGCGCCGCACCTTCCAATTTTGCTCCAGTTAACCCAAGAAGTTTTGCTATTTCTTCCAGCGCCGCTCTTTCTGCTTTTACTGCACTCTCGTCTAACGGCTGGTCGATCTCGTTTAATTGGCGTCTAAGTTTTGCCAATGATTCTGCTAATGATAATTGTTGCATTTTATATTCCTAATGCTTTTATTGTTGCTGGATCTAGTTTTCCTGTTTCAGGTAACCCTTTTTCACTTTGAAAGTCTGAAATCCAATCTGATGTTTTTTGTCCCATTTTACCGTCTTGGTCTGCTTGTTCCATACCTAATGCTAGTTGTGCCAATGCTACGGTTGGATCACCACCTTTAGCTTTGGCTATTTGTTGAGCATTATGTTTAGCAAGTGCTTTATCTGCGGCACTTAACAAAATAAATGCTGTACCAAGTTGTGCTACATGTTTGCCAACAACACCTGCGCCGTGAGCAACAGCATTAGCAACTTTGCCTGTGCCTGCTACTCCCCTGACAACACCTTTACCTACAGCTTGCCCGGCCTTTCCAGCAAGCCCAACTCCGGGAATTGCAGCCGATCCTATAAACCCTGCTAGTTCTCCTGCATCATATGTACTGGGATTCCATTCTTTATTGAAGATTGGATCAGTAAATTTATAACTTGCCGCTCGTTCTTTGGCTTTATCTGTCATGGCCTTTTCTTTGGCCAATGCTTGTGCATAAGTATCTTTACCAAATGCGCTCTTAACACCAGCAGTAATATTATCTCCAGCGCCAAATGTAAATCCATTATAAGCGCCACGAACTGCATCTTTAGCATCTTGCGCAGTTAAATCTTTTAAACTTTGAACTTCTCGTTCAGTTAGTGTATATCCAAAACTTTCAACTAGTCCTTGAGCAATAGCACCGTTAAAGCTGATACTTTCTTTAACTCGGTTTGCTGGATTTTCTAATCCACCTGAAGGGATAGCAGTATCTTTATTTAGACTACCTATTGGATTTTTTGCCGCATCGCCGGACTTAGGTAATTGATTATCTTTAGGTGCAAATCCTGGACCTTCCTCTGATGGTCTAACTGCGGGCTTTGATTTTAATTTGTTTTCTACTTTATTAACTAGTAGAATAAATTTAGCACGAAGATTTGGATCAACATTTAAATACTGACCAGGTTTAGTATCTTGAGAACCGCCAGCTTTTACGCAAGTTTTTCCATCTGGACTCAACTGCCAACCATCTGGACATTTTCCATTAACAGGTGTTGGTGGTGCATTTGGATCTTGTTGTGGCTTACGAGGATCAACATACGTTCTCCAAGTAACACCTTCTGGAAATTCAACTGGGTTACCATCGATATAAATTCCGTCTACACTAGCAGGATTTAGAGCACTACGATTTTCTGTGTTACCACTCCAACGTTGAATTTCTTTACCAGGGCTACCTCGACTGCTAGATGTAGCTTCCCACCAAAATACACCAGGCTTAGTCATCATTAATGGTTGTATAGGTCCAATGTTGCGTTTATGAAAGTGTGTTGGTACAATACTAGTAGGAGCAGGACCTGGATCTTCGTTTCCACCGCCTTGGCCAGCCATATATCCTAATCCACCTGCAATTGCTAGAGGAATTAATGGTGCAATTTCCATCACTGGCTCTACTGCACCTTTACGCTCAATGGCATCCATTTTTGCAATTAAATCTTTTAAGTCCATTTTTAATTTCCTGATTTATTTTTTAGTTGAACACGTTCGGCAATGACACTGGCATATTGGTTAAGTAATGCTTTACGTTGCTCCTTTTCTTTGACGATTTCTTCTTCAGCTTCGGCAAAGTATTTTTTTAATAACGACGGAGCCTTTATAGTTTCTTCTACTTTTTGATAGTGTTGCATAGCCATCTGTACTGGCAATGTTACTTTATGGGGAGTCTTACCTTCGTTTAATACAGTATTATTATTTTGTTCTTCTTTTAAAATACGAACATTATTCTTATCAATGATAGATAAAAATTTAGCCATGCTGTCAGCGCCGGCTACAGGCTTTGTAGCAACTCCGTCCATCGCCTGTAGTATGCGCTTCATGTCCATAAAATTATCCGTTTAATCGAGTCATTAGCTCTTTCATGCGAGTTAAATCTGCAGACTCTTTAACGGTTTCTTTCTTTGCCATTGCGGCTTTGATAGCTTTGTCTTTGCTACCCATGTATTCGTCTTCACCAGATTCAACTTTGCCGTTACCGTCATAGTCTTTCTTGGCAGCTTTTACTTTTTCAGCAATATACATTTCGCCTTCTTTAATGTTCTTCCACATAGCGGCAGCGGCAATTTTAGTACCTTTTTCGCCACCGCCAGCAGCCTTAGCTACTTTGTCAAAGCTCTTACCTGGCTTGCCAATGTCTTTGCCTGCTTTGGCATCTTTAACTACAGCACTTTTCTTTGCCTTGCTTAGTCCTGCGCTTGGCTTGCTTGCTTCTTTCAAACGACCATCAGCCTCAGCTGACTTTAACATTGCGGCACGATCGGCATAGCTACCACGTTTAACATCTTTGGCAGCATCTTTCTCACCTTTAGTTGGGTTCTTAACGTGTTTCAATGCGTCAAATTTTTCTTCTTTAGCTTCGTATACACCTTGTCCGTATGTTTCGTCAGTTTTGTCTTTCTTAGCTTTTTGTTTGGCTTTTTTAGTGTCGCTGTCATCGCCACCGTCTGTAAATGTATTTGATTTACGTGTGTATTGTGTTACACCTGGCTTAACTTCTTTCTTGTCAAATTTACCGGTACCTTTTTCAGAGGCACGTTTCTTAACATCAGCTTCCATCTCATCCCAACCTTCGTCTAGATTTTCTTCATCGTCTGGGATACCATTATTGTTTTTATCTAGGCGCTTGCTAGCGGCATGCATGGCTTTAGTTTTGCGATCGTAATCAGCAGCCTTTTTCTTAACATGATCTGGAATTTGTTTTGGCTCTTCATATACTATACCTGTTCCACCACATTCAGAACATTCAACGTGTCTGCCGCTTAATACACCTTCTTTAACTTTCTTCTTGGCACGTAGATCTGCAAGATCTTTTGCATCAATTTTATCTTTTGGTTCTTCCATACCAGCAATTTTCTTTTGTTTAGCTGATAATGCAGCCTCATTGATTAGATCTCGCATTTTCATAGTTGTGTTTTCCTTAATTTTATCTGCCTGTGCTATTTTAAGTTGGGCAAGTTTTGTTCTAGCTTCTGTTAACTTATTAAGCATTTCAGCTTTTTCGCTTTCGGAATATACATCGCTATTTTCTAATTTTTTACCGTACTCACTAAATTCCATTTCATATTCTAAATAGTGATATACCGACGCAATATAGTCGGCAGCTTTGGTAATTTTAGCCTGTACCCATGACTCTAATTGATCATCATCTTGTATTTTTTTGAACAATTTAAAGCTGTATGTGGCTAACTTATATAGGTCAGCTTTGGCCATTTCACCTTCGTGATCAGTTTCACCGTCGTGTAGTCCGATGGTTTGACCAGTTGGCTCTGGAGGCATGTCAGGTGTCATTGCGTCTAATTCTGGTGGCATTTGTAAACTCCGTTATCTTTATATATTTATCGTTTGATGCTTCCACCCGTCATCAAATTTGCATTCATGTCTAGGGCGTTTTTAGCTGTACCATCTTTGTTTTTAGGCTGTTTAACAGTCTTATTTTTATAAACTGCACCTACACCTACGTTAGCGGCACTTGTAACGCCGGCTGTAACAGTTTCTGCAATGCTTTCACTAGTTGCTGCCTCACCGGTTACGTGTACAGTCCACTTCTTACCTGTAGCGGCTGATTTCTTAGCACACCAATCTTGAAGTTTGTGATACTGTGCTCTTTCTCTATGATCATCAGCATGGTGTCCGTGGCCAGCAAATACTTTCCATTGCTTTCCATTAATATAGATAGCAAAGTTATTTGGCGGTTCAGTATTGCCCTCATCCCAGTCTCTTTCTTGACGGCCGAAACCTGTAACGCTACTGTCATGATCTCGCTGGTAAGCATCTCTGCGATTCCAATTTTCATCTAATTCTGTAATTTTCATATTATTTTCCTACAGGCTTTTCGCCAGTCATATATGGTAAACTAAACCATAACTTAAACCATTCTGGAGTTCCTGGTTTAATATTATTTTCTCTTTGAATAGTTCCCTTGTCAGTTCCGGTAACACTGATGTTACTACCTTGATTAACTCTAAGTTCATGCAATCTTGCATCAGCACCTAATCCTGCCAGATGCTGTATTGCTTTTAATTCGTGTATAGGATCATCGGGAGCAAGATAGCAGTCATCAGGACTGCTTTGATTTAAATGCTCTGTGGTGATTCTATACTGCTTCATTTTAGGCTTGCCCTCAACATCCAGCTATGTTTTTTGTGTGCGTCCTGACGATCTGCTAAAAAATTGCTTAGTCCGTGATCGCCGTTAGTTTCTGCCATTTCAAATGTAATTCGAAATATTTCAGCCATTTTATCACTATCTGCTAGCAATTCTTGTAGCATACTTGTCCATTCTGGAACAGCATTTTCATCTTCTACTTTTGTAAGCATACTGAATTTAGCTAAACTTGCAGGTGTATATACTTGTAATGCTCTAATTTCTTCAGCAAATTGATCAATACTTCCGTATACTTCATCATAAATTCTTTCAAACAACAAATGATGTTGATAGAATAACGGACCTTCTGTATTCCAATGAAAGTTTTGTGCTTTCAAAGCAAATGCGTATTCGCTAGCAAACGCAGTTTTAAGTGCTAGATGATATTTGTTATGTTCCATTTTATACTCTTTTATTTACATTCTACTAATAATCTATTTAGATAATACAAGTCTTCATACGATTCAGTAATCGTATTTTCATTAACGTGTCTTTCAATGTATTGATTAACTATGTGTTGCACTTCATGAACAGGAACACCTGTTACTTTTGATAAACCTTTAGCAACTTCCATTGCATGTGATCCCATAGCTTCTGGATCTATCAATCCTGCATTAAATTCTTTAACGTAATGTGCTAGATCTAAATGAATCTGACCGTGTAGTTTATGCATAATATTTTCATCGATCTCAGTGCTTTCGTTTGGCATTAGTCCAGGACCCACTCCACCTGTAAATCCCATACTGTGTCCTGGTATTTCGTTTTCCGCCATACCGTTGTCACGTTTTTCCGAGTTCATACGGTAATTATTTACAGATGATTTGATGGCATCAAGTTTTGCTGTCTGGTCTTTGGCAATATTGACAATTTGACTTAAATCATTAATTTGATTTGTGTCATTAGGTGGCCCCATGCCTTGCCACACATCGGTTGTATATCCTGGCAATCCTGTAGACTGTAGGCTGCGGTTTATGCTGTTGAAAAATTTATTAATTTCATTAACTGTTCTAACAATGTTTGCCGCAAGATGATGTTGATTTTTTGATGTATATTCTCTGCTAGTATCAAAGAACATTTCTGTATAGCCTTGACCTTGTCCAGGATCAATAGAGTCCCACCCATATTTTCCACCAATGGACATTAGTTGTTGTTCAATTTGATCAGGGGTAAACTCTATTTTACCACCAAGAAATTTTTCAGGGTCGTTAATAACATCTGGCATTGGTTTGCCATTATGTTTAACGCCTTTGATTTTTTTTGATCTCCTCTCACTGGCAAAACTCAATGCTACATATCCTGATATTGGTGTAGGAGTAGATTTCTGTATTTTGCCCATCATCTTTTGAAAGCGTGGGTCATCTGTCGGACCTTCCGCCACACCCTTCTTAGCAATCTTTGCGGCCTTGGCGGCCTCTTTTTCAGCTTTCATTCGAGCTTTATCAGCTTTGACTCTTTCTTTTTCAGCTGCCTCGTGCATGTATGGCAACATATAGTGTTTGACTAAATCAAAAAACGGATGACCGGCTATTGATGTGTCAGCAGGGATACCAGCCGCTTTGGCGAACTCAGTTGGGTTATCATTCACAATGGCGTTTCTTAAATGTGTTGCTTGGCTTAGTCGTTGCGATCTAGCCCATTCAATACTTTTAAAATGGTAAAAACCATGAGGCCCTTCTATGCCGTTTGATTTTTGTAAAGCTGGTACAAATATTTTAGCATCAGTTTCATCAGTAACAATATGTAGAGTTACTCCGCCATGTTTTTTATAAACCATTGACGCTAGCGTAAACCAACTTTGCTCTGGAACTAAATGTCCTTCAAGTTCTGGCATTATAGTTTTCATTGCCTCAACTTTAATCTCGTACGGTAATGGATCTTTTGGACCTTGGGTGCTTTGATTTGTACCTACATACCAAATAGGAAACCCTGAGGCAACTTCCCACGCATGTTTATGACCAAAGTGCGGTGGATTAAAACGGCCAAATATAATAGCGGCGTTATTATGTGTTGATTCAAAAAGTTGTCTTAGCTTCATTTTGGTACCCAAGCAGGTATTGTGCCTGCATCTGTATGAATTGGTCTACGAGGAACTAGTTTAACAGCACCAAATTGTTTCTTTTCATTTGGATATAGTACTTTGCCTTCATCGTTAACAACAAGTATTTCACGTTGTTCCTGACTCATAACTTGACCTAGTACATTATCTTTTAATGTCATGACCATATTTACTAGGTTAAAAATTGCTTCAAGTGCATTAGGATTAGCCGCAACTAATTTTAGAATACCTGCTTGCTTACCTTTACTAACTTTGCTGGCAGCAAGCCATTGGTGGAAATGATTTCCACCTAACGCATCTAAATTCCGTGCCTTACTAGTTTGATTTACATATGTGTATATAATATCTTTAAGATCACTTAGTCCCGGACCACCTACTAAGAACGCATCAATTTGTTTAGCGTGATGTTTAAGATATTGTTCTACTTGATTAACTTCACCAACATCAACTGTAGGTTGAACAGCATTATACATTGGATCAACTACAATTAGTTGAGGATTGCCATTAAATTCTGCAAATGATCTAACAGGTTGTTGAGCATGATCTGGCATACCCCATTGCGGGAAAGATCCATGTCCTACTACCATTATCTCAGCTTGTGCAATTCTTTGTCCAAGTTCGCTATCAACGGGAACTGCATATTTTGTTTGGCTGTGCGGATTAGGCTGGAAATGATAATGTCCATCTTTGTCGACAGGTGGACGACTTAAAAATAATCCATCGGCATAGACAAAACCTACAAAATTCTTTGGTGTCGCGGCATCAAATACATCATATAAGTTTGAAAATCTAGTACCAAACTCTTGACGTTCATGTTCTTCTTGTTCGTTTCTTGGGTTACCGCTTTTGTTTACAATAAAGTCGTAGATTTGTTCAGGATTAGAAGTTTTAACACCTCGACTCCATCCATTGTGACCACCAAGTATTAATGGTCCGTTCTTCTTTTCGCGTCCCCAATATATTTGAGGATTACCGTCCCACTTTCCACGTATTTCACTAGCATCTTTACCTATATCCTTAATGTGTTCTAGTGCTTCAATAGTACCAGCACTACCGTGAAAGAACACTAGATCTTCGAGATGGTTAAATGCACGACCTAACTTTTTAGCAGGTGCTTCTGCTTCTTGAAGAAATAGCTCTCTTAGTCTCACATTTAGTCCTTGTATTTGCCTTCTTCGTGATGTTCTTTAAATTCTTCGCAAAGTTTATCACAAACTTCTTTGAGAGTTTTTTCATCAAGTGTGGTAGGTAGTTGTCTAATAGGAAACTTTTTAATGTATTGTTGGTAACATTCGTCGACTGCTGATTTAAAATAATCAGCTTTGGGATTTGATTTATGTTTAACATGATACAAACATTTTGCAATTACAGGATATAAATGGCGGCGATAAACATTATCGTCGTTATGCATAAAATGCATAAGATCTTCGCATAGATCGTAATCTATGTCAGTTTTATCTCCATTAGTCTTAATGAAGTCTAAATCATTGAAAATTTTGCCTTCTAACAGCTCGTTAATGCGCATTTTTATATCCGTTAGTTATATCAGCAGAGATACTCTGCGGTTAGAGTATTTATCGCTTTGAGCTTGTTTAGATTAAGGTTTGATTATGCGCTCTATCTTACTAATGCTTCCGCCTAAATGCATCTTACTTACTAGCAGATTCTTGTCTCCGCTTACATAAAAGTAAGTTCCGCCCCAACTGCGGTCTCGCAATAGTTCTTTTTTACAACTTTTAGTAAGTTTTAACTTAGAAGTATTCTCTGCCCAAGAGACAAATGTAGAGTGTTCTTGTTTAGTTGCACCCAGTGTTACACGGTAATCGTAATCAACTTTTGGTAATACTACTGTTCCTACCTCTAGTCCTGTAGATACACTAGGTTCAGATATGTATTTCACTGCATCCGTTGATATGTTAGCAATTGCCTCAACATCTTGTGGATTGTTTGTATAAATGCTCATCCACGGACTCTCTATTCGAATGTGATAGTCTTCTAATTTTAACAATTGAGCATGTAGTTGTTGAGCATAATCTAGTTCTTCTTGTGTTCTAATTCTAGAATTAGAACGAGTTACTAAATTACTATCGACAACTACTTGTTTTAGATTTTTATCAACAGCTTCTAAAGAATTAAGCCTAAACATACCAACGCCAGCACATACAACTACAATTTTATAATTGTATTTGTTGTGAAATAATTTGCTGGTAATTTTACGCAACATCTTCTATAATTGAATCAGTAGTTAATAATGGAATGTTCTTGGGCTCTTTTCCTTTAGAAACGATCATCAATTGATTACCGTCTCTACTAATAGTAGCCCACCCACCGTTCTTAAGATCACTAAACAACATCAACTTAGCAAGTGGTCGCTTAATTTCTTTATCAATAACACGTTGCAACGGACGGGCACCCATCTTAGGATCAAAGCCTTTTTCAATCAAATACTCAATGGCATCTTTGTTAATCTTAATACGGATTGCTTTATCTTTAACTTGTTCTTTAAGTTCGTCAATAAATTTAGCAACAATTTTAATCATTGTTTCTTTACCTAACTTATTAAAGGTCATAATACCATCTAAACGATTACGGAATTCAGGAGTAAAGAACTTCTTCAAATCCTTATCACTGTAATCTTTATCTTGACTACCAAACCCAATTGCGTTCTTTTCAGCATCCTGTGCACCGGCGTTAGTAGTAAGGATAAGAATAATATTACGACAATCTGCTTTCTTACCATTAGATCCTGTAATAAAACCATTATCCATTAATTGCAACAACACCGTCATAACGTCCGGGTGTGCTTTTTCAACTTCGTCTAATAACAGTACAGCATTAGGTGCTTCTTGAATCTGTGTAATCAACAAGCCAGCATTTTCTTCAAAGCCGACATAACCTGGAGGACTACCGATCAGCTTACTGATACTGTGCTTTTCTTGATATTCGCTCATATCAAAACGTAGTAACTTAACACCTAAGTGCTTGCTAAGTGCTTTGGCCGTTTCAGTCTTACCTGTACCAGTTGGACCCATGAATACAAATGATCCGACAGGTTTATTTTCACTTTTTAGTCCAGCTTGCGCAACCATAATTTTATCAACTACTTCGGTTAGCGCAGTATCTTGACCAAACACTTCTGTCTGTAGATTTTCCTGTAGTGTAGCAAGACTGCTTGATTCAGTTTCCATAATCTTTTCTTCTGGCATCTGAATCATCTTAGCAAGTTCGTATTGAATTTCACGTTCACTTACTACTCGCTCGTCTGCAAGTTTAAGATTAAAACGACTACAGGCTAAGTCAATTAGGTCGATAGCTTTATCTGGCAACTTCTTGTCTGTTTGATACTTAACTGACAACTTAATAGCTGATTGAAGCGCATCATCTTTGATTTTAACATTGTGATGTGTTTCGTAATATTTCTTAATACCTTTAAGGATTTGTAGCGTAACTTCTGTAGTTGGCTCGTCAACAGTGATGCGTTGGAATCGACGCATGAGCGCACGATCCTTTTCAAAGTGCTTACGATATTCTTCCCATGTAGTTGATGCTACAACTTTGATGTTGCCTTTGCTCAGTGCAGGCTTCATCATATTAGCAAGATCATTAGCAGAGTTGCTAGCAGATCCTGCACCAGAGATCATATGTGCCTCGTCAATAAACAATACAGTCTTACCTTTCTTAGCAAGTCCTTTGAGAACCATTTTAAAACGTTCTTCAAAGTCGCCACGATATTTAGATCCAGCTAACATAGCACTAATGTCAAGATTGAAAACAGTATAGTCTTTTAGGAAATCAGGAACAGCACCTTTAACAATATTGTAAGCAAGTCCCTCTGCAATAGCAGTTTTACCTACACCTGGATCGCCTACAAGAATTACGTTACTCTTATTTCGTCTACCCATTGCTAATGAAATATTTTCTAATTCATCAATGCGACCAATAACAGGATCAATTTTATTTTTCTTTACAGCATCATTAAGGTTAGTAGTAAATGCCGCTAATGCTCTGTTGCTATGTGCATCAGGTTGTTCGCCTTCTTCTTCCTCTTCAACAGAATTATTTAGGTAATCGGCAAACTTTTCTTTGTCAATTTCAGCTTGAGCAATATAGAAGTGCGCCCAACTACGTTTCTCGCCCATCATAGCAAGGAACACGTCTGTTGGTTCAATCTTTTGACGACCGTTAAATAATACCTGTGTAAAAGCACGATTAAGTACACGTTCAACTGCTTGCGTCTTACGTGGTTTAACTACTACATCTTCAACAGTAATTTCACCGCATTTATTTTGTAGATAATCTCCAACATTCTTTTTAAGATCATCTGCGTCTGATCCAAATCCTTGTACACAATTTGTAAAAGAATCTTCACAAAGCATAGCAAACAATAAATGCTCTATGGTCAGATATTCGTGATGTAATTTTTTAGCAGTTTCAATTGCTTTTTCAAATACTGCTTGTAGAGTGTCACTGGGTTCGACCATTCTTTTTCCTTCTTAATATCGATTGTTAATTATACATTAATTTACTAAACTGTCAAGTTTTAATCAGTTCATTAATGCGATTTAATTCTTCTACAATTGCAGGATCAGTAACTGCTGGAGTTTTGATATTAACTACTGTAACAAATCTTCCTTTAGGTCCGCCGTGGATATCTGGAAATCCCGAACCGTTACTAGCAAACTCAGTGCCCGATTCTACTCCAGGACGAATGTCCAACATCATAGTTTCGCCAGTAATGGTTTTTATTTGTTTACGGCATCCAATCATAGCTTCTATAGGATTGATGTTTACTTTAGCATATAGATCATTTCCTTGTCTACTAAATGTGGGATCAGGCATGACTAACACAGTAACATTTAAACTGCCTCTAGGAGCATTTTGTACACTATCATCCCCTAAACCGTTATACCTAATTGTCTCTCCGTGATTAATACCTGGAGGTACACTAATCGATACAGTTTGATTTCTTCCACTGGGTAATTTATAGTTTGCTTCAAGTTCTTTACCTTGGAAACTATCAAGCAAAGAAATTTGACATTGGATGTTTAAATCTCGATTTCGTCTAAATGCATTTGGATTCATCCTTCCAAATATATCTCCGAACGGATGTCCTTGTGGGAAAGGATTGCCGCCGCCGAACATTCCACCAAACGGATCAAATCCTTCAGTAGTAAATCTTACTTGCGGGCCTCCGCCAAACCGTCGTTGATTGTCATAGTCGGCTTTCTTTTGCGGGTCACTTAGATTTTCATAAGCAACACTAATATCTTTGAACTTAGCTTGGTCTCCACCCTTGTCTGGGTGATGTTTATTAGCCAATGTTCTGTAGGCTTTTTTAATTTCGTCTGGGCTAGCATTCTCGCCTACCCCTAGTGTTTGGTAATAATCAGTCATAGTCGTAAAAACAGGTCCAATAAAATGTAGTATACATTATTTAAGTGGACCTGTCAAGCTCAAAAAAAAATTATTTCTTTTTAGCTGGTTCTGGAACTTTATCGCCTTCAACTTTTTTATGAGTTTTGATAGTTTTACAATCTTCTGCTTGCTTTTTAGTTTTCTTATCCATAACTGGCTTACCAGCTTTGTCTACTTTTGGAGTACATACTTCTTTAGTTTCACCACCTGCATATGCAGATGCTACTGCTAAACATAATCCTGCTACAAATATATAATTTTTCATAATGTTTCCTTATTTGGCTGCAAACTTTTCGCTTGCTGTAAATCCTAACCCACCTATAACAATGTACATGAGACTGTTGAATAGTCCTGCGTCTACTTTTGTTTCAAACCATGTGTTGGAGATGAACCCTGCGGCACACAAACAAAATGATAAGAATGTGATGGTGCGCTTGCTACTAACTGCACCGGTGTCATCACTTAACATACTCTTTAATGCGTTCATGATTACTTCCAGAAAAATAATATTGTTTTTAATCGGTCAATATACTTTTGCAAGTACTTGGTTTGAATGTTCTTGGCGAACTCGGGTTGTGGAAAGTTCCAACCTACAAATGCGCCTACAAAAATCCAAAATAATGTTTCTAACATGGTGAGTCCTTAAATCAATGGTTGTGGTGCATCAGGAACTATTTTTTTTCCTGACGCAGTTGTTGCAGGTGCGCTTCCAAAGCCGCCTCCGAAACCGCCACTTGCGGCCGGTGCTGTTGTTGAGCCAAAACTACTGCTGGAAGTACCGAAGCCTCCTGACGAAGGTGCGCCAAATGCTGGAGCCCCGCTTGGTGATGAGTTGAATCCACTTGGTGATCCTCCAAAACTTGGTGTTGAATTTTGTGTACTAATTGTACTTGTGGTAGTTGTATTAGCCGCTGTACCTGCTAATTTTTCTTGTGTACGACCAAATGCACTAATACCTAATACTGCACCCATTGCAATGTGGAATAGACCTGCACCTTGTAGTGTTAGCGGATTCCATTGTGTAATGGGACTATGTGTTACCGCTTGTAGAAGGCTCCATAATACTGGAAATACAATCATGTCTGCTAAACAGATTAGCATGTACATCCAACCCATTGCTGGACGCCATAATTTTTGCATCCACTCTGCTCCGCCGCTATCTTTTTCTTGTTCGTTTGCCATAGTTCGCTCCTTTTGGCTGTTATATACGTATTTATTTCACGCTGTCAAAAATCTTCTTCTGCTCTTTATACCATTGTTGCCATACTTCGTTCTTAAGACTACACGTATGATAACGTCCGTAGTTACGTATAACCACTTCTGCAGTCACGCTTAACTGCTTAGTATCCGCTGGAACTTTTTCTAAATCTTCGCAAGATTGAAATAATTCTTCAGGGGCATCTGGAAATTTCATAGTTACTGGTACAGTTGTACTGCACCCTGCTAAAACTAGTGATAAAATTAGTAGATATTTCATTTTGTAGCTCCTTTATTAGGATCTTCTGAAGCCTTATTTAGAGCATCAATTACTCTAGTGTCAACTTCGCATTTTGCATCTACTTCTTTAGCAATTTCTTTAATACGATCAACATATTCTACAGTTTTCTTTTCAACTATTTTAGTTTTATATACAATCTTTTCTTTTATAACTGTATTAACTTGTTGTGATTTCTCTTCAGCAGCCGCCACTTTAGCCTGCATTTCTTTTACTCGGTCTCTCCAGGACATTTCTACCCCGTATCCTCCTAGCAAATAACAACCTATTGCTAGTATAGCAACTCCTATAATTTCTACAGGAAATTTATATTGACCCATAAAAGGGATTAATTTGACTAATTTACTTATTACGTATAGGCTAACACCTAAACCAGTAAGTACGTAGTATACCCAGACTAAAATATCATCAGGTATAAGGCTTAACATCCACCCAATCTGTTCCACATTAAGCTCCTAATACTTCTAATGCGTGATGGTAGTGTTTTTGACGGTCTTCTAGACCTAGTGTACCACCATTGATTTTTTTAGTTAATGTAAGAATATCGCCAGTATCTGCCCACTTGTTTAAATTGTTTGCTTCCCAGAACCAAGCGGCACTTTGTACACAGCCTTCAAATGTTGTTAAGTGTTCGCTGGCTTCGTCTAGACTAATTTCTAAACTTTGTGCATAACGACTATAATTGTCTTTGCCAGTCAATTGGATAAGTCCACGACCACAAAACTTCCAACCATCTCCTGATTCTTCTGGACCGTTACCCATACGATTTGCATAGGCTCTATTAGCAATACGCTCAGGCTGTTGTGCATATTGGCGGGCCACATCAATATTAGGGAAATATTTAGGCCACACTTTACAAAGACTCTCTGCTTTGTAATTTAAATTTTCTTTAATAGCACGATAACCGCCTGACTCATGTGCTGTTTGTGCTAGGAAAGCCGCCACACGATTTACTGAATTGATATCGTAATCTGGTAATACTTGGCATAGTGCTTCATACCAATGATCAGCATACGGGTTTTTACCGATAATTGCTTCAAACTTTTCTTGTGTAAAATCAAAATCAAATCCGCTCATATTATTTCCTCTCTAATGCAACGGCCCACCCGTTATTTTCAAATATAAATGCATTGCCAATTTTTGTAATATTATAATTTCCAATAACTTTAGTTAAAAACATAACCTCGGCTATATCTTTACTTTCTAAAAGAATTGGTCCATGTACTTGGTTATATACTTCTTGTTTAGGACCACTAGTTATAATATTAAATGATACTGGGTTTGCCCACGCTCTCTTAAAATTAATCGATTCGTCTATTACTGTAAGCTCATCTAAATAACTGTTTTTAAAAAAATTAGTAAAATTTTCTAACATGCCTCGTTCGGTAGCAATGTTGTAGGTGTTTTTATTAATTGGTACAATTGATTTTAAATTTTCTAATGTAGCTTCATAACTTTTAAAACTTTTAAAATATCTAAAACGCATATCAGACATTCCGGTTAGTTTTTCAATGCCTTCTAATATTTCAAATATTTGATCCGGAGCATGTCTAGTGCGTTCAATTTCAACATATACTCTATATTTGCCATCATCAGTTTCACCTGGGCTACAATCTGCATCAAGAACAAAGTCATATCCCATTTCGATAAAGTTTTCTAAATCTTTAGCAGGGTCCTCACTATCAACTGTAAAACTTAATACAACTACATCATGATCTTCACCGATCTTACTTTCGAAAGAATCGATTTCAAATACTTTTTTTACAAGATGTTGTAAATCGTTGGCCTGTAAACTTTCTATTAGTCGTGTCATAATATTATACCGCTGGTGCAGGCGCCGCTCCTGCTGGAGGCATACCGCCCGGTGCCGCTCCTGCTGGAGGCATACCACCTCCTGGAGGTGCTGGTGCTGCCGGACTGCCTTGAGGTTGTGCACCTTCTTTAGGTGCAGATGCCTCTTGATTTTCATTCTTCATCTTATCCATGTAACCTTTGTACATGTCAAATGCAATTTTTTTTGGCATTTGAATTTCTACAATCCATATAGGTTTGTGATCTAACTTGCCCTTCTTAGTTCCTGGACGAATATCTTCGTGTGTTCTAATTTTTCTAGGCTCAATAATATGTGATTTTTTATAACTTACTTTGCAACCTAATTCTACTAATCTTTTGCCAGCTGTTGGGTTTGGCATTTTTGCCTCCTCCCACATGAATCCGGCTGTTATCCAGTGACGATCTACTCGAGGTCCGTAGGCTAACTCACCGTCTTCCCAGTTTTCGTACACATATACATCCATTTCATCTAATACACGTTCAAAGTCTTTTAGCACGGCTAAACTACTATTGTTTTCGTAAAGATCTTGTATGTTTTTTATGACGTCTAAAATATCATGCATGTTAGTTCCAGAATGTTCTATACTTATTTAGCTGGACTAAAATCATAACGTATCAGTTTATTATTTTGTCAATTCGTTAAATAATAGTGTAGGACCTCTGTAGTTATCGAGGCGGTCACTACAAGTCCTACTTTTACTTAAAGTAGGAGCAACTTAATGAGTAAACAACGAGTGAAAAAGCGTTTTCAATCAGAAGTTAACATAATTGATTTTCAACCGTACCTTCCCCAGAAGAAAAATCGTGTAAGTTTACACCCGCGAAATGCGAACCAGAAAACTTACATACAAAAACTCCAAGATGAAACAAAAAGTATTGTATTTGCTATAGGACCTGCGGGTACTGGCAAAACTATGCTGGCTGTTCAGCATGGAATTAAATTATTTCAAGAGGGTGTAGTTGATCGAATCGTTGTAACAAGACCCGCCGTAAGTGTAGATGAAGATTTGGGATTTTTACCAGGTACGCTAAATGAAAAGATGGCGCCGTGGACAAGACCTATTTTTGATGTACTAGGAGAATATTATCAACAAAAAGATATTGCAGGTATGTTAGAAGATGGAATTATTGAAATAAGCCCATTGGCCTATATGCGAGGCCGTACATTTAAAAACGCATATATTGTAGCAGACGAGATGCAAAATGCTACTATAAATCAAATGAAGATGCTACTAACCCGTTTAGGAGAGGGTTCTAAAATGGTGGTGACAGGAGATTTAGCTCAAGCAGACAGACTTAATGACAATGGGTTAGTAAACTTTTGTAACCTAATTGCAGGAAAATCAGCATTGAAGTATATAGATATAGTTCAATTTGACAATCGAGACATCGAACGCCATAATGCCGTAAAGGAGGTGTTAGCGGTTTATGGAGACTAATAGGATGTAACAAAAAGGGCTCTTAGGAGCCCTTTTCTATTTGCATAACCACTATCCCTGACTTTTCCAAAAACGAGACGCCACTAGTATCCCTATAAGCGTTCCTATATAGAACACTGCCAATACCACTTTGGTATATAAGTTTGGCACAGTCCAAACATGGAGCATGGGTAATAAACATAGTAGCACCCAAACCAGATTCGTTAGACTTAGCAAGTTTCGCAATGGCGTTAGTTTCAGCATGAAGTACCTCTGGTTTAGTTTTTAAAGTAATATGAAATCCATCTTCTTCATAGATCTGATCTTCACAGTCGTTATCCCAACCTGCAGGCATACCATTATAACCGATGCTAATGATCCTGTCATCCTTGACCACAATAGCACCTACATGCAATCTACGTGCATGGCTGAGTTCTGCGAATATCTCCGCAGTCTTCATATACGCATCTACTAGTCGCTGTTTCATAGATGAGCAAGTCTAATCAATGTTGCCGCAAGGTTAATCTCAGGATCAATAACAAGTGTATGATCGACAAGTCCTTGTTTAATGATAAGGATTGCTTTATCCTGCGTTGCTTCATCACCAAAGATAGCAACATTGTCATACAACCATCGATACACTTCTTCCATTTCTTCTGGTCGGGCTTGACTACAAACTAGTTTACGTGCTTCTGTAATCTTACCAGCTTTAAACAGTTGAACCATTTCTATCTTATAGTCAGCTTCGCCAGTATCACCTTGTTGGGGAGCATTCAGTTTACCACTAAGGCTATTCATCTGTACAGTGTTAATACACTTACGTAGGTCAGGATATGTAGCTTTAACAAATGTATCTAGAGTATCGAGGTCAAAGTCAATTCCTTCTTCGACCATAATTGTTGCGACTCTAGCAGTAAATTCTGTAATGTCAACTCGCTCAATATGGAAACCCTGACAGCGGCTGTGCAGAGCAGGGATAATACGATTAGGGTAATTGCATGTAAGGATAAAGCGAGCAGTGGTATGATACTCTTCCATAACTCCACGAAGGGCCGCTTGAGCGTTTGGAGACAAATAATCAGCTTCATCTAATAGTACCACCTTAAAGTCACCAAATGGAATCATTTGGACAAAGTTTACAATTTTATCACGAACATCTTCTACTGAGTTTGTACGTGATGCGTTAATTTCTAGTATATCTAAATCATTAACATCTAATTCATTGAATAGAATTTTAGCTAGGGTTGTTTTACCAATACCGGCATTACCGCTAAACAGCAAATGTGGGATTGATTTTTGTTCAATCCAACTTTCAATCTGCTTCTTTTGATGATCGTCTTTAAAAACATATCCGTCTATTGTATTAGGACGATATTTTTCCACCCATAGTTCTTTCATAATTTGCCTTTAGTTGTTTGCCTTATTATATAGGTGAGAACAGGGCATGTCAATAGCCTTGTTGCTCATTATTAAATGTTAATAAAATCGGATGGACTGTGTACAGACCCGTGAGCGGCTGTAGTATGTTGCCCAGAAAACACATCACTTGGTTTTTCGTCCGCTGATGCAAGTATGCTCTTTACTTCAACTCTGCGAATAATAACTTCGTCCCCGTTTTCTTCTCGAACAGTAACACTTCTAGTCCAACGACCGTGTTCAACTAGTATCCATTCGCCAACTTTAACATCAGTTTGTTCAGGACCAACAGCCCAAACACGACCCCAACGAGGTTTAATGCCTTCACTTTTACCGTCATCACTAAGGATAACAATTCCAGTTTTAGTTTTTTGTTCTCCAAACTCCATGTCTGTAATTAAAACATTATCAGACAATGGACGAAGTTTACCAGTAACTACGTTCATACACCACCTGTTGGATCATCTGCTGAAACAGTACGCTCTGGTGCGCTAGGGACTGCCGGCGCTTCTCGCACAACTTCTTCATATTTACGAATAATCCTGCCACCGGGACCAAGTTCATCGCCTCGGGCGTTGACTCTAACATTTCCTACAGCTACGGTCATTTCGTTTTGATTAATTAATCTATTCATATCAATCTCTTTGCCTTGCATAGAGCGATATATTTGTCTTTGTTGTTCTTTCATTGCCATATTAATCTCCTTGGATTATACTAGTACTTATCTCAGGAATTCCTGCCAGTCTAAATTATATTTAACTGAGTCTATTTGGTGCACACCTAACAAATATAGCACAAAACTTGCTACACTGGATCCACGTCCTACTCCCCAAACAATACCGTTTTTGTTGCAAGTGTCAACAAAGTGTTTAGTCCATTGTAGTAATGGAATCATTCCTCTCTTTTCAAATTCTTCAAGTTCGTCTAGAACACGATTACTTTGTTCTGTAGTAGTACAACGAGATAGACACCATTCTTTGACGTCAAAGTTACGATATTCTTCAGGCATAAACCAATCACTTTGAAGTGCTTGATCAAAATCCGCAATATCAATCTGATTTAATTGTTCATTAAATCTTTGAAAAGTAAATCCAGCAGTTGCTTCTAACTGCTCAATTTCTTCATCGTAGTCAACTGTAACATCTTTTAGGTTAGAGAGCTTACCTTGATAAAGGATTTTAAATATATCTTGTGAATTAAAAATGGGATTTCCAAATTGATCTAGGCGCATAGCCTATATTTTAACTGATATTGATTAGTTTGTCAAGACCTTTGTCTCGTGTAGACATCATTTTTTCGTATTCGATACGACGTCGTTTGCTCATTTCTTCTTTATAACTTTCAAGCACAGCAGAAATTTGGCTTTGCACCCCAGGATTGCTTGTTTGAAAGTATTTTCGAGTTAGATCATTAATTTTATTTTCTAACTCGTTATCTTTTAAAGTATCAAGATTAGAAACTAACGGATGCATTAGAATTCGCCAATGTATCTAATATACACATTTGCACCGTTATCATAAGACCATGCTTCGATAACTTTATGTTTTCCAGTAGTATCTAAAATAAGACTTGGGAATCCGGTAGCAGTATGTACAGTACCCGCATTTGCTGTTGTTAAACTAGGAGTGAATGTGTGTCCAGTATTGTAAAAATGAACTCTTACTATTCCATAGTAGCCACTTGTAGGCCAATTTGTAAATCTAAAACTAAGACCAGCGGTCATAACTTTAAATGTTTGAATTGAAGCTAGGGTTACATCTATATCGTGGTTAGCAACTACTTCTCCAATATTTAAACTGGTTGCATATACATCATTTACATATCCATTTGATAAAATAGAATTTTGTAAATTATTATTAGTTTTAGTTACGTCTACAGTATTTGTTTGTAATGCAGTAATTTCTGTTTTGGCTACAGATAATCCAGTTTGGATGGCTGCAAAATTATCTCGAAATCCTTGGCTGTCGTTATCTTGCCCTGCAATTGGGTAAGTTATATCTATATTTGTAGTATTAATAGCACTGGTCATATGGTTATCCTATCGTTTTTAAACACGAAATATTTATCGCCTGTTGCACCGTCTATAGCGTCAATTATGAATCGATCTGCGGTGTAGTCTAATAATTTAAAATCAAAACCTGTAGTTTTTATATAATTTTTGATGTTTAAAATTATATCGTTTGCAGTCCCAACCTTACAGTAACATAATGGTACTGCTAGTGTAAAACCTAACTCTTTCTTGGACCCTGGCTGAATACTACGCATCCATAATGGCAAATAGTTACGTTCTGTTGCTCCAAGGCTAGCAAATCTGTCTTGCCAGTTGCTAATACTGCTTGGATAATAGGCATTTGAATTCGAATTTGAAATCAAATATCCTGAGCTATCAACTGAGATAATTGGATCTGGCCGTTGACTATAAGGTGCAGGTTCTGATAATTGATCTAAACGTAAACTCCATAATGTATTAGCACTATCTACAGTAACTGAATTTGGATTATTTCCTAGATGTTTAATTTGCTGTGGTAATCTTAAACTAGCTGTTTCTAATGGATCAACCATACTGATATAAACTACCTCGTATACTTGAATTGTTGTTCCTGGTATAATCGCCACAGCTTTTTTTAAATCGCCAAATTGGAAACGTTTACGTTTATGATTAAGCCCCATTGCTGATACATATGCCGCTGCCGATTTAGTTTCTATACCACCATAGACTAGTAATGACAAATCTTTTTGTATTCCAAAATTAGCATCAGCTGGTCGATATATGTTAGCTGGAGTAAACACATCAGTATTATTAATAAATGTTTTCCAATAATCTCTTTTATCTAAAGATAAGAATGGTCTAACTTTAATATTACTATATACTAATTGATTTGGTGTAACAACTGTTAATGTAAAAGTTCTATATATAGCACTGTATCCTAACATGTCGTTAACTTTAACTGTAAATTTAAAAATCCTATCAAATCTTGTATTAAGATTATCAAAAGTAGTAATGTTCCCTGCATTTACAAAATCAAACGCAGTCAATCCTTTTGATGTAGTTGTTGGGTATTGTGTAACTTTTCCAGTAATTTCGCCATCGGCCTGAAGTGTAAGACCTGGAGGTAATGACCCTGTAGTTATTGTATATAATAAACTTGTATTCAATAAAGTTGTGCTGGCATTTACATTTAATACTGATACAAAGTTAGCATTAATTGTACCTAAATCTGGATTAGTGTTCCATGTTATAACGCTATCAATTTCTCCAAGTATAGTAATTGTAAATGTCTTTGAAGCTGAAACTTGATCGCTGTGATCACCTACTCGCGTTGCAGTGGCAGTAAATGTATAATCTCTTGTGACTGCAGGCTGATACGGAACTGTTCCATATATTTCTGAAGTATTAGAATTAAACACCATTCCTGGAGGTAATTTGCTTAGGCTTCCAAAATGGAATGTTACATCTGTTGGAACACTAATATCTAATGGTTTATCAAATGTAACTCTATAATTGTTATTTCCTAAACTAGTAACTGTATAAACTTTAAAAATTCTAGCCGATGAATTTTCAAATAATCCGTCAAATGTAAAGTATTGACCAGGAGTTGGTGCAGATAATGCACTACAAGTAAGTTGATAATTACCTACAATGTTATCTAAAGTTAGTCCTAATTTAATAATAATTGCTTGACGCTCTACATTAACTGGTTCTAAATAGTAACTTGTTGGACTAATACTATCATCGTAGATATCAAGAAAAACAGTAATATAATTATTGGCTCTATAAATTCCTAAATTACTACCAGTTTTCCATATAGGTTCTTTTAGATATGTTGCATCAGATGTAAACGAAGTACCTAAATCAGTATTATCTGCTCTAAAGTAATCTTCACCTATAACATAAATTCTAAATCTTCTTTTGGTAATAGTATCACCGTCGGTGACTGTTACAATAAAATCATAATTACGATTTAATTTTTTTGGTGTAAGTACTGGCAATGCGTAATCAAAAATAGTATGATCAAACGTGTATGTATCAAAACCGCTAGAAGGTCTTACTCCAAAGTCAAACGATATTGCATCAAATGTTCCGTTATCAAACGCTCCTGTACCGTCTGCTTTAGTAATAGCAACAGCAGTTTCAACGTAACCGTATATTCGACCTTCGGGTGATAGTGTAAGACCTGGAGGTAATTGACCACTGTCTTTGTCAATAAAATAACTTAAATGTTGTCCAGCCGCAGTGTCAGTATCAACTGCTTCAATTTGATAATCAATATAACTGCCATCAACCGCATAGTATTGATGTCGAGGGCCCACATCTAAATTACCTTCTGCAGTCACAAACGTAGGAACATCTGGACCATCTATTGTAAGTTTAAATGATCTATCAGATATACTAGTACCTTGTGTTGCTCTTACGCAAAATGTATAATCAGTAAATCTAGGCACTTCCACTGGGTTACCTAATAGTGTATTACCTTTTAATTTTATACCAGGCGGTAATTCTCCTGATATAATATTGAAAGTAATTTGACTACCAGGATTAGTATACGGTAAATCAACCCCGTTAGTTCTTGCTACGGCTGTTGGCATTATTCCGTTATATAGGTCAGCACGTTCAACTGCGGTAAACGCATCTGCTTGGAGTCTTTGAGTATCGGTGTTACGTAAGATAATATCACTTAATGTAGTTGCTTTAAGCCATGCTAGATCTGCAGGAGACCAAGGTTGATTTTCAAACCACTGTTGATCACCGTTTCTAGTACGGACAAATTGATTAATTAAGATAGTTCTAAAAGTTTGACCAACCATGGCACCAGTAACTGCATTTTCAGCTAACCCGCCAATCCATAGATCAATATCATTAATGTTTGAGTACGCAGTTTGTAAGGCAGTTACAACAGTTACATCATTTGTAATTTGATTAAATGTAGTATATGCAGGCAACCCTAAAGTAATACGCATTTGATTTAAACTTGGAAGTCCTAAATCACGACCGCGTTGAATATTAGTTGCGGCTAAGTCCATAGCGGCAGGTGGATCATCTAATAAATTTCTTAAATCATCTATAATATGTACATCAAGTTTATTGGATATATCAGCGGCTAGTTTGCGTAAGAAGCCATCAGCCCCGCCATTTCGTTCAAACAGAGTTGGAGTTAAGAAAAATGTTTCAAATAAACTTAGGCTTTCTGTAATATTACCTTGTTCATCTATTCTATCTAGTTGGTTTGATACAATACTGTGTCCAAACCGTAAAGCAGCCGCGGCAAATTCTATTTGTACACTAGAATCAACTGTGGGATTAAATCCAGTGTATGGTGGTATTGCAGTCGGCCCTAATAATTTAGGTAGCCATTCGCTGTAGGTGATATTTTGTATTTCAGCAATAACAATACTACGGGCACGTTGATATAGTTGTTCACCACTCCATTCTGGATGTTTTGTTCTTAGTCTATTAACGTGCCAATTATGTTCTCGTACAAATAAAACTTGTATCGATGTTAGGTCTGGATTTTCAGTAGCTCTTGGATCTCCAAATTTGTAAACACCATTTTCAATGCCGGGGTATTTTCCATTGCTAGAGGTTATTAAGAAACCTGTAGTAGCAATTTGTCCGCCTTCGCGTAGTGTAATAGGATTTGCAAATGGAGTTGGTCCTTGTGCTACACCTGGAGGATATGCCACTCCATAGACTACACTTGCATCAATCCATCCAGTAACATCGTTGATTGGTAATGCTACATGACTTGATATGCCAGTGCCTGGTGCAACTGCTACTCTAGTAACAGGAATATGACTTCCAGGAGTTAGATTGGTATCACCTGCAGGTACTATAACATCTATATTTCCCGTACCAGGACGTTCAAAACTTAAATCATGTGTAATAAATTGACCCCACGCATACATCATTCCGCTGTATCCGTTAGGATCAGGGTCAG